>Ga0210383_10004473_pt1 | contig 12393 bp, 8 predicted proteins | sample IncBWC14OmetaG_FD_160072 | JGI IMG/M metagenome (GOLD analysis project Ga0210383, IMG submission 160072) | Forest soil microbial communities from Barre Woods Harvard Forest LTER site, Petersham, Massachusetts, United States - Inc-BW-C-14-O ...
ATAAACCCAAGGGATATGTCGCGACGGTCACCGATCCCGAAGGGCGACCGACGGTGCTGGACCTCGTGCGCGGCATCAAGGCGCGCTTGTACCCCGTCGGCAGGCTCGACTATCTCAGCGAAGGCCTGCTGCTGCTGACCAACGACGGCGCGCTCGCGCAGAAGCTCACGCATGCCTCGTCGCACGTCCCTAAGACGTATCTGGTGAAGGTGAGCGGAAAGCCCACGGATGCTGAGATTTCAAAACTGCGGGGTGGAATCTTCTTGCCGGCGGAAACGACGCGACTGAAATCGCCCGAAGCCAGCGCGGCAGGCAAGCCTACCAGACGACGCTCCAAGGCCGTTCGCGCTTCCGGCGCGCAAATCAAGCTGGTTCGCGACGCGGCCAACCCTTGGTATGAAATTACCTTGATTGAGGGACGCAACCGGCAAATCCGGCGCATGTTTGAGCAGGTCGGCCACCACGTGGAAAAGATCAAGCGCGTTCGGTATGGTCCATTGGAACTCGACGTCGAACCGGGCAAGTTCCGACAACTGAGCGCGCAGGAAGTAAAGCGCTTGAAATTATCGCCGGCTACGAAAGAGCGCAAGCGACCGACAAAATAATTAACGCCTGCCCTTTTCCGTCTGCGAGAAATTTTCCAGCATCGGCAGCCGCGCCGCGCCGTACAGTCCAGCATCGCTTCCCAGCAGCGCGCGAGTGACGATGGTTCCTTTTTCGTGTCCGATGCGATCCGGTGACGTGAGCGCGTAGATCGACGAGCGGAACTTCATCTCTTCGTACATCGCGGGAGCGAACGCGTCCCAGGCGCTGGAAACGCCTCCACCGATTACATAGATAGGTAGATTCAGTGCGTTGACCATGCCGCCAATGCCGATTCCCAAGGCGCGTCCTACATTCTCGAACACCTTCTTCGCAGGAACTTCGCCTTGGATCGCAAGGTTGTAGATCGAGCGAGAGGTAAACTGCACCGGATCATGCGAGAGGCGCTCCAATTCCGGAGACTCGCCCCGCGCGATTGCCTCCTTCGCCATCCGCACAACCGCCGTCGCAGAAGCATATTGCTCTAGGCAGCCGCGGCTTCCGCATCCGCAAGGATGTCCGTCAGCATAAACGGTAAAGTGCCCAAGCTCTCCGGCCATTCCTGTCATGCCGTGCCACAGCAGGCCATTGAATACAAGCCCTCCGCCCACGCCAGTTCCCAAGGTGTACATGGCCATGTTGTCGTATTCGCGGGCCGCGCCTAGCCACTTCTCGCCCATGGCCGCCGAGTTGGCATCGTTCTCCAGGATGACGGGAGCGCCCAGCCGCTTCTCAATCTCATCGCGAACAGGAAAGCTCTTCCAGTCGGGCAGGTTGGGCGATTCCATCACCATGCCGGCTGCCATGTCGATAAAACCAGGCACTCCGATGCCAATGCCAACCAGTTGACCGGAGCCGTGATACTTCTGCTTCAGGGTGTCGATCGCCTTACACATCTCGGTGATGACGAAGTCACGGCCGCGTGATACCTCGGCGCCGAGTTCCAACTTCTCCAGCAGCTTTCCGTCGCAGTCCACAGCGGCTATGCGAAGGTTGGTGCCCCCAAGATCTACCCCAATGGAATAATCGCCCATAATGCCCGGTTGCTCCTCTCTTTCAGCAACATTCTGATTGGCCCGACAAATACTACTTACTTTTGGCAATGACTGCAGTAATGACTGCTGCGACCGCTGATGACCACCCGCTTGATCGGTGTGCCACAAACCAGGCACGGTTGGCCCTCCCTACCGTACACCCGATGCTGCAATTGGAAAAACCCTTCTTTCCCGTCAGCATCGACATAGTCGCTAACGGACGAACCGCCCAACGAAATGGCCTCGTGCAGCACTTCCTGCAAAGATGCGTGCAGTTTGCGGAGTTGCTCGCGGGTCAGGGTTGCGGCCCGGCGTCGCGGCCGAATGCCGGCGCGGAACAGTGACTCATCGGCATAGATATTTCCAACACCGCTCAGCAGTTTCTGGTTGAGCAAAGCGCTCTTGATGGGAGTTTTCCTGCCTCGAAATAGTTCGATGAACCGCTCGGCTTGCGAGTCCAGCGGCTCGTCGCCGGGAGCCTCAAAGCCAGCAGAAGTTGCCGAAGCATCGCTCACGACAGCGAGGCGGCCAAAGCGCCGAGGATCGACGAACCGCAGTTCCCTGCCAGATGCCAGAGTCGCGATCGCGTGAGTATGCTTGGCAATTTCCAACTCGGGATCTGTTATCTGCATTCGCCCTGTCATCCCCAGATGAACCACCCATTGTCCATGCCGCAAGGCACGACCTTTTCGCCCGCCGGATTGTTCGAGATCGAAAACGATGTGCTTGCCGACGCGACGCACTCGCAGGATTCGAGCGTGTTCGACAACTCTGGCGATGTCCTCAGCGGAGGATTTAAGGGGCTCCGGCTTTTGGCCTAGCCAGATGGATTGGATGGTGTCGCCCGCTACCCGCTTGTGCAGGCCTCGGGCGATAGTTTCCACCTCAGGCAGTTCCGGCATGAGAATCCAGTGTACGGCATCGGCGCAAGCCGGACGTTCCAGAGCGAGCGTTGCGTTGACTCGGCCAGACCTGTAAAATCAACAGTTACACAGCCTGTCCGCTCGCGATTACCCCAGAATCCTGCAAAACCCTGTCGCAAGCCATGGGCGAGTTGTGTGCGTATCTCAGCGGTTGGGCGCTTGGCCTCCAGGCCGCCGTGTCCCCCTGAATCGGAGTTGCAAGTTGAAAACTAGCAAGACGGCAGTCATCGTCGGCGCGCAGTGGGGCGACGAGGGCAAGGGCAAAATCGTAGACGTTCTCTCGGAGCGGTTCAACGTTGTGGCCCGCTATTCCGGCGGGCACAATGCCGGCCACACGGTCACCATCAAAGGGAAGAAATTCATTCTTCAGTTGATCCCTTGCGGAGTGCTGCGCGAGGGGTGCCGAGGCGTAATCGGCAATGGTGTAGTGCTCGATCCTTTTGCCCTGATGAAAGAAGTTGACGCGTTGCGCGCGACCGGGGTCAAGATCGACGGGAATCTTTTCATCAGTAACCGGGCGCACGTGATTCTGCCCTACCATCGCATGATCGAACTGGCGGCCGAGAACGCTCCCGGCCGCGTGAAGATCGGAACGACATCGCGCGGAATCGGTCCCACGTACGAGGACAAGATGGCCCGCAGTGGCCTTCGAGTGCAAGACTTGCTGGACAAGGCGCTGCTGAAGAAGCACATTGAAAACGCGTGCCGCGAGAAAAATACGATTGTCCACGCCCTGTTCAATAGCGAGCCAATCGATCCGGACAAGATGTACACCGATTACGCCGAGATCGCGGATCGGATCGCCCCGTTTGTTACCGATACGGCCTTGCTGCTGAACCGCGCAATTGCTGATGGTGAATCGGTGATGTTCGAAGGCGCGCAGGGAACAATGCTCGACATCGACCACGGCACATATCCATTTGTGACTTCGTCGAGTGCGACTTCGGGTGGAGCATCGACGGGTACGGGCGTTCCTCCCAATGCTATCTCCATGGTGGCCGGCGTGACGAAGGCATATTGCACACGCGTCGGCGGAGGGCCATTCCCAACGGAACTTAACGACGCAGTAGGCGAAGCGCTGCGCAAGAAAGGCAACGAGTTTGGCGCCGTGACGGGACGCCCGCGCCGTACCGGATGGCTTGACTTGCCGTTGCTTCGGTACTCCAACATGCTCAACGGAACTGGCTGGTTGGTGGTTACCAAACTCGACGTATTGGATGACTGTAGCGAGATTCCTATTTGCGTTGGCTACAAGATCGACGGCAAGAAGACCGAGGAGATTCCAGCGCAGGCCTCGGGCTTCGAGAAGATCGAGCCGATCTATACCAAGCTTCCCGGATGGCAGTCACAGACATTTGGAATCGACAGCTACGATGCGCTTCCTGCGAAGGCAAAGAGCTATCTCGCGTTCGTTGAGAAGGAAACAGGTGCGAAGGTAGGAATCGTTTCCACTGGCCCAGATCGTGAGCAAACCATATTCGTCGAGGCGTTCTCAACAGCGCTCGATGCAGTAAGCAAAGGGTAGTCGGTAGGCAAGGAGCCGCACATGGTGGTACTAGCGGTGACCTGGGTCGCGAACCCAGGTAAAGAAGCGGAAGTCGCAAACATCTTCGAGAAGCTCGAGGAAGCATCTCGCCAGGAGCCCGGGTGCCTGATGTACATTGTGCATCAGCATCGTACGGACCGCGGCCGGTTTTTCATTTACGAGCAGTACCGCAACGACGCGGCGCTGGAAGCTCATCGCCAGTCACCGCACTTTCAGCAGTACGCAATGACTGCGCTGAGGGATATTGGTGAGCGTCTACAGGGTGAGCTTTATGTGCCACTTAACGACGACGCGCGACTGGACCGCAGACGAAAGAACTAGAAGGGCAACAGTCCCCCCCCGTATTCACGGCTTCGACAAAATATAGGAACCGCCGCCGGGCTCACGCTCAAACCAAGTAACCACGAAGCCTTTCGCAAACAACTCCTGAAAACGCTGTCGGGCGCTTGCCTGGACATGGGCGACGCTCTCAGGCGACGATTCATCCAGTTTGACGTTCACATGCTCGACGTCTTCGCCAATCTGCGGCTCGGCGCCGCTGAGAAGCGCAAACACCCTGTCGGAACTCAAATGCCATTCGGCGACCAGTCGATCGGTCGGCAACCCGGCGTGCAACGGGCTGCTGGTGGCGCCATAGACATCGAGTAGGTATCGCTGTGCAACCGCACCGAGGCGGCAGATGTTGAAGTAGGCATTCCTGGTCTGCAAGGGATCGAACGTCCACTCAATCAATGGAATTCGGCGTGCGAGGGCATCGTCGCGTTGCGCGAGCTTCAGCCGGCGGCCAACCCCCAAATCGCGATACTCGGGCAACACTGCCGCCATGTGCGAATGAAGGTACGGGTGGCCGTCGCGGATGCCCGCGTAGGCCAGCACAAAGCCCACCATCATGTCGCCTACGAATGCGCCCACGACCTGTCCGCCTGTCTTGGCAGCCACCACGTACATTTGCGAGGGCACGACGTCGCGCTCGCGAAATCCCCAAACCTGAAATTCCAGGTCAACCATCTGCTCGAATTCTCGTATGGAATGGCAGGGGCGTATTGTTATCGCCTGGTCGGACATGGTTAGTCGAGATTAATACTCAGCGGTGTACCAGCGAAAGCCCTTGCGCTGTTCTTCATCTGCCTGCTTGATCAGCGACATGGTCCGCCGGCGCTTGAGGTTGCCGACCGCTGCAACGATCGCGTCGATGAGGGCCATGGGAGCCACGTAGGACGCGCCGAAGGAAGGCGTCTCGACCGATGCAATGAAACACTCGTCTGCCGCCCGTGCCAACGGAGAAACGAACGTATCGGTGATGGCCACGGCGAATGCCCCATTGCGTTTGGCGGCTTGCAGCCCCTCAACGGTCATCCTCAGCCCTCTCCGGAAACTTATGCCAATTACGAGGTCCTTGCGGCCAACCGTACGAACCACGTGGCTGACCCGGCCTGCGGCGGTAGCTGACAGCACCGGCAGGCCAATCACGGTGAAATGGTACTCAAGGTGATGCACCAGGGAGGTCGCTGCATCGCCGCCCAGCAGGAGAATCTTGGGGGCTTCGTACAGGCGCTTGGCCAGGGCGCAAATCTTGTCGGCATTGAGGCTATTGTTAAGCGCGTGTAGGTTCTGTATATCCCTCTGCAAAGCGGCACGAACCAGCGAAGCGGGACCCGTTCCCTCGCGCGCGGCCGCCTTCATGGTGTCGAGCGAAGTGGCGTAGGCGACAGAAAGATCGTGCAAGTGCCGCTGGAAGTCTTTGTAGGTTGGGAAACCGAGTCCCTGGACGATCCGCACGGTAGTGGCGGGATCCGTTCCCAGCCGGTCGGCCAACGCCCGCACGCTCAACAATACGTACGGCCGAGGGTTTTCGAGTACCGGGCGGATGATCTCCTGGCGCTTGGGACTAAGATGTCTGAGTTTGTCAGACAAACTTCCGTGTGACGCTGCAAGTTTATTGTTCGCCCGCTTGCCAGTCATTATTAAGCAGCATTGCGTATTCCATGCATCACTGTCAACAAGTTTCGAAGATCAAGCTGACCTGGCAAAGCCTTACTGCGGGTATCTACGCATCATTTGTTGCAAAATGCCCATGACCCGTGGATAGCTTGGGAATCCGGCTTTTTGTGGGTCGTGAAACGTGTGGAAAGAGAACCTGGCGGCCGTCGGCACCAAGGAATTGAAACGAAAGTTTCTCGTCTCCGAACGTCGGTGTTCTTCGCCGTCATTCGGCCGGAGTTAACGCAATCAGGAGCTGGTCGCTGTAGTGTCTCCGCCCACAACCAGCTCTTCGCGGAACATCGCGAACAGCACTTTCAGTACCGAGGCGATCACCGGCCCCAGGAACAGACCAAGAAATCCGAACGCCTCGACGCCCCCAAGAATGAAGAACAAGAGCACGAGGGGATGCAATTCGACCTTTCCACTCACCACCCAGGGCCGGATGATGTTGTCGGCCATGCTGATTACGATGGTTCCCCACGCGAGGACAAATACCCCCTTCCATAGGGCGCCCGTAAAGATCAGGTACAGGCCCGCAGGAACCCACACCAGAGCAGCGCCGACTATCGGAACAACTGATGCGAGGGCAGCACATAGTCCGAGGAGCAAAGGCGACTGGAGGCCTACCAGGGCAACCGCAATTCCGGTCAATACTCCTTGCGCGACTCCGACGGACACCATGCCGTAAACGTTGGCGACGATCGTGTCGGAGATGTTGGCAATCAGGCGCCGGGCCTGCTCGGGCGAAAGCGGCATCATCCCCACCGCCCGATGTACCCAGTCGTGTCCGTCGCGGAAAAGAAAAAAAACGATTGCGAGCGTGATCAAGGAGCTGACAAGGAGGCTGGCAAAGCCACCCAGAACGGCGGTGCCCGAACCCCATGCCCAAACCGCGGCTTGTTGCACGTGCGAGGTGACGGCCCCTCGTACGTCGAACTTGGAAATATCAACCCACCTCCCGGCGAAATGAAGTGCACGGTCAGCGATAGTTGTCAGGAAGAAGGTAAATCCACCTTCCGCTGCGCTTCTGCGACTCAGGTACTGCGCGGCAGCGATGGCCTCGTCGGTGGCCAGCGCTATAACAATGAAGACAGGCACGCCAAACGCTATCAACAAGATTAGCGTGGACAGCAAAGAAGCTCGGCCGGGCTTGCCTTTCGTCCACCGCAGAACTCGTTGGTGAAAGGGATAGAAAACGACTGCCAGGATGATGGCCGCTGCAATAGGCTTCAGAAACGGGAGCGCGATAACGAGTGCCACCACGGACGCAAAGAGGGTCAGCGTTCCTAGAAACCACAGCTTCGTCCGCTTACTGTACATTTCCGACATCGACGACTCTTTCTCCACTGTAAGAATGCCGGCGGTGAAACTGACTGCACCGAGTTGTCAGGACCACGCTAGCCCTGAGTCTACGGCGCGAGAACCATCGTTGTCTTGCTTGTTCAGGGCGAAACTCTGCTGCCGCCTAAAGGCACAAAAATGCCTCCGCCGGCGGGGCAGCGGAGGCCACGTAAGTTCTTTTGTCAAGCGAGGAGGGAACTCAGCGCTCCCTCCTGAAATTAGAACCCACCGGACTGCACTAGAAAGTCAGGCGGAGCGCAAACTGCAATTCGCGCATCGTGGTATTTGGATCGATGTCCGTGACCAAACCAGCATTGTTCAACAGCTGACCGGTTGGGCTCATGCAATCGACGCAGGTGTTGCCGGCGTTCTGGTTGAAGTTCAGCACACGGTGGTTGAACAGGTTAAACACATCCATGCGGAACTGCAACGCGAACCGTTCGGTCAGGTTGAAGTTCTTCATAATGGTCGCGTCGGTCGTGAAGGAACGCGGTCCGTAAAGGGAATCGGTTCCAGCATTGCCCAGCGTGCCCGCGCACGGTCTACCCCAAGCGCCGTAATTGGTGCAGTTTTGCGACATTTCCGCGATCGGCGTGAAGTACGTGACTGTGTGGGTAATCGGGTTCAGCGATCCGCCACCCATCGACCACAGTGCCGAGTTGCCCTTGTTCGGGTTGCAGACACTGACATCTTCGTCAGAGCCGCACTCGTTGTAAGTCGCCGTGAAAGGAAGACCCGCCGACCAGTTCAAAGTCGTAGTGATGCCCCATCCGCCGATGATCAGGTCTTCGGCCCTGCCGGCGCCTCCGCCGAATTGTTTACCCTTGCCAAAGGGCAGCTGGTAAACCAGGTTGGTAACGAACACCTGGGGACGGTTCTGGTCGTCTGGACCGTAGGCAACCCGTGGATCAACTGCGAAGTACTCGGTGTTGCCGCCGGTGTAGTTCAGCGCTCTCGACCAAGTGTAGTGGGCGATGAACTGCAGACCATGTGACATGTTCTGCTGCAGCTTCACTTGCAGGGCGTTGTAGCTACTGTTGGCATTATTGCCAAAGTAGTTGCCCATAACGGAGCCATCTCCACCACCGCAGCACAACACATTCGTCGTCACTCCATTGGCATCCGTGTACGGGGTACTGATCATGTTGTAGTAGAACTGACGCTGTTGCTGAGTAACGATACCCTGCTGCGTCAGCCCCCAGTTCTGGATGTTAATCGGGTTGAGGTCATACGATGATCCGTCACCGGTAAAGCCGTGACGTCCCTCAACGCCTATATACGCAATTTCCAAAGTCATGTTGTTGGTTACCTGACGCTGGATGGTCACGTTATAGGTACCAACCGAAGGCAAAGTCTGACTCAGGGGCCGCATTCTCGGCTGCACGTTGCCCGACGGGCCGCCCAACGGCAGGATGCCGGAAGAAGGAACGATCGGGAAGGAAAACGCGGGCGGAGGCGTATTCAGGTTGTACGCCGCGATGAAGTTGTTCGATGCGAGTGGATTGACGCTCGACCCCGTAATCGTCTGGTTAGCCAAAACCGGCAGGTTCTGCGTATTCGCGTGTCCAAAGTTCGAGCCGAACACTCCCATGTCGTAGCTTATGCCAAAGCCCATGCGAATCACGGTCTTCTCGTTCATCGAATAGGCGAGGCCAAGGCGAGGAGCAAACGCGTGCCAATCGTTGCCGAGACTTCCGTTGGTGCCGTAAGCGCCGTATCCGGCAACGCGGATAACGCCGTCGCCCGGATTGGAACCCACGACCGGGTTGGCAAACCCACCCTGGCCTTTTCCGTTGACGGTCTCAGGCATGTAGAGTTCCCAACGCAAGCCGTAGTTGAGGGTCAACTTCGGCGTGATGCGCCACGTATCCTGCCCGTAGAAGAAGTACCGCCATTGGTGTTCCGCGGCATTCAAGCTGGTGCTCACGAAACGCTGGAAGTTGGTCACGTTGCCGAACAGGAACGTTGCAAGGTCGAGGCCGCCGACGCCGCCGTCTGCCGTGTTCTGGTGGCTGAAGCTCAACACTCCTGTACGGTTCGCATCGCTAGGAACGCGCAGGTTGCTGGCACTGCGGATGTCTGCACCGAACTTGAAGGTATGGTTGCCGTGAAGCTTGGTCCAGTTGGTGACGCCCTGATACTGGTTTTCGTCTTCAATCAGCGGGCAGTTGCAGCGGCCAACGTTCAGGCCTTCGCCCCAAGCAGTAAGCGTTCCGTCTCCGTTGAACGCCGGCAAACCGTTGGTGAACGCCTCCGTTGCGGCACCTTGGTTGGTGATGTTATAGCCGGGGAGACCGAGTGCACTCATCGGTTGCGTACTGCCAAAGTACTTATCGGTGTGGGGGTTGTAATGCATCCAGCCAAAGCGGAAGTCGGCCAGCCAGGTCTGACTTAAGGTCTTGGTAACTCCTACCGAAACGCTATAGTTGTGAATTTCCGAGCTGCCCGCCAGTCCAGGCCCTGATCCGAAGCCATTGCCGCCCGCGGCTCCCAGGCCCGGTGCGCCTGACAGACTGAACCACTGCTGGCTATAACGTCCAAACACATTCAGCGTCGGGGTTGCCACCCAGTCGATGCGACCGTCCCACGCATTTTCGTCGTAGGGTCCGGATCCGCCCGCGACGAAATTGTTAAGCACGCCGCCGGTAGTTGGCGTCGGGAAAAGCGCCAGAAGAGCGCGTGCTCCTGACGAAATCTCGCTGTTCGGGATCAGGTTGCCCACAATTGCAGTTCGATTGTTGCCTTGCAAATTCCCGGTATTGGGGTCGAACACCTGTCCTTGCTGATAGCCGTTACCGCCGCCGCCGCCGGTCTGACCAAGATATTGACTCAGGTTGCAGAAGCCGGTGGTCTGTGCGCAACTGCTCTCTACCAGCGCGGTCGGGATGGTGTAGACATTGGTCGTACCGGTGGTCGTCTTAAATCCCTGGTAGTCGCCGAAGAAGAACAACTTGTTTTTAATGATCGGGCCACCAAGCGAACCGCCGTACTCCTGCCACTTGGTCGACGGTATGTACCGGCCATCGACGGGCGCATACTGCGTGAACGGATCGCGCGCTTCGTTAGCATCTGTGCGCCGGAACCAGAAAGCGCTGCCATGAAAGTCGTTGCTGCCGGACTTGGTCTGCGCGGTCACGTAACCGGCGACGGCTTTACCCATCTCAGCGTCATACTGCTGCAGAGCAACCTTCGCTTCTGTTACAGCGTCGAGGTTCGGGTTGATGACGATGATTCCCAGGATCGGGTCCTGATTATCGGTGCCGTCCAACTGGTAGTTGGTGCCGCTGAAGTGCTGTCCGTTGACGAACGTCTGTTGCGAGCCCTGCGGATTTTCCGTTGCCGCGTGGCTCCAGCCGGTCAGCTTCTGCGTACCAGGCGACAGCAGCAAGAAGTCGGTGAAGTTGCGGTTGTAGGTCGGCAGGTCCTGCACGTACGCTTGGTTGTACTCGACTGCGATGTCCGACTTGTCGGTCTGCAACTGCGGGGGCTCGCCAGTCACTTCCAAGGTCTCACTCGTGGAGCCGACCTGGAACTGGACATCGACACGTTGGGTGCCGTCTGCAGAGACCGGGACGTCGCCCTGCTCGAACGTCTTGAAGCCGGTCCCTTCGAACTTGACCTTGTAAACGTCTGGGATCAAGTGCGTGACAGAATAGTTGCCGGACTCATTCGTCGTGGTCGTGACCGCTGTGGCCTTGGCAACACTGGTTACGGTCACCTTTGCATTGGCAACAGCCGCTCCTTGAGGATCGGTTGCTGTCCCGACTATGTTGCCGAACACGGCCTGACCGTGAGCTGCAGTCGAAGCCAACGCTATCACCACGCACACTACGATTGACAACACCCACCGTTTTTTCATTTCACCCTCCGCAGTGGAATTCCGGCTGCGTGGCCTGATAGCCACGCGGCTCGCGAACTCACCGCCCGTGCTTGCTGGAAACCGTTACGACTGTTGTTGAAGTGGAGAAGGTTAGAAGAGCGTTGTGCGCAGGTATGAACACAAACACCGCGACTCACGTCGCACCGCGGTCGCAACTCGGCGATTTCGCTTAAAACTGTGACGAACACTTTTAGGATCCCGACTAAACAGTGCCATGAATGGGGAACCCCTAGTCACCCCGACATGACAGTCAGCAACGCTATATCGTGAAACGCTTGATGTCAAGGGGGTTGGGACGCTCTGTCAATAATAGATTTCAGGTAGTCGCCGAGATTTTCCTGCAAACGTAATCTTGGCCGAACAAAACCGATTTGGCGAAAAAATCGCCTCGCAGGGGGAACCATGCAAGTAATTTTTTTATGGTAGGGGCTTCAGCTTGGGATCCAGCTCTTGAGCTTGCTTGAACTCTTCGGAGGCCGCGGTCTTGTCGCCTTTACGTGAGAGAGCGATTGCGAGTTGATAATGCGCCTGGGGATAGGTCGGGGACATCTTGATCGCGCTGCGAAACTGCGAAATTGCACCGTCGAGATCGCCAGCGGTGAGCATGCGCTTCCCGGAATTGGTCGCGAACGTGGCTCCCTGGACGCCGATCTTTTGTTTGACCAAGGTGTCGCCCAATTGGCTTTCTGCTTCTGCGCCCGATGTGTCACCCATCTGTCTTAATACCGCGGCAAGCGTAGTGTGCGCGCCTGCGAGTTGTGGTTGCAGGCGGATGGCCTCGCGCAACGCTTGCGCCGATTCAGGAAGTTGGTTCATTTGTTTCAGTACGGTCCCGAGGGTGTAATAGGCTTCGACGTAATCGGGCTTCAGCTCAATTGCCTTTTTCAGATACTCGACCGCGGCGGGAAATTCTCCCTCTTGCCACATGGTGTTGCCCAGCGTGTAGTAAGCGTCCACCAATTTCGGATCCAGCTGGACGGCCTTTTTCATTTCGGCTATCCCGTCGGTCAGGTTGTCTTTCAGCTTCAGGGCGAGTCCGAGATCGTAATGCAATGAAGCGTCGTTGGGCGACATGGCGATCGCTTTCTTTAACTCCTCAATCGC
>Ga0210383_10004474_pt1 | contig 12392 bp, 10 predicted proteins | sample IncBWC14OmetaG_FD_160072 | JGI IMG/M metagenome (GOLD analysis project Ga0210383, IMG submission 160072) | Forest soil microbial communities from Barre Woods Harvard Forest LTER site, Petersham, Massachusetts, United States - Inc-BW-C-14-O ...
CCAGCCCCGTCCCCGCCGCCAGCCCCGCCTCCGCCGCCAGCCGCGCCTCCGCCGGCCGCCCCGCCTCCGGCCCGCCCTCGCTCACGACGCCCCGTTACCGGCCCGCGGCGATATCCCGGCGGTACCATCCGCCGCGCATCACGACCGTCCCGGCCAGCTCATACGCCGCGGCCCGCGCCGCCCCCGTATCCCCGCCGCTCCCCACCAAGTTCAGCACCCGACCCCCGGCCGACACCAGCTCCCCGGCAGCGTCCCGAGCCGTCCCCGCGTGCAGCACGTACGTGTCCCCGGCCGCTGGCGCCACGTTCCGTTCGGTGAAATGGATCTTGTCGCCCTTGACCGGCGCCTCCGGGTAGCCTTCCGCGGCGATCACCACCACCACTGCCGCCCCCGACCGCCACTGCGGTTGCGCGACGCCAGCCAGGCCAGCAGTCGCCGCAGCGTGCAACAGCGGTCCCAGCGGGCTCGCGAGCCGGTCCAGCACCACCTGCGTCTCAGGATCCCCGAACCGCGCGTTGAACTCGATCACCTTGGGGCCGGCCGAGGTCAAGGCCAGCCCGGCGTACAGCAACCCGCGGTACGGCGTGCCCCGCCGGGCCATGGCGTCGATGGCCGGCTGGATCACGCGGTCCATCGCCTGCCCGGCCAGGTCAGCGGGCGCCCAGGGGAGCGGCGCGTAGGCGCCCATGCCGCCGGTATTCGGCCCCTGGTCGCCGTCCCGGGCCCGTTTAAAGTCCTGGGCCGGCAGCAGCGGCACCGCGGTCACCCCGTCGGTCACCGCGAACAGCGACACCTCCGGCCCGTCCAGGAACTCCTCGATCACCACCGTCCCGCAGCCCCGTGCGTGTGCCCGGGCGGCCTCGATATCCCCGGTGACCAACACGCCCTTGCCTGCGGCGAGCGCGTCGTCCTTGACCACGTAGGGCGGGCCGAACGTGGCCAGCGCCTGGTCCGCCTCGGCGGCGGTGGTACATGTAATTGAATCCCCGGTCGGGATGCCGGCCTCGGCCATAACCTGCTTGGCGAACGACTTGGAGCCCTCGATCCGGGCCGCGGCCGCGTCAGGCCCGAAGCAGGCCACCCCGTTCTCCCGCAGCGCGTCGGCCGTCCCGGCGACCAGCGGCGCCTCCGGCCCGATGATCACCAGGTCGGGGCTTAGCTTGCGGGCGAGCTCGACGATCTGCTCCGGGACCGCCGTGGTGCCGGGATGGGTTTCCGCGAGGGCCGCGATGCCGGGGTTGCCCGGCGCCGCGTGCAGGCTGCCGGTCTCCGTGCTCAGCGCGCGGACGATGGCGTGCTCCCGCCCGCCCGACCCGATGACGAGAATGCGCACGCCGCGAGCCTACCGGCGCCAGTAAAACTAATACTGCTGGAGCAGGTCCCGGAGCTGCAGGGTCTGGTCGCGGCGCGGGCCCACGCCGACCGCGCAGACCGGGGCACCGATCATGTCCTGGACGGCCGCGATGTAGGAACGGGCGTTCGGGGGGAGTTCGTCGAGGGTGCGGGCCTTGGAGATGTCCTCGGCCCAGCCGTCGAGGTACTCGTAGACCGGCACCGCGTGGTGGAACTCGGTCTGGGTCACGGGTATCTCGTCGTGCCGCTGCCCGTCCACCTCGTAGGCCACGCACACCGGCACCTGATCGAGCCCGGACAGGACGTCGAGCTTGGTCAGGAAGTACCCGGTGATCCCGTTGACCCGCGTCGCGTACCGCGCGATGACCGCGTCGAACCAGCCGCAGCGGCGCGGCCGGCCCGTGGTCACCCCGTACTCCGCGCCGCTCTTGCGCAGCCACTCGCCGGTCTCGTCGCGCAGCTCGGTGGGGAACGGACCCTCGCCGACCCGCGTCGTGTACGCCTTGACGATGCCGATCACGTCGGAGATCCGGGTCGGCCCGATGCCGGACCCGGCGCACGCGCCGCCCGCGGTGGGGGAGGAGGAGGTCACGAACGGGTACGTGCCGTGGTCCACGTCGAGCATGGTGGCCTGTGCGCCCTCCAGCAGCACGACCTTTCCCTGGTCCAACGCCCGGCCCAGGGCCAGCCCGGTGTCGGTCACGTAGGGGCGCAGGCGCTCCGCGTACCGCTCGTACTCCGCCGCGCACGCCTCCGGGTCGATCCCGCGCCGGTTGTAGACCTTGGTCAGCACCTGGTTCTTCTCCCGCAGCACCAGGTCCAGCTTCTGACGCAGGATGCCCGGGTCGAACAGGTCCTGAACCCGTATCCCCATCCGGGCGATCTTGTCGCTGTAGGCCGGCCCGATGCCGCGCCCCGTGGTCCCGATCCGCGCGCTGCCCAGGTACCGCTCGGTGACCTTGTCCAGCGCCCGGTGGTACGGCGTGATCAGGTGCGCGTTCGCCGACACCAACAGCTTTCCGCAATCGACGCCGCGGGCCTGCAGCCCGTCGATCTCGTCCAGCAGCACCTGCGGGTCGATCACCACCCCGTTGCCGATCACCGGAACCACCCGCGGCGACAGCACCCCGGACGGCAGCAGGTGCAGCGCGTAGCTCTCGTCCCCGATGACGACCGTGTGGCCGGCGTTGTTCCCGCCCTGATACCGCACTACGTAGTCCACGCGGTCGCCGAGCAGGTCGGTCGCCTTGCCCTTGCCCTCGTCGCCCCACTGAGCACCGACCAGCACGATGGCGGGCATTGCGCATCCCTTCCCGCACACACATACGAAGCCCCTGCTCAGCGCAAGCGCTGCAGGGGCTCTTGCGCTCTGAGATTACCCGCAAACCCCGCGCCTAAGCCATTTAGCCACCGCCCGGCATGTCCCCCTGTAACCGCACTTCTCCTGCGCAAACGCGCTGCCCGGGTCACGCGCCGCTGCCGCGCAGGGCGGCAGCGGCTGCGGCGCTGCTTTCGCGGAGGAACTGGTCGCAGCGCTGGGCCTCGTCGTCCTCGCCGATGGCGTCGGCGGCCCGGCCCAGCATGGCCAGCGACCGCAGGAAGCCCCGGTTCGGCTCGTGCTCCCAGGGAATCGGCCCGGTGCCGCGCCAACCCGAACGGCGCAGCTGATCCAGCCCCCGGTGGTACCCGGTCCGCGCGTACGCGTACGCCATGACCGGATCGCCGCTGGCGAACGCGGCCTCGGCCAGCGCCGCCCACGCGGCCGAGTAGGCCGGGAACCGGGCCGCGACCTCCGAGGGCGAAGCGCCCGCGCGCAGCGCCGCGGCCGCCTCCTCGTTTTCCATCAGGTACGTGGCCGGCGGCCCGGCCATCAGATTATCGCGCTCCATGGAAAGCCCGGCTCACGAAAGCTGGTGACCTGCGGACAGCAGGTCCTCGCAGGCGTGGGTGACCCGCTGGGCCTCGCCGGCCTCGCCGGCCTTGCCCCAGCTGCGCGGGTCGTAGGCCTTCTTGCTGCCCACGTCGCCGTCGACCTTGAGCACGCCGTCGTAGTTCTTGAACATGTGGTCTGCGATCGGCCTGGTGAACGCGTACTGGGTGTCGGTGTCGACGTTCATCTTGACCACCCCGTAGGAGATCGCCTCCCTGATCTCGTCCAGCGCCGAACCCGAACCCCCGTGGAACACCAGGTCGAACGGCTTGTCGATGCCGTACTTCTGGCCCACCGCGTCCTGGATGTCCTTCAGCACGGTCGGCCGCAGCTTCACGTGCCCGGGCGCGTAGACGCCGTGCACGTTGCCGAACGTCGCGGCCAGGATGTACCGGCCGCGCTCGCCAAGCCCCAGCGTCTCGGCCACCGCCAGGGCGTCCTCCGGGGTGCTGTACAGCTTCTCGTTGATCTCGCCGACGATCCCGTCTTCCTCGCCGCCGACCACGCCGATCTCCATCTCCATGATGGTGTGCGCGGCCGCGCACTCGGCCAGCAGCTCGGAGGCGATCTGCAGGTTCTCGGCCAGCGGTACCGCCGAGCCGTCCCACATGTGCGACTGGAACAGCGGCTCCTGGCCGCGCTCGACGCGCTCGCGGGAGATCGCGACCAGCGGGCGCATGTAGGTGTCGAGCTTGTCCTTGGGGCAGTGGTCGGTGTGCAGCGCCACGTGGATGGCGTACTTGGCCGCCACCACGTGCGCGAACTCGGCCAGCGCGACCGCACCCGTCACCATGTCCTTGACCGCCGAGCCGGACAGGTACTCCGCGCCGCCGGTGGACATCTGGATGATCCCGTCGCTGCCGGCGTCCGCGAACCCGCGCAGCGCCGCGTTCAGCGTCTGGCTGGAAGTCACGTTGATCGAGGGGTAAGCGAAACCGCGCTGCTTGGCGGTGTCGAGCATCTGCGCGTAGACCTCTGGGGTCGCGATAGGCATGGCAAATAACTCCCTGTGGACAGTGCCTAATCAGCTGGGCCTGAAACCCGCGATCCCAAGCCTAGACATGAAGCGAGCATGAAGATGCACCGGCCGGTACCGGGCATGGGGTACAACATGAAGCCATGGAGAGCTTTCTCACGTCGGCGCCTTACGCTGCCCTCATCTTGTTCGGCTTCCTCGAGGCGGCGTGCATCCCGATTCCATCCGAGGTCACCTTCGGGTTCGCCGGCGTGCTCGCCTACCAGGGGCATCTTAACCTCGTCTTGGTCATCATCATCGGATCCCTGGCCGAACTCGCCGGATCCTACGCCTCGTACGCGGTGGGGCGGGTCGGCGGCAAGCCGCTGGTGCATAGGTGGGGCCGGTATGTGCTGGTGACCCAGGGCGACGTCGACCGGGCCGAGCGGTTCCTGGCCGGGCGCGGGTCCTGGGCCATTGCGGTGGGCCGGATGCTGCCGTTCATCCGCGCCTTCACCTCGATCGTGGCGGGCCTGGTCCGGGTTCCGGCGGGCCGGTTCGGGGTGTTCAGCCTGATCGGCACCGTCATCTACGCGACCGTGCTGTCCGTGATCGGCTACCAGGTCGGCCACGCCTGGGGGAGTATCAACCACGGCCTGACCGTCGCCACCTACATCCTGGTGGCGATCGTGGTCATCGCGATCGTCGGCTTCGTGCTCTACCGGCTGCGCCAGTTCCGCCGCGAGGCCGCACAGGACAAAGACCAGGCACAGGCCAAAGAAGGCCAAGGAGCCGCAGCACAAGAGCCCGCCGCGCAGGCCCCCACCGCACAGGCACAGGCGCCGCGCCGGCCCGGCCGGCACCGGTCAGATGCCGAGGTCTGACAGATCGTAGGCGGCCCGGAAGATCAGCCCGTGTTCGGTCACGCGCTCCCGCGCGCCCCGGTTGACCAGCACCGCCACCCCGGCCACCTCGGCGCCCGCCTCGCGCAGCGCCTCGACCGCGGTCAGCGGGGAAGCGCCGGTGGTCGAGGTGTCCTCGACCGCGAGTACCCGCCGGCCGGTCACGTCCGGACCCTCGATCCGGCGTTGGGTGCCGTGGTCCTTCTCCTTCTTCCGCACCACGAACGCGTCGATCGGCGTGCCCCGGGCGGCGGCCGCGTGCATCATCGCGGTGGCGACCGGGTCGGCGCCCAGGGTCAGGCCGCCGGCCGCCTCGTAGCCCAGATCCCAGGTGAGGTCCAGCATGACCCGACCCGCTAGCGGTGCCAGGCGCCCGTCAAGCAGCACCCGCCGCAGGTCGACGTACCAGTCGGCGCGCTGGCCCGAGGAGAGGATGAAGTTCCCGCGGATGACCGCCTTCGCCTTGATCGCCGCGAGCAGTTCCGCCCGGTCGCCCACGGCCGTCTCCTTCCCTTCAGGCCCCTTCATGCAGCGGGAATGCGCGGAAAGCCATCCCGGAGAAGGTTACTTCACTACTCTAAGAGCGGTCAGGTCCGGATTGGTGCCTCAAAGGGTGACCGCTGCGCCGAGGAAGGGACGGTGGGGCCGTGGATCGCTGCGCGTTGTTCGTTGACGCAAGCTACGTGCTCGCAGATGGTGCCATGGCCGTGCACGGGACCCGCCGAGGTGAATCGGTCTCCTGGGACTATGAGGGACTCCTGCAGCTGCTGGGCGGCATGGCGCGCGAGCGCACCGGGCTGCCGCTGTTGCGCTGCTACTGGTACGAGGCGACCGTCGACGGCCGCCGCACTGCCGAGCAGGACGCCCTGGCCGACATCCCGGGCATCAAGCTCCGGGTGGCCAAGATCCGTCCCGGCCGCCGCGAGGGCGTGGAAACCGAGATCCACCGGGACCTGACCACGCTGGCCCGCAACAGCGCGGTCAGCGACGCGCTGGTGGTCAGCGCGGAGGAGGACCTGGCCCAGGTCATCGCCGACGTCCAGGACCTCGGCATGCGCGTCACCCTGGTGCACATCGCGGTGGACGGCAACTGGACCATCTCCCGGTCGCTGCGCCAGGAGTCCGACGACATCATCGAAATCGGCGGCGAGCAGCTCCGGCCCTACGTCGAGCTGATCGTGGGTGCCGAACCCGCGCACGCCGACGAGCCGGACGACGCGGACCGCGTTCCGGGCCGGCCGCTGGTCAACGGGCATTCGGCGGTGGCAGGCGCGGGCGCGTACCAGGTAGTGCCCGTCGGGTCGGGCAACCACGCGCCTCCCTCCATCTACACCGCGCCGGTGGTGGCCGAGTACCAGCGGCCCGCCCTCCAGCTGCCCCGCGCCGCCAGCCGCGAGGACCGCGCCACCCGCGACGACCGGACCCGCGACGACCGGACCCGCGACGACCGGGCCCGTGAAACCCGCGAAGCCCGCGACCGCGAAGACCGTACCCGCGACCGCGAGGAGCGGACTCGCGAGGACCGGACCCGTGAGGACCGGACCCGCGACGAGCGGCCGCGCGAAAGCGTCAACGGCGACACCACCGCCCGCCCGGACATCTACGCCGCCCCCGCCCCGGTCTCCCCGCGCATCCGCCAGGACCGCGCAGACCGCGCCGACCGCCCAGACCGAGCAGACCGCCTAGAGCCGGCCCGTGTCGCCCGCGTCACCGAGGATGTCACCGGCTACGCCGTTCCCCCGGTCACCCCCGACGGCCTGGCCGGCACCGAAGCCCCCCCGGCTCCCCCCGGCCAGCTGCGCCGCCTGCCCTCCCGCCCGAACACCCCGAACGCGCCGAATACCCCGAACGTGCCGATCCCTATGGGCCCGATCGGCTCGTCGTCGGGCGGCGGGCTGCCGTCCGGCCCCCAGCACGTCGGCCAGCACGCCGGGCAGGGCTCGCCCCGCAGCGCCCCGTACAGCGGTCCGCAGCCGGTCGCGACCTCACCGCCGCCCGGCTACGTCTCGGCCGGCGGGCCCTCGCTGTCCGAGGCGGTGCAGGCCGCGCACGAGGAGGGCCAGGAGTTCGGCGCCTCGGTGGCGCGGGACGCCCCGGCGCTGTGGCTGGAAGCGGTGCTGGCCCGCAAGCCGCGGATGCCGTCCGACCTGGAGGCCCGCTTGCTCCAGGGGTCAGCGCTACCGATCGACTTCCTGCTCCACGATGAGGTCCGGCACGCGCTGCGCCGTGGCTTCTGGGACGCGCTCGAGCGTACCCGCCGGTAAAACCAGCCGGTAAAAGGGGAAGACCCCGGATTGTGCGAGGCCTCGACGGGTAGGTTCTGAGACGTGGTTGTGCTTTCCGGTGAGCTGTTCGACGTGATCGAGGTCAACGCTGCCCGGACGGGTAACCACAAACGGGCCGCGGTTCGGATGAGCCGCCTCGCCGTGCAGGCCTCGCTCCCGGTCCAGGCCACGCCGGAAAGCATGTCCCGGGCCGAAGCCCACATGCGAGCCGGCGAGCAGTGGCTGCTCGCCGACGAGCCGGCCACCGCCGTGGACGAGTTCCGGGCCGCCATCGCGGACGCGGGCCCGACCTTCGACGACCCCCGGGTGCCGCTGGCCCGCGCCATGTTCGCGCTCGACCGGCGCGCCGAAGCCGACTCCCTGTTGCGCCAGCTCGGCGAGGACGGCGCGCGGTTGCTGCCGCGTACCTGCGACCTGGTGGCTGAGCTGCTCACCGAGCAGGGCGACCTGAACGGCGCGCTGGACTGGGCCACCGCCGGGGTGGACGCCTGCCTGCGCGGCGACGACCGCGATGAGCTCCAGCTGCTGCTCCGGCTGCGGTACCGGCTCCGCGTCGACCTGGCCCTGCCCGAAGACGACTACGACAAGCTGCTGGACGAGCGGGACAACAAAAAGGCCGGACCCGCCGCGGGGTCGTAAGCCCCGAACGACAAGCCCGGCCTCTCGCATGAAAGCCGGAACCCGGCCTCTCGAACGAAGCAGCTAGGCGACCTTCACGGCGGGCCGGTCGGCCCGCTGCACGGACAGCGCGTCCTGCGCCTGGTCCACGTCGACCAGCACCTCGTCGCCATCCAGGATCTCCCCGGCCAGCAGCGACCGGGCGAGCTGATCGCCCACCGCCGACTGCACCAGCCTGCGCAGCGGCCGTGCCCCGTAGACCGGGTCGAACCCGGTCACGGCCAGCCACTCCCTGGCCGCCGGGGTGACGGTCAGCGTCAGCCGCCGGCCCGCCAGCCGCGCGGCCAGCCGCTCGACCTGCAGGTCGACGATCTGGGTTAGCTCGCCAGTGGTCAGCGCGTCGAACACGATCACGTCGTCCAGCCGGTTCAGGAACTCCGGCTTGAACGCGTTCCGCACCGCGCCCATGACCGCCTCGCGCTTGGCCCGCTCATCCCCGAAAGCAGGGTCCGCGATGAACTGCGACCCCAGGTTCGAGGTGAGGACCAAGATGGCGTTCCGGAAGTCGACCGTGCGGCCCTGGCCGTCGGTCAGCCGCCCGTCGTCGAGCACCTGCAGCAGGACGTCGAACACCTCCGGGTGCGCCTTCTCGACCTCGTCGAGCAGCACGACCGTGTACGGGCGCCGCCGCACCGACTCGGTGAGCTGGCCGCCCTCCTCGTAGCCGACGTAACCGGGCGGAGCGCCGATCAGCCGGGCCACCGAGTGCTTCTCGGAGTACTCGCTCATGTCGATGCGGATCATGGCCCGCTCGTCGTCGAACAAGAACTCGGCCAGCGCCTTGGCCAGCTCGGTCTTGCCCACGCCAGTCGGCCCCAGGAACAGGAACGAGCCGGTGGGCCGGTCCGGGTCGGATACGCCCGCCCGGGCCCGGCGGACCGCGTCGGAAACGGCCCGCACGGCGCGCGCCTGGCCGATCACCCGGTGCCCGATCTCGGCCTCCATCCGCAGCAGCTTGGCCGTCTCGCCCTCGAGCAGCCGCCCGGCCGGGATTCCGGTCCAGGAGGACACCACGTCGGCCACGTCGTCCGGACCGACCTCCTCCTTTACCATGGGCGCCGTAGCGGGGATTCCGTCCGCTCCGGTCCCGTCCTCATGGGCGGCCGAACGGGCCGCGGCACTTGCCGCCGCCAACTCCGCTTCCACCGCGGGGATGGTCTCGTGGTTCAGCCGGGACGCGGTCTCCATGTCCTGGTCGCGCCAGGCGCGTTCGGCCTGCCCCTTGAGGTCGTCGAGCCGCTTCTTCAGCTCGCCGACCTTGTTCAGGCCACCCTTCTCCTGCTCCCAGCGGGCCACCAGCGCGTCCAGCTGCTCCTGCCGGTCGGCCTTGGTAGCGCGCAGCCGCTCCAGCCGCTCCTTGCTCGCCACGTCCGCCTGATTGGCCAGCGCCAGCTCCTCCATCGTCAGCCGGTCCACGGCGCGCCGCAGCTCGTCGATCTCGACCGGCTGGGAGTCGATCTCCATGCGCAGCCGGGACGCGGCCTCGTCGACCAGGTCGATGGCCTTGTCCGGCAGGAACCGCGCGGTGATGTAGCGGTCGGACAGCGCCGCCGCGGCGACCAGCGCCGCGTCGGAGATCTCCACCTGGTGGTGGGCCTCGTAGCGGCCCTTCAGCCCGCGCAGGATCGCGATCGTGTCCTCGACCGAGGGCTCGCCCACCAGCACCTGCTGGAACCGGCGCTCCAGGGCCGCGTCCTTCTCGATCCGCTCCCGGTACTCATCCAGCGTGGTCGCGCCGACCATGCGCAGCTCGCCGCGGGCCAGCATCGGCTTGAGCATGTTGCCCGCGTCCATCGCGCCCTCGGCGGCGCCCGCGCCCACGACCGTGTGCAGCTCGTCGATGAACGTGATGACCTGGCCCTCGCTCTGCCTGATCTCGCCGAGCACGGCCTTGAGCCGCTCCTCGAACTCACCGCGGTACTTGGCCCCGGCCACCATCGCGCCCAGGTCGAGCGCGATTAGCTTCTTGCCGCGCAGCGACTCGGGGACGTCGCCGGCCACGATCCGCTGGGCCAGGCCCTCCACGACCGCGGTCTTGCCCACGCCCGGCTCGCCGATGAGCACCGGGTTGTTCTTGGTCCGCCGGGACAGCACCTGGATCACGCGCCTGATCTCGGCGTCCCGGCCGATCACCGGGTCGAGCTTGCTCTCCCTGGCCATCTTGGTCAGGTCGATGCCGTACTTCTCCAGCGCCTTGTACGTGTCCTCGGGGTCCGGGCTGGTCACCCGGGCGCTCCCGCGGATCTGGCCGAACGCCTCGAGCAGCGCGTCCGGCGTGACCCCGGCCGCGGCCAGCACGGTCTTGGCCTCGCCGCCGACGGCGGCCAGGCCGACCAGCAGGTGCTCGGTCGAGATGTACTCATCGCCGAGCTGCTTCGCCTTATCGGACGCGGTCTTGATCGTCAGCAGCAGCGCGCGGGACATCTCTGGTGCGCTGGCCGCGGCGCCATGCATCTGCGGCCCTCGGGCCAGGCGATCCTCGGCCTGCTTAACGATCAGCGCCGGGTCGGTGCCGACCGCCCGGAGCAGCTGCCCGGCGAGGCCGTCCGCCTGCTCGGCCAGGGCCACGAGCAGGTGCAGAGCCTCGATCTGCGGGGTGCCATCCGCCGCGGCGCGCCGCTGAGCGGTAGCCAAAGCTTCCTGACTCTTGTGAGTCAGCTTCTCGTCAGCCATTACTCTTCTATCTCCTCTGGGCTGTCCAGCCCAGCTATTTGTCTCCTCTGGGCTGTCCAGGTCCGCTGGACGGCCCAGTCATCGGTTCCCAGACCGCTACCCGGGCGCGGCGTACCGGCACCAGACCGGGGTCGTTGGCGCCGCCGCTCCGGCGTAGCTCGGCCAGCCGGGCCGCCACGGCCCGGGTTGACTCCAGCTCCGCGCGCAGCTGCGCCACCTCGGCGTGCAGCTCCGCGACGAGCCTGCGTGCCTGATCCAGCTCGCGCAGCTGATCCAGGATCAGCTTGATGCCGGACAGGTTCACGCCCTCCTCCTGAGACAGCCGCTGGATCTCGCGCAGGGCCAGGATGTCCCGCATCGAGTACCGCCGCCCGCGGCCGGCGCTGCGGCCTGGTGAGACCAGGCCGCGGCGCTCGTACTCGCGCAGCGTCTGCGGGTGCATCCCGGACAGTTCGGCGGCTACCGAGATGACATACACCGGCATGTCATCCGACTGATCGAATGGGCTGTTCATCATTACTGCTCCTTGGCCCGCTCGAGCAGATCCTCACGCGGATCCGCCCCGGCGGTCGCCTCACGCAGGTCCTCGATGGCGCTGCGTGCCTTGCTGTTCAGCTTCTGCGGCACCGTCACGTCGACGGTGACGATCATCGAGCCGGTGGTGCCGTCCTTGCGGCGGACGCCCTTGCCCGAGACCCGGAACTTGCTGCCGTTCGCGGTGCCCGGCGGGATCCGCACCGTCACCGGCGCGCCCCGGTGCGCGGGCACCTTGACCTCCGCGCCGAGGCTGAGCTCGGCGAACGTCACCGGCACGGTCACGGTCAGGTTGTCCCCCGACCGCCCGAACACCGGGTGCGGCTTGACGTGCACCCGGACGTACAGGTCGCCGGCGGCGCCGCCGCGCTCACCGGGAGCGCCCTTGCCGACGATCTTGATCCGCTGCCCGTCGGCCACCCCGGCCGGGATGCGGGTCTGGATGGTCCGTTGGCTCATCGCCCGCCCGCTGCCCGAGCACTCCGGGCACGGGTCGTCGACCACCAGGCCGCGGCCGCGGCACTCCTTGCACGGCTCCGAGATCCCGAACGACCCCAGGTTCCGGCTCGACTGGCCGGTCCCTTGGCACGTCGGGCAGACCTTGGGCACGGTGCCCGCCTTGGCCCCGGTGCCGCGACAGGTCGGGCACGCGCCCTCCCCGGTCAGCCGCAGCGCGACGGTGGTGCCGTCGATCGCGTCGCCGAAGCTCAGCGTGGTCTCGGTCTCCACGTCGGCGCCCCGGCGCGGCCGGTTCTGGGCCGTGTTCGTGCGGCCGCGGTTGAACACCCCGCCGAACAGGTCGCCCAGCCCGCCGGCCGCGTCGCCCGCCCCGCTGAAGATGTCGTTCAGGTCGAAGCCGCCGAAGCCCCCGGTGTTGGGCCGGGTCCCGGTCGGGACCCGGAAGCCGCCGCCGAACAGCGAGCGCGCCTCGTCGTACTCCTTGCGCCGCTTCTCATCGGACAGCACGGAGTACGCCTCGGAGATCTCCTTGAAGCGCTCCTCGGCCTTGGCGTCGCCCTGGTTGGAGTCCGGGTGGTACTTGCGGGCCAGCTTGCGGTACGCCGTCTTGATCTCGGCGGGCT
>Ga0210383_10004475_pt1 | contig 12391 bp, 10 predicted proteins | sample IncBWC14OmetaG_FD_160072 | JGI IMG/M metagenome (GOLD analysis project Ga0210383, IMG submission 160072) | Forest soil microbial communities from Barre Woods Harvard Forest LTER site, Petersham, Massachusetts, United States - Inc-BW-C-14-O ...
AATTGCCGGTGACGGTGACCGGTCCCGAGACCAATGTCGCCTGCGCCTGCATGGGCCTCGGGTTGATCCAGGTGCCCCGCTATCGCGTCGCTTCCGAGCTTGCCGGCGGCGCCCTCGTCGAGGTGCTCGCTGGCTTTCCGCCGTCGCCGCTGCCCGTCCACGTCCTCTACTCCCGCACGCGGCAACTGTCGCCGCGTTTGCGTGTGTTCATCGACTGGATGGCGCAACAATTTCGAGACCGGCTCTCACCGACTGAATGACATGAGCATGAGACCATGCCTTTGGTGTCGCCCACCGCGACCAAGCGGTGAGGAGCCGATGACATAAAGCCATCGGCCCTTGTCTGCGCGCAGATGAATACGCTGCATATTTGTCTTCGTGCCGCTGAGCGCCAGCCCTTCGCCGATCGAATGCTATCGAACGTCCGCTTCGCGCCAGGAGCAGTCGTTCAATAACGACCACAAAGCGCTGATCGGCAACCGCCCATCGGGTCCGTACATCGTTGCCCGGATGGAACCTGTGGCTCGTGCGAAGAGTACCGACGCCGGGCACCCTGCATTCCGCCTTGGTTACGATGGAGGCATCACGAGATCTTCGATCCGGATCGGAAACCGTCGCAAGCGAACGCCTGTCGCGTGCCAGACTGCATTCGCGACCGCGCCGGCCGACCCTGTGACGCCGATTTCACCAACGCCCTTGATGCCAAGAGCGTTTACGTGCGGATCGTGTTCCTAGATCATGAGGGCGTCCAGGCTTGGTAATTGAATATGGCCACGGAAAGCGGACCGCGAAAACCTTCGACGTGTCGCTCCATCCAGCGCGTGAGCGAGGCTTCGTCCAGCCGATGGGTGTCCGGAACTTCCGCGACGCCGCTGTTGGCCGATTGGTCGAGAGCGCTCATGTATATGTCGCTTTCCAGTCCCGCTTGATTTCCTCCCAAACGCACACCGGCTTCGAACTAGGCCGCAAGCGCCGGCGTGACATCGAGGATTGTCACGGCGCCGGTGTCGCCGTCGAGTTCGATCAGCGCGCCGTCCGGGATGATTTTCGTCGCGTCGGTCACCGAGACGGCGCAAGGGATCCCGAGGTCGCGGGATACGATCACGGAATGGCTCATGACCGCGCCGACATCCACGACAACGCCCGCGGCGGCGAGGAAGAGTGGCGTCCAGGACGGGTCGGTGATGGGCGCCACCAGGATGTCGCCGGGATTGATAATGTCCGGGTTTGACGTGTCCATGACGATGCGGGCGATGCCAACGACGCGCCCAGGGGATCCCCCGATGCCTTCGAGAATGTCGCCTTTCCCCCCTCGAGCTTGCCGTTCGGCGGTCCGCTTCGACCAGGTTTCGATCGGCGCAATCTCGCCTTCGAACAGGAACGGTGGAATGCGCTCCGAAAGCGCCTCGGCGGCGCGTGACCGCTCCGCGATGACGTTGAGAAATGGCTGCGGGTCGGCGCTATAGGCGCGCAGTTCCGATTGATGAAGCATATAGACGCCGCGCCAGTCGGCGAGACGATGCCGTTCAGCGACCCGACGAGCGAGCTCATTGACCGCGCGTCGCGTGCTGTCCAGCGCCCGGATGACGGCGCTCTTGGAGCCTTCGCGCGCAGCCTGCCAGGCCTTCGCCGCCGGCAGTGCCTTGTTGAACTTCATTCGGTCGACGATGCCGAGCTTGCGGCGGGCGTGGCGCATCGCCTGCGCACAGTTGAGGCTCTGGGCTTCCCGGTCGGCGCCGGGCGCATTCGCCTCCTCGGAGCGCCGCAATCGATCGATGGTGCGTAGCGGAACTTCCGGGCCCATGCGCCAGGGTTGCGAGGCCAGCTCCCACTCGTTCGGGCCGCGATAGCCGTAGCGAGCAAGGAAGTCGGCGAAGTCGCGCGCAAATTCTTTCGCCGCCGGCTCGCCCTGGAGAAGTGGCCACGTCCTGTCGCCGACGCCTTGTTCGAAGATGCGCTCGAGGCTCGGCGAGCCGGCCACCATGCGCCCGAGCGACCAGAGTATCCGTGCCGGCTCGGCTGACTCAACCCCCTCGACGCCTGACAGGAGGTCGAGCGTGAGGCCTGGGTCTTTCACCTTGAACGCGCAGAGCGCGGCGATCGCTCCGGACGCAACCGTGGCCTTGAAGGTGACGAGGACGTGCCGTCCGAACAGATAGCGATGCACGGCCGGATAGGCGAAGACATAATCGAGAAGCGCCTCATCCGAGGCTTTGTCGCCGGGATAGCGCTCCACCCATTCCCTAGAGGCGCGGCGCATGTCCTCGACGATTCGTGGTCGTCGGGTCCTCAACGTCTTTTCTGTCTCCCACAGGAGTTTCAGGGAGCAGAGAAAGTTGCGGTCGCCGGCGCGCTCCATGTAGGGCGGTGCGTCCACTTCCCCGAGAAACTGCTTGTCGACCGCCTTCACCGAACTTCCAGGAACCCGCACGCCGAGCAGACGGATGTAGCTCATGTTGAGGTAGCAATAACCGCCGGCGATACAGACGATCACCCGCTCCGCGTCGAAATCGCCGGGCGCCACGATTCCGAATTCGCGCCAAGCCTCTCGCCAGCTTTCCTCGACTGCGCCGCCGAGAAGGGTCCAGTTGAGCGGCGTCACGACATCCGGAAACACCTCGCCGACATTGCCGCGGGTATAGAGCGGCCAGCGGGCGCTGAGGCCGTCGTCAACCAGCCATGGCTTGCCGTTGACGATCATACGGCCTCCGTCGCCTTCGCGGCTGTCATGGTCGCGCGCAGTATCGCTTCCTCGGAGATCTCCTCGCCAACCAGCTCCTTCACCACGGCTCCTTTTCTCAGACAAAGCACGCGGTCGCAGCACTCGACGAGATCCATAGGATCGGACGAGGCGAGCACGACCGCATGCGCGCGAGCGAATACGCGGATGGCCGCGAGAAGCTCGGTTCTCGCGGCGATGTCGACGCCGACGCAGGGCTCGTCGATCAGGAGCACGTCCGAGCCGCACATCAGCCAACGGGCAAGCAATGCCCGCTGCTGATTGCCGCCGGAGAGGTCGGCGAGCTCATCCTCGAGCGCGGCCTTCACGCGAAGGCGTTTTGCGGCGGCTTCCGCGCCCTCGCGCTCGCGGCGGCCGTCGATGAACCCGAAGCGGCTTGTCTGATCGAGCGAGGGCAGGCTCAGATGCTTGAGCACGCTCCAGCCCGGCACGATCGAAAGATAGCGACTGCCGTTCAGGACACCCACGCCGGCGCGAACTGCCTCGCGCGGCGTCTCGACGAATTCGCCCCGCACGCGCACCGATCCCCACAGGCGGGCCGCCCCCGAGATCACGTCGATCGCCTTCTCCCGGCCCGAGCCCAGGAGGCCTGCGAAGCCGAGACATTCGTTCTCGTAGAGCTTGAAATTGAGCTGGCGCAGCGGCGGCATTGCAAGATGCCGGCCCTCGATGATCAGCTTTTCCTTGCGCGCCGCGCTGCGCGCCGGGACATTGCGCTCGGCGTGAACGCCGGCCATTTCGCGGATCATCCGGTCGAGCGTGAGCGAGGCGCCGGAAAGGCGGGCGGCGACCCGGCCATCGCGCATTACCGTCACCTCGTCGCACGTCTCCATGACCTCGGAAAGATAGTGGCTGACGAAGATCATCGTGACGCCTCTGGCGCGCAAGCGCTTCAACGCATCGATGACGGTGCGCGAGTCCTTTTCGCCCAGTCCGGCGGTAGGTTCGTCGGCGATCAAAAGCCGCGCCTTGCGATGGAATGTCCGCGCGAACATCACCAGCCGCTGCTCGCCTGGATCGAGCGTCAGCATGTCCTCGTCCACGCCGATGTCGAGCCCGAGCTCGTCGAGTACGGCGCGAGCCTTGGCGCGATCGTCGGATTTGGACATCCGCAAGCCGTGGGCTTCGGCGCCAAGCACGATGTTCTCCCAGACCTTGAAGACGGGCACGAGCGCGAGTTCCTGCGGAACGAGCTCGACGCCAAGAGCACGCGCCTGACCGGCGGCCCAGTGCGGCTGCGCTGTGCCGTCCATGACAATGTTGCCTCGATCGGGCGTCTCCATTCCGGTCAACATCCGGATGAGCGTCGACTTGCCGCTGCCGTTGGGGCCGATCAAGCCGTGCACCGAGCCCGGCGCAACCGACAAACTGACCCCATCCAGCGCCCGTGTGAGGCCGAAGGATTTGGAAATCTCCTGCGCTGCAACGAGAGGCGCGGCCATGTTTCTCAGACTTTGCGATTCTGGGGACGGTTCAGCAGCACTGCGGCGAGAAGAACGAGGCCGCTGATCGCTGAGGCGATCCAGCGCGGCTGGTTCAGCAGCGACAGGCCGTTGCCGAGCGCCAGGAGAACGAACACCGAGAACACCGAACCGAAGATATCGAACCGTTTCTTCTTCGCGAGCACCGCAGCGCCGAGGAAGGCTGCGGTATAGGCCGGCAGCAGCAACGGAGGCGAGCCCATGTTGAAATAACCGCGCTCGGCGAGCGCGATCGAACCGGCAAGGGCCGCGATGCAGCCGATCAACGCGAAAACCGCGATGCGCAGCGCCGCGACCGGGGCGCCGGCGAGATAGGCGGCCATCGGGTTGCCGCCGATCGCATAGGCCCGCCGGCCCGGCGTCGTGCGCCGCATGAGAAGCCAGAGCGCGGAGGCGAACAGGAACACGGCGACGACGGTCCATTTGATCGGCGAGCCGAAGGCGGTCGCCGAGCCCAACGCCTGCAGGGGCGCCGGCAGCACGATCACGCTGATCTGCTTCATGCCACCTGCGATCCAGACCTGGGCTGCGAGTTCGAGGCCGGCTGCGATCGAGCCGACAGCAAGCGTCGCGACGAAGGAAGGAACGAAGGCTTTTGCGACGAAGAGACCGTTGATCGCTCCGATCGCCGCGCCGCAAACGAGCCCCAGCGCCAGCGCGCCGGCGATGCCGAAGGCGCTCGTCCAGCCAAAGCCGGTGACGAGAACGCCGACGAGCACCGCGACGAGGTCGGCGACCGCGACAAAGGAGAGGTCGAACTCGCCGATGGCGAGCGCGAGCGTCGCAGCCATGGCGAAGAGAAGCAGGCTCGAACTGTTGTTGACGACATTGACGACGTTTTGGAAAGTCATGAACGTCGTCGGGCGGAGCCACGAAAAGGTCACGACGATCGCCGCGAAGACGATCACGATGCCCCATTGCCTCAGCCCGTCGACGATCCGGTCGCGGTCGAGAATGTTGCGGTCCGGAGGCTTCCGTTCACGGCGGATGTCGTCCTTGACGCCGAATGGCGGGCGATCGGAGGCGCCGACCGTGAGCGCCGCTTGATTGCGGGCGTTTGCGGATCCATTGGTCACGTTCGACGCCTCCGGAGATTAAGGATCTGTTTCAGAACTGGTAGTCGTTGCCCCAGCGGTCGACATACTCCGCCAGCTCCTGCGAGAACGGATAGACTTCGCCGCTCGCTGGAATGTTGCTTTTGTCGACGATCTTCACGTCGGCCTTCAAGTTCGGCAGCGCCGCCGGAACCGGCGTTCCCTTGCCGAAATGACCGACAAGGACGTCCAGCGCAGCGAGATTGTAGGCGTCGGTGCGGCTCGCCGCCAGCACCAGGTTGGCGCCTGCCCGCAGCGCCTGGATCGAGCTCGGATTGTCGACGCGCGTCATCAGCGTCATGTCGTCACGATGCGCGGCCTTCAGCGCCGGCAGGTCGATCGGCGGCGCGAAGTCGCAACATGAGATGATCGCGTTGGCTTCGGGGTGGGCGAGCGCCAGATCGCCCGCCGTCTGGGTGAAGGAATTCACCAGGTTCGTGACGTCGGTGTCGGACACGGCCGCCATCTTGGCGCCGCGCTTGTCGAGCGTATCCTTGGCGCCGACGACGAGCTGATCGGCGGCGTAGACGAGGGTCGCGGTCTGTCCGACGGCCACGGCCTTTGCATTCTTGTCGACCAGATAATTGGCGAGCGCAACGCCGAGCTCGTAGTCGTTGATCGCGTAGACCGCGGTGAAGTTGTCGCGGCCCGCCGGATTGACGCCGACGACCGTGGCGATGACGGGCACGTTCTTCGCCTTGGCTTCGGTCAGCCCCTGCGCCATCAGCGGCGCGTCCACCGCCATGGTGATGACGGCGTCGACGCCCTGCGTCAGAAGCTCGGGCAAGAGGGTCGCAACCACTGCCGGATTGCTCTCGCCATTCTTGATGACCACGTCCCAGTGCAGCTTCGCGGCGGCCGCCTGCACGTTGTTCGCCCAGCGCGCGAGCGACTCCGAGCCGGTGTTGATGACGATGACGCCGATCTTTCGAGGCTTCAGGACGTCCTTCGCCGATGCGGCCGTCGGCCCCGATCCGACGCACAGGGCAAGACCAAAGATACCGACAATCTTCGTGACAAGGTTCATGCTCTTCCTCCCAAATGCGCTTCGCTTCATGCGAAGACGAACGAACTTCCGAATACGTGTCTCATGCGTGCGCACGATCCGTGGCCGACGAGGCCCATTCGCGCAACGTGACGAGATAGGGATCAACAGCGACGCGCGAAGCGATCGCGCCCGCATAAACCGCGCCGGTGTCGCCATCGATCGACAGGATGTCGCCTTCGCGGTACACGGCGTCGTGGCAGCGCAGCGAGGCTCCGTCGATCTCGACGTCCACGACACCGCAGACGGCCGGCACGCCCCAAGCGCGCGCGACGACAGCGGCATGACTCATCATTCCGCCAAGAGTCGTCAGAATGCCCTTGGCGACGCCCATGCCGTGGACGTCCTCGGGCGAGGTCTCCCGACGCACGAGAAGCACGTCTTCGCCAACCTCGGCGAGCTCGACCGCGCGGTCGGGATCAAAGACAATCTTGCCGGTGGCGGAGCCGGGCGAAACGCCGAGGCCGGCCGCGATCGGCGCGCCCTCCGTCGACGCGCGTGCGATGGACGTCGCCCCGGAAAGCAGTTCGGGGTCGATGCGGGCGGCCGCCTCCGCTGGCTGAAGTCCGACCCGGCCCTCGCGGACCAGGTCCACGGCGATCCGCGGCGCCGCAAGCGGGCTGCGCTTGCCGACACGCGCTTGCAGGAGCCAGAGACGGCCGCGCTCGACCGTAAATTCGATGTCACACATGTCGCGATAATAGGTCTCAAGCCGGTCCATCGCCGAGGCGAGCTCGCGATAGACGTCCGGCATCGCCTGCTCGAAGGCTTGCAGCGGCAGCGTCCGGCTGCCTCCGCCGACCACGTCATCGCCCTGGGCGCAGAACAAGAAGTCGCCGCAGGGCGCGGGCTCACCGGTCGAGGGATTCCGCGTGAAGGCGACCCCGGTGCCCGACCGCTCATCCGCATTGCCGAACACCATCGCCTGCACGGTGACGGCCGTTCCGATTACGTCCTCAACACGGGCGCGTTCGCGATAGGCGATCGCACGCGGGCTGTTCCATGAACGAAATACCGCGCCGACAGCGTCGAACAGCTGAGCCCACGGATCGTCCAGCGAAGCGCCCGCGGGCAAGGCGAGGATGGCACTGCGGACGGCTGCGATGTCCTCGCGCAGCGTCGCGACATTGTCCGGCAGCGTCGGGTGCCTGCCGAGATCGAGACCATGGACGGTGCTTGCGAAGGTGACAAGGAAACGGAGATAGCTCTGCAGGGCAAAAACCGGATTGACCGTCGCCTCCGCCAGTGCCTCGGCGTTGGCGAGAGTCATGCCGACATTGAGCACCGTGTCCATCATGCCGGGCATGGAGGCGGCGGCGCCGGAACGCACACTCACGAGCAGCGGGTCGAACCGGTCGCCAAACCGCCTCTTGATCTCGCGCTCGACGGCGTCCATCGCCTGATGGATGTCGCGCTTCAGCGGCTCGCGCAGACCTTCGTGCAAGTAAGGCTGACACTGGCCGGTCTCGATCGTGAAACCAGGCGGCACCGCCAGGCCGAGCTCGTGGCGCATGAGCCACAGGCTGAAACCCTTGCCGCCAAGGCGCGCGCGCAGCCGCGCATGGGGCTCGCGGTGCCCGAAATCGAAAAAAGAGACCGCTGGCGCCGATTCCAAAGGCCCGTCTCCTCCGCCCGTCGTAGACGGGCCCTCCCCGCAACCGCTTCTTCGACCTCATTTTTTTGTTGCGAAGACGCTTGCATTTAAAAGTGATACTGATATCATATTACTGACTTTGAGCACCTGTCAAGCACCTCTTTGCGAGAAGACCATGTCAGAGCTTGCAGAACTAAGCGTCGAGCCCCTTCCCTCGCCGCCGACCCAAAAGGGCCTCGCCATGCGCGAGCGACTCCTGAAGGCGGCCGCGCGCGCCTTTACGCTTCGGGGTTATGAGCTCACTCGCGTCGAGGACATCGCCAAGGGAGCGCGCACCTCTTACGGCAATTTCTACCGGCACTTCCGCAACAAGGACGAGGTGCTGATGGCGGTGCTGCGGCCCCTGCTTGACGAGGTCTATGTCTCGAGCAAACGCCGAGCCGGCCCGTCCGCCCGCCTGACCGAAGACGAATTCGTCGCCAACACGGTCACCTTTCTCAAGATCTACGCGCGCTACCGCGAACTCCTGCGGGTGATGCGCGAAGCGGCCGCGCGCGGCGAGAAGGCGAGTTTCTATTCGATGTGGATCGGGGAGCGCGAACGCTTCGTCCGCCGCACAACCGCCTGGCTCATGCGCCTTCGGGCGGCCGGCGCCATTGACGCCGGTATCGACCCGGAGGTCGCCGCCGAGACGCTGGGCGCGCTCACCGAGCAGCTCGCCTATGTCAAGCTCGGGCTCGCCCCGGAGAAGCCGAGCGACGCAGAAATCGAGCGTCTCGGGTCGCACAGCGCCCGTATCTGGTACCGCGGAGTTTTCGGACGCGAACGATAGACGTCGCCGTGAACGCCTGAGAGATCGGGAGAGGAAATGTCTGAAGCGATCAACTTGCTCGATGCGTCGCTGTTCACAGCACGACGTGAGCACGAAGTCTTCCGGCGATTGCGCGAGTCCAATCCCGTTTATTTTCATCCCGAGCCGAACGGTGCCGGTTTCTACGCGGTCACCCGGCACGCCGACGCTTCCGAGGTACTGCGCAACCCCGCGGCCTATTGCAACGGCAAGGGAACCCAGATCCAGGACAAGCGCGCCGAAGGCCACGGCGCGCCGAGCATTCACAATCTCGACGCGCCTCGGCACGCCAAATTGCGCGGCAGCGCAGTGCCCGGCATGCGGCGCGAGGTTCTCAGCCGCCTCGAGCCGCAGATACGGCAAATCGTGCGCGATCTCATCGACGCCTGCCCGCGCGGCGAGCCGTTCGACTTCGTCGAGAAAGTCGCGGTCGCCTTACCGATGATGGTCATCGGCGAAATGCTGGGGGTACCGGTCGAGGATCGCCCGCTGACCGTCGGCTGGGCCAACGCCATGACCAGCACGTCGGCCGGCGAAGCGACGCAGGCCAAGGCGCGCGGCGAACTCTTCCACTATTTCCGCCGGCTCGTCGCGACCAAGCGGGCCGCGCCGGCGGAAGATCTCGCAACTGTCCTTGCACAAGCGAACATCGACGGCGAACCGCTGTCGCAGGAAGAGCTCGACGCCTATTTCATGGTGTTGACGGCCGCCGGCAACGAAACCACGCGGTTCCTGATCTCGGGCGGTCTCGAGCAGCTCTGCCTCCAGCCAGACGATCTCGCCAGGCTCGCGCAAGCGCCCGAAATCCTGTCGGACGCTGTCGAGGAAATGGTGCGTTGGGTCTCGCCGGTGATGATGATGCGGCGTACCGCGACCCAGGAGACGGCGCTAGCCGGCACTGTCTTCAAGACCGGCGACAAAGTTGTTGTTTATTTCGTGTCGGCCAATCGCGACGAACGCAAATTCGCCGAGGCGGATAAATTCATTCTGACCCGCGGCGACAATCCGCATATCGGCTTCGGCCTGGGGCCGCATTTTTGCCTTGGCGCGCATCTTGCTCGGCTCGAGGCGCGCATCTTTTTCGAGGAGCTGTTCCAGCGGGTATCCGACATCCACCTCGTGGGGCCGGGAGCAAAGATCTCCTCCTACTGGTTCTCAGGCTACGCCAGCCTTCCCGTGCGGTGGAACCGACCATGAGCGCGCCACGGTTCGTCGTCACCGGCGCAGCAAGCGGCATCGGCGCGGCAACGCTCGCCGCGCTCAAGGCCGCAGGACGCCGCTGCCTCGCGATCGACCGCAAGCCGCTGCCAGACGAGGAGTTCCTGACTTGCGACCTCGCCGACGAAAGCTCGATCGCTGCCTGTATTGAGGCGATCGATGGACCGGTCGACGGCGTCGCGCATGTTGCTGGAATTGCCGGGACGGCGGAAGCGGCGCAGGTGCTTAAGGTGAACTATCTCGGCGCGCGCAGATTCATCGAGATGCTGTCGCCGAAGATCGTGGAAGGCGGCTCAGTCGTGGTCGTGTCGAGCCTCGCGGCGCGCCGCTGTGTCTGGGGAGCCGCGCGGCTGCGCGAAATATTGGCGTTTTACGATTGGCGCGAAGCGCTCGTCGCGCTCGGCGTCGCCAACCTTGACGGCGGCGAAGCCTATCAGATCGCCAAGCGGCTGCTGCTCGCCTGGCTACCGCTCGCAGCCTCGTCCGGCGCGACGCGGCGGATCCGCTTCAACGCCGTCACGCCCGGCCCGGTCGAGACGCCCCTTCTGTCCGGTTTCCGGCAAAGCATGGGCGAAGACCGGATCGAGGCAGCGCGGTCGCTGGTCGGTCGGCACGCATTGCCCGAGGAAGTCGCCGCGCCGATCCTGTTCCTGCTCAGCCCCGCTGCGTCTTGGGTGAACGGAATCGAGATCGTCGTCGACGGTGGCTTGTCGGCACTGCGCGAAGCCGCCGCTGCGTGACCCCGCCGGCAAACGGAGATGCGAGATCCATGCAAATCCTGATGATACGTCACGGCAGGCCAGAAACACAGAATGGCGCTTCCGATCCCGATCTCTGCGACGTCGGGCGCAAGCAGGCTCGCGACCTCTGCGCCTTCCTTGCTCGGTCCGGCGTCGCGCGCCTGGTCTCGAGCCCATTGCGCCGCGCCTTGCAGACCGCTGCGCCGACCGCTGAGGCGCTCGGGCTCGACGTCGCCGTGATCGACGGGCTCGCCGAAGCCGATCGCTTCGGGGCTGGTTACCGCTCGATCGAGGAACTGCGGCGCGAGCCCGCGGTTTGGGACCGGTTTCTCGCCGATCCTGTCGGCTTTCTGGGGGCTGATCCGGTCGCGTTCAAGCGCGAGGTGCTGGGCGCGTTCGATTCGGTGCTGACAGGCGGCGCAGCGAAGGTAGCGGTCTTCACGCACGGCCTGCCGATCAATGTGGTGCTGTCACATGCCCTGGGATTGCATCGCATCACACATTTCGTACCGCACTATTGCTCGATCTCGCGGTTGAACGGCGACTCGCTCGACCGCCTCTCTGTCATCAGCGTCAACGAGACCACCTTTCTTGAATTCTGACCCACGATGAATCCATTCGCCCAGACTCGAGACAATCCCGACAAGCCGGCCATTATCGTCGGCGAGGAATTGATGAGCTATCGCGAGCTCGATTTAGGATCGCGCGCGGCGGCCTCGTCTCTGCGACGCCGCGGTCTCAAGCGCGGAGACGTCATCGCTATCCTCGCGCCGAACGCCGCGACGTTCTTCGTTGCCGCTTGGGCCGCGCAGCGTTCCGGCCTCTATTACACGCCGATCGGCCGCCACCTGAAGCCAGCCGAGATCGCCTATATCCTCGGCGACAGCGGCGCGAAGGCGCTGTTCGTCGACAACAGCCTTGCCGGGCTCGCCGCTGCCGCGTTGCAGGAGCTGCCGGCGGGCACCGCGCCGGCCTGCTTCGGTCTCGGCGGGTCGATCGAAGGCATGGCCGCGATCGATGACCTTGCGCTGGACGACGCGAACGAAGACGTCGAGGGCGGCGATTTTCTCTACACTTCAGGTACGACCGGCCGACCAAAGGGCGTCAAGCGCCCGCTCGACTTCGGACCGCTCGGCTCGGATACGCGCCGCGTGGAGCGCCTGCGCGACCTGTTCGAGATGGGACCGGATACGGTCTTCTATACGCCGGCGCCCATTTATCACGCCGCGCCGCTCCGCTTCGCCATGACGGTTTTGCGCATGGGCGCTACCCTGGTCATGGACTCGAAGTTCGATCCTGCCACTGCGCTTGCCACCATCGCCCGTCGGGGCGCAACCCACAGCCAATGGGTGCCGACGATGTTCGTGCGTCTGCTGCAACTGCCTGAGCATGAGCGCGCAGCGTTCCGGGCGCATCGGCACAGGAAGGCGATCCACTCGGGAGCGCCGTGCACGGCCTCGGTCAAGCGTGCAATGATCAACTGGTGGGGCCCAATCCTGCACGAATACTATTCTGGAACAGAGAGTGCTGGTTTCACGCACGCGACCAGCAAGGAATGGCTGAGATTTCCCGGAACGGTCGGCAAGCCCTGGGGATGCAAGATCCATATTCTCTCGGAGCAGGGCTCCG
>Ga0210383_10004476_pt1 | contig 12390 bp, 7 predicted proteins | sample IncBWC14OmetaG_FD_160072 | JGI IMG/M metagenome (GOLD analysis project Ga0210383, IMG submission 160072) | Forest soil microbial communities from Barre Woods Harvard Forest LTER site, Petersham, Massachusetts, United States - Inc-BW-C-14-O ...
CGGTACCGGCCAAAAGCTGGCGTATCCCGCCGCCCGAACCAATGGACTGGTAGTTGATCTGGATGTTCGGATGAGCGGTGTGGTAAACGTCAAACCACTTCGAATAAATCGGATACGGGAAGGTGGCGCCAGCGGCATTCAACAGCATCGGGCTGGACTGCGCGCCTGCGGTGGCCGTCAGGGCAAAGAGAAGGAACAGTACAACCAGCGTTTTTCTCATGTGCTTTGGGATTCTCCTCTGTCATTCGTCATTATCTTTTCCAGATTGTTACAGCCGTGTTACATCAACAAGAATTCGGCGTGAACGCACACATCACCGCTCGAAAGGGTGGAGAGGCGCAATCCCGGGGGTAGGAGACTGCGCCTCTAGGTCGGGCGAGACTTGCGTTGGTTCTTCCGGCGCAGGGTGCTGAGACGCCGAAACTTGTCGAGATCCTCTTGCCAATCGCCCAAACCATTCCGATTCACGTGGAGCGGGCGTCCTCGGCCCGCTGCCCGAGCAGCGAATTGGCTTCCAGGCCAAAGTACTGCGCAAGTTCACCCTAGAGGTCCCGGTTGAATACGGTGTGAGCCGCGTGTGAAAAGACCGTGACTACACGCCCGCGACGGCCGCGCTCTCGGCGCGCGCTTCTAACTGCCGCGCTCGTCCGTGGCGCACTTCGAGGCCGCGGACCCAAAACAGGACGTCTTCGGCGATGTTCGTCGCGTGGTCGGCGATTCGCTCGAGATGACGCGAAGCCAACACAAACTGAAGACTCGGCGCGGCCTGTGAGGAATTTTCCGCGATGCCGGAGAGGAGCGCATCAAACACGCGGTCGCGATACTGATCCACAGCGTCGTCACTTTCGAGCACCTGCGTTGCGAGATCCACGTTCTGATAGATAAGCGCGCCGAGGCATTTCGATATCATCGCGCGGACGGCCATGGTCATCGGCTCAAGCTCCGCCGGAGTTTCTACGTCGCCCATTGTGGACAAGGAGATCGCGCGCTCGGCCACGTTCACGGCCAAGTCCCCCATGCGCTCGAGGTCATTGTTGATTTTAAGCGTCGCCACGATAAGGCGGACGTCCGCATCGGAGAGATTCCCTGCGCGCAGCAGGCGGATGGCGTGCTCGTCAATTACGATTTCAAGCTCGTTGATGCGCGGCTCGCTGAGAAACACTTCGCTGGCGAGGCGTTCATCGCGCCCAAGCAATGCGCCGAGCGCCCTGTTCACCGAGCCTTCGACGGTCCGCGCCTGCGAAACCAGATAGTTCAGAAGCACCGCCTGGAAAACTCCTTCGGTGCTCACTTTTGTGGCTGCCATCGTGGGTTTCTCCGGGGCGGCTGCTCGCCGCCTTTATCTTTGTCACCGGATGCAGCATGAGGGACGGCCATTGCAATCAGATAAATCGGAAGTAAATGCTTGGAGACAGCGTGGTGGGCCATCTCTCGCAAGTTAGGTGGCGATGGATACGGAGAAAGAAAACTTCGACCCGTGGCCGACTTCACTTTCTACCCACAAGCGGCCGCCGTGCGCTTCCACGATGTGCTTCGCGATCGAGAGGCCCAGGCCGGTCCCGCCCGCCTCGCGCGAACGCGCAGCATCCACGCGATAGAAACGCTCGAAAATTCTCTCCTGATCCGCGAGCGGAATACCGATGCCAGTATCCTCTACGGTCACCACCGCTTCGCGCTGCCCGGCAGCTGCGCTGATTCGGACTCGGCCGCCCTCCGGCGTATATTGAATGGCGTTGTCGAGTAGGTTTTGCACCACGTCGCGCAGCAGGCTGGCATCCCCGTGCACCGCAGGCGGGTTGGGCGGCACGTCCACTTGGAGCACGATCCGTTTTCGATTCGCCTTCAGCTGCGAAGTTTCCGTGCAGCGTTCAATCACTTCGGCCAACTGGACGGGAACAAATTGGATCTCGAGCTTTCCGGCTTCGATCCGCGCCAGCTTCAGCAAATCGTCGGTCAGGACCGCGAGCCGTGTGGCATGATCGCGGATAATTTCAAGAAAGCGGCGGTTATTGCGAGGATCCTCCAGAGCGCCCGAGAGCAGCGTTTCGGCAAACCCCTGAATCGCCGTCAGTGGCGTCTTGAATTCGTGGGAGACATTCGCGACAAAATCGTGCCGCACGCGCTCAAGCCTGCGCAGCTCGGTCACGTCATGCAACACCACGACCGCCCCCGACGGCTTTTCATTCAGCGCGGCCGCCTCGAGCGCCTGCACGGGAGTCGCTGTCACCGAAAAATTCCGGTGCTGCACGATTCCCATCGCGATTTCGCTCCGAAGTCCTTCTTCGCCGCGCAGCGCCCGGCGAATCAATCCTACCAGATCGGAATTGCGGACCGCTTCAATAACGGGACGCCCCTCGATCGCGGCCGAGTCGAGATTCCATATTTCCGAAAAAGCGCGGTTGCAAAATACGAGCTTTTCCTGCGCGTCAATGACGGCGACGCCTTCCACCATGCTTCGCAGGATCGCGCTCGAGCGATTGCGTTCACCGCTCAACGAACGGATCGTGCTTTCCATCCAAGCTGCCGTTTCATTCAGCGCGCTGGCAAGGTCGGCGAGCTCGTCGCGCGGGCGCTCCGCTGGCAACGGGCGAAAATCTCCCTCGGCGACGCGCCGCGAAAAATCCTTCAGCCGCTCGACTCGCGAGGCAAACATGCGGAAATAGCTTAGCGAAAATATGCCGCCCAGGATGAGAACAATCACCGAGGCGGCATAGACTCTTCGCCGCAATTCGGAAACCGATGCGTCCATCTCCGCGAGTGGCAGCGCCATGCGGATAACCACGGGAGAGCCGCTGGACTGCTCGCAGCGCACCGCGCGATAGATGAGATCGCGGCCCTGCGAGGCACTGCGGTGTACAGATTGGCCTCCTCCGGTGGCAAGCGCTTGCTGGAACTCCGGCCGGTTGGAATGATTCTCCATCGTCTCCGGATCAACCTGCGAATCCGCCAGCACATGACCCGTGTTGTCAATCACTGTGACACGCGCGCCGCTGCGCCCCATCCATTCGGTCCACGCGCGAAGATCCGTTGCATCATCGAAGCGTGGTGGACGGCCTTGCGCGATATTCAGGAGAGCGGCAAGTTTATCGTCGGCTGCGCGAATATAGTCGCGCCGAAGAACGCGGGAGGAGTAGAAATCAACAGCAAGCAGAACGACGATCAGCAGGGCGAAGTAGGTCAGCCCGAGTTTCCAGAAAAGCCTAGCTCGCACGGGTTTCGAAAAGGTATCCGGCGCCGCGAATTGTCTTCATGTAAGCCGGATGCTGCGGATCGGACTCGATCTTTTCGCGCAGGCGCCTCACGTACACGTCCACGCTGCGCGGAGTCACAAACCGCTCGGTTCCCCATACGCCGTCGAGCAATTGATCGCGCGTGAAGACGCGATCAGGGCGCGCCGCCAGAAAATAAAGCAATCTGAACTCGAGCGTGCTCATGGGTACGGGTTTTCCGCCGCGCGTCACTTTGTAAGCGGCGGGATCGATCCGCAGCACGCCAATTTCGATGGGCTTCTCCGACGGCGTTCCCGGTTCGGTGCGCCGCAGAAGGGCTTTCACTCGAGCCACAAGCTCGCGCGGGCTGAACGGCTTGGTCACGTAATCGTCCGCGCCGAGTTCCAGCCCCACCACGCGATCCGCTTCTTCGCCCTTCGCAGTCAAAATTAGAACCGGCAGGCGATTCAGGCTGACGTCTTTGCGAACCTCTTTGCAGATTTCGAGGCCCGAGAGTTTCGGCAACATCAAATCAAGGATCAGAAGATCGGGAGGAGTCTTCCGCACTTGCGCGAGTCCCGTGGCGCCATCCACGCTCGCGGCCACCTGAAAACCGTCCTTTTCCAGGTTGTATTTCACCAGCTCGATAATGTCTTTGTCGTCTTCGATTACCAGGACACGTTTCATCGAGTCTCTTTCGGGGAGTCGCCCACAACATACGGGAAATGCCGCCCTGGGCGCAAGCAGACGATGCCTTATTCCTGTGGTTTTAACTGGGCGTTAACATTCTCCCAAAATGATCCACCATGCCTCTGCTGGTTCCAGCCGCTGGATTTCACGTACGCGTTCCGTTATGACACACCTCGCAACTTGCTGCGGCCGCTTTAGTTAGCCACATCCGCCAGCCGGTCCTCTTGCACACAAATCCAGTTCGCGTTCTTCCAGCCCCGCCGATCAATGCTTTTGGGCACTTTTGCCGATAGTTCATTCAGGGAAGCGCTGCCGGTGTGTGCGCATCCGGATTGCGAGGGCCGAAGAATGCCGGGAAAGCGTGAACGCGCAACTTCAATTAGGCATCGCGCATGGAAAGGCGTTCGCACCGGCGCCATCGCTGCGATTCTAGCGTCGCTGTCGCTCCCGGCGTGGTCACAGCAACAGCCCGCAGATCTATCCGAGCAAAGCCTGGAAGACTTGATGAAAGTGGAGGTTACTTCTGTCTCGAAGACCGAAGAGACACTTTCGCGCACAGCCGCGGCGGTCTTTGTCATCTCGCCGGAAGACATTCGTCGCTCAGGCGCGAGGAATATTCCGGACTTGCTACGCATGGTTCCGGGAATGGACGTGGCGCAGATCAACGCAAACACATGGGCGATCAACGTCCGCGGTTTTAACGCCCGATTCAGCAACGACCTGCTGGTGCTGCTTGACGGCCGCCCCGTGTACACGCAGACGTTCGGCGGTGTTTTCTGGGATGTTCTGGATATCCCCGTCGAGGACATCGAAAGAATCGAAGTAATACGCGGCCCCGGCGGATCGGTGTGGGGAGCGAACGCCGTCAACGGCGTGGTTAATATCATTACGAAAAAAGCTTCCGAAACACATGGCGGATTGGTGGTTGCAGGGGGCGGCAATACCGACCAGGGATTTGCGACCACGCAATACGGCGGCAAAGTTGGTGCGAAGACGGACTATCGTGTGTACGCGAAGTACCTCAATCAGGATCATTTGCCAGATTCCGCCGGCCAGGATGGGGGAGATGGCTGGCACCTGCTCCAGGGTGGTTTTCGCACTGATACCACTCTCACTTCCAAAGACATGCTTACTCTTCAAGGGAGTATCTACAGCGGCCGCGAAGGAACACCGTCCACGTATCTTCCCTCCGTTACCGTGCCTGCATTGCTGGACAATGAGTTGCAGGTAAATCTGTCAGGCGGCTTCATCCAAGGCACTTGGGATCACATCGCTTCCGTTCACTCGGACACTGCCCTGCAAGTTTCCTATGATCAGTACCAGCGCAACGACACTCTCGGCGAAGGTCGCGGCACGTTCAATCTCGATTTTCAGCATCACTTTAGCGGATGGGCGCGGCAGAACATCGTCTGGGGACTGAACTACCGCTATTCAGCGTCGCATTCGACCGGGAGTTTCACCGCATCACTGGTCCCGGCCGACCTTGCTACTCAATTATTTGGCGCATTCATCCAGGACGAAATCACAATTGTCCCGGACCGCGTCTTCCTCACCTTAGGCGCCAAGTTGGAACACAACTACTACACCGGTTTCAATTTCATGCCAGACGTCCGGGTGGCCTGGGCACCCAGTGCGCGCCAAACGCTTTGGGCAGCCGTGTCGAAGGCGGATCGGACGCCTAGCGCGCTCGACGCTTCCATCCGCGCAAACGTCGGCGGGTTTACCGGTCCGGGAGGCATTCCCGTCCTGATAAGACTTACCGGCAATCCAAAAGTAAATGATGAAGGGTTGATTGCCTTCGAGGCGGGCTACCGAACGATGGTTCTCAAACAATTGTCAGTGGACTTCACGGCCTACTACGACAACTACAACAATCAAAACACAACCGAGCCTATGGCGTTTTTCGCGGAGAATTCGCCCTCTCCGCCGCATCTGGTCTTGCCTCTCGTTTTCGAGAATCTCATGCACGGAGAAACGCACGGCGTTGAGATCGCGGTCAACTGGCAACCTACTCACCGCTGGACTCTGAGCCCGGGATATGCGTTTGAGGAAATCCACATGCAATTGGCCCCCGCGAGTCACGACACGACATCGGTCGCTGCAGCGGAGGGAAGCAGCCCCGGTCAATCCGCACAACTCCGATCGCATCTAGTTCTCGGCCACGGGCTGAGCTGGGATACTTCCGCGTATTTCGTGGGCCGCCTCACCGACCCGATCGAAGCTTCCTATACCAGGCTCGATACACAACTCACCTGGCAGGTAGGCGAACGCGGGTCCCTGTGCTTCGTAGGCCAGAATCTGTTGAGGGACACCCACGAGGAATTCGTGGACTCCACGAGCAGCGCCAGAACCACACTCGCTAAGCGCAGCGCGTATGCGAAGTTCACATGGCGATTCTGATGACGGCACCACATGAGGTGAATTCTGGAAGCGATGAGCGATTTCGATTGCCGCCGCGCCCGCGAAAACACCCATCGCGTGGAGTTCGGTCCGTTTGGCGGCAACCCTATGCACTCATTTTGGCCACGCTATTGGCGTTTGCGGTCGCCCCTTTGGATTGGGCGCAGGCGGAGCCGTCGGGTGAGTACCAGCTCAAGGCCGCCTTTCTTTTTAACTTTGCGAAGTTTGTTGATTGGCCCCCCACCAGCTTTGCAAGCCCTCAATCCCCCTTCGTCCTTTGCATCCTCGGGCCCGATCCATTTGGACACGCGATTGATGAGGTTCTTAAAGGTAAGACCATCGCCAATCGGTCGGTGGTGATCGAACGACTCAAGAGCGTCGCACAGGTCAGGCAGTGCCATATGGTTTTCGTTAGCCAATCGGAGAGCTTTCATCTGGCGGACATCATTGTGGCTCTGCACGGAGCATGCGTTCTGCTTGTGGGAGAAGCTGACGGCTTCGCGGAAGCAGGCGGCACAATCCAATTTGCCCTCGAAGACAACCACGTGCGCTTCCTGATTAATCCGGACGCCGCCGCGCGCGCGGGCCTGAAGGTTAGCTCGAAACTGCTCTCATTGGCCCGAGTCGTCCACGATTCCCCCGGGAACGCCAGGAGCTGAAATGTCCACGCGGCGCGACCCATCCATCGGCCAGAAGCTTAAGGGAATTATCCTGGTGACCTGTGGAATCTCCATTTTGATAGCCTGCGCCGGCCTGGCGGTGTACGACGGCCTGACCTTCCGCACGGAGCTGGTCAGAGACCTTACTTTGGCGGCGGGTATCGCCGGCGAGAACAGCACCGCCGCGATTGTATTCTCGGACGCGCAATCCGCCCGCGAGACGCTCGGTTCATTGCGCGCACAGCCGCACATCGTCGAGGCCTGCATCTATGCCCACGATGGAACGGTCTTCGCGAAGTTCGCGCGTCCCGGCGCAGATCCCAACTTTACCCCTCCCGTCAGGGGTTCGACAGGCACGGTGTTTAGCTCACATCAAGTGACTCTGTTTCAGCCCATACGGCTCAGCGGAGAGGAAATCGGCACGATCTATCTTCGATCCGACTTGGGTGATCTCTATGCGCGCGCGGAGCGCTTCGCTCAAATCGTCCTGATCGTGATTCTGGCCTCCTTTGTAATCGCTTACTTGCTGGCCTCGAGACTACAACGATTGATTTCCGAGCCAATTCTCGAACTCGCACGAACCGCGTCCGCAGTTTCTCTTGGGAAGGACTATTCCCTGAGAGCAGCGAAGACGAGCGAAGATGAAATAGGATCCGTGGCCGATCGCTTCAATGAGATGCTGAGCCAGATCGAAATGCGCGACGGCGCCTTGCAATTGGCGCGACGCGATCTGGAAGCACGCGTCGAGAGGCGCACACGTCAGCTGCAAAATGAGATCAACGAGCGCAGGCAGGCTGAGCGGGAACTCGAAGAACGAAAATCGTTCCTGAATTCCGTCATCGAAAATAGCCCCGTTTGTATCGTCGCGATGGCCAGCGACGGAGCCGTACAGATGTGCAATCCAGCGTTCGAAAAGCTATTTCAATACAAGCAGGAGGATTTTCTGGGCCGCTCGATTATGAGCGTGCTGGCTCCCCCAGGGCGCCTTGGAGAAATCGAAGCCAATCTGAAGAGCGTCCGCGAGGGTCATACCACGCACATCGTGACGCGCCGGAGGCGCAGGGACGGGACTCTCGTGGATGTCGAGGCTTTCGCCGTGCCTCTCATTACCGACCACGTGATCACGGGAGTGCTCGTGCTCTACCAGGACATCACCGATCGAATGCGCGCTGAAGAGGGGCTCGTTCGCGCAAAAGAGGAGGCCGAGGCCGCAAGCCGCGCCAAGAGCGAGTTCCTGGCCAACATGAGCCACGAAATCCGAACGCCGATGAACGGCATCATCGGCATGACGGAACTTACGCTCGAAACGGAGCTGAACGCCGAGCAGCGAGAGTACCTGGGAATGGTGAAGACTTCCGCCGACTCCCTTTTGACGCTGATCAACGACATTCTGGATTTCTCCAAAATCGAAGCGGGCAAGCTCGAATTGGAATTGATTGACTTCGAATTCAAGCAGAACCTCGGCGAGATTCTCAAGACTCTCGCGCTGCGGGCCCACCTTAAACATCTCGAACTCGCCTGGCGCGTCGGACCCGGAATACCGGAGCGTCTGAAAGGCGATATCGGCAGGCTGCGGCAAATATTGGTGAACCTTGTGGGAAACGCGGTGAAGTTCACCGAGCGAGGAGAAGTCGCCTTAGACGTCGAAAAACAAGCAGAGGATGAGCGCGGCGTTCTGTTGCATTTCCGCGTGCGCGACACCGGGATCGGAGTTCCTGCTGAGAAGCAGCGCATGATTTTCGACGCATTCACGCAGGCAGACAGTTCCGCGACACGCAAGTATGGCGGGACGGGATTGGGGCTGGCAATCACGTCGCGGCTCGTGGATTTAATCGGCGGAAAGCTTTGGGTCGAAAGCGAGCCGGGAAAGGGCAGCACCTTCCATTTCACCGGCCACTTCGGATTTGCCGGCGAACCCGGCCATACGCCCGAGTCCTCGTATCCGGAACTCCTGTCAGGTCTCCGCGTACTCGTGGTGGACGACAACGCTACGAACCGCACCATTCTTGTCGAGATGCTTTCGGCTTGGGCAATGCAACCCGAGGCAGCGGAGGGAGGCGCGGTCGCGCTGAAGGCGCTCCGGCATGCTCACGATCAAGGCCTGCCGTTCAGCTTGGTGATCACCGATATGCAGATGCCGGAGATGGATGGGTGCGCGTTGAGCGCGGAAATTCGCCGGAATCCGAAGTTTGGCGAGGTCCCCATCGTGCTGTTGAGTTCAAGTGTCCGCCAGGGTGAGTCTGCGCGGTGTCGCAAACTTGCGATCGCCAGCTATCTGGCGAAGCCCGTGCAACCCTCGGAACTCCTGAACGCGCTATTGGCGGCCCTTTCGAAGCCCACGGTGGTCAACGAGCCGAAACCAAGGCCGTACGGACCGGCCGAGGATCAAACTCCACGCCTGAAAATCCTCCTCGCAGAGGACAACGCTGTCAACCGAACCCTGGCCACCGCGCTCTTGGAAAGGCGAGGCCACGCCGTCGTGGCAACCGAGAACGGCCGCGAGGCCCTCGATGCACTGCAGCGGGAAAGTTTCGATTTGATCCTCATGGACGTGCAGATGCCTGTGATGGATGGATTCGAAGCCATCCGCGCAATACGAATAAAGGAACAAAGCACGGGCGCGCATCTGCCGATTATTGCCCTCACGGCTCACGCCATGAAGGGAGATCGCGAACGATGCCTCGCAGCGGGCGCGGATGAATACGTCACCAAACCGATTCGAATGGCAGAACTGCTCGCCGCGATGAATCGCGTCAATACCGGGACGGTGAGTACAGCCCCCGTCGCGCAGCCCGCAAACCCGGCGATCGTCTCGAGCGGCATGGACATGACCGCCGCTCTGGAGCGAGTCGAAGGAGATCGAGATCTCCTTGAGGAAATCGCCCGGCTCTTTGCAGAAGAGTGTCCCAGCAGCATGGAGGCAATCCGCCAAGCCTTCGACACGGGAGATGCCGGCGCGGTCGAAATGATCGCGCACAGAATGAAGGGATCAGCGTTGAGCCTTGGCGCGTCGAAAGTCTCACAGGCGGCATCAGAACTGGAGCAGCAAGTGCGAAACGACGGATTGGAAAATGCCACTCACTTGATCGAAAACCTCGCGCGGGAAATTGAACTTCTGCTGCCCGCTCTGGAATCGTTTTGTCGCCGCGTGACCCATTGATGCTGCCGCGTGCCGAAAATAGTTGCCGAAATCGCGTGATGCGAAATAAGAGCAATGAAGGGCCGCCACTTCACTCGACGGCGAAGTTCATCGCGGCCCGGGACGAAGGATTCGCGAAATGACGGAGAATCGGAAAATCGCAAACCGCATCCTTATTGCCGAAGACGATCCCGTTTCTCGCCGGATGCTCGAGGCATTTCTCCAGAAGTCGGGATATCAGGTCGTAACCGCCGTGGACGGCCTGGACGCGTTGCGAATTCTCGAAAGCGACGACGCTCCGGCGCTCGCCGTGCTGGATTGGATGATGCCCGGCCTGGAAGGTCCGCAAGTCTGCCAGCGCGTCCGCGCGCGTCCCGACCGGCCCTACACGTACATTCTCCTGCTCACAGGGCGCAGCCAGAAGGACGATCTGCTGCGAGGACTGGAATCCGGAGCCGACGATTACCTCACGAAACCCTTCGACACGGCAGAACTCCGCGCCCGCCTTCACGTAGGCGAGCGCATCCTCGAACTTCAAAATGGCTTGATCGCCGCCCGGGAAGAATTGCGTTTTCGCGCCACGCACGACGAGTTAACCGGACTCGCCAATCGTCGCGTCGTCCTCGACGAAATTGGCAGAGAACATTCGCGGCACCTGCGTCACGGCGGGACCTTCGCGATCGTTCTGATTGACCTCGACCACTTCAAAATCATCAACGACACGCGCGGGCATCTTGCCGGCGATGCGGTACTGAAAGAAGTGTCGCGTCGCATGACCAGTAACGTCCGCCCATACGATACCGTAGGCCGGTATGGCGGCGAGGAATTTATCGTGGTCGCTCCTTCGTGCGGCCGTTCGGGCGCCATCGCGCTGGCGGAAAGAATTCTCAATTCACTCCGGTCCGCCCCCATTGAAACCGACGGAGGACCAGTGCGCGTCACGGTGAGTTGCGGCATTGCCGTGAGTAGCGCCGCCAAACCGCTCAATGCGCAGGAGCTTATTCACCTCGCCGACGAAGCCCTGTATCGTGCGAAGGAACTTGGGCGTAACCGCTCGGAATTCGCGATCGCACCGGAAGTGACGCGCTCGATTTAGTGCACAACCAGCTAAAATTGTTGGATCGGCGCACCTTCGGGCGTACTCGGATCGCCATGTATGTCGTCGGTGCCTCCATACGTAAGCGTATGGTTAGTCTGGATTTCGAAATCCGCAGTTGCCGGCGCAAACCCATTCGCCAATGCGGAATTTTGGTGTACATTGGTCGTTCGCAATTTGCAATCAACAGCTTGTTTGAAGCATCGGGAAGGGCCAGCCTATGAATCCGACCAAATCCGCCTCGGTTGCCAATAGCGAAACACCCGCTGGCGCCCGCCGCGACACTCTGTCCATCGTTGACAATCGCACCGGCCGGCAATATGAAATTCCGGTCAAGAACGACACGATTCGGCCCATTGATCTGCGCCAGATCAAGGTCCACGAATCCGATTTCGGCATGATGAGCTACGATCCAGCGTTCGCGAACACGGCTTCGTGCGCCAGCAAGATCACGTACATTGATGGCGACAAGGGAATTCTGCGCTATCGCGGTTATTCCATTGAAGAGCTCGCGGAAAAAAGCTCCTACCCCGAGACGGCCTACCTGATTCTCCACGGCGAACTGCCCACGAGCGCGCAACTAAAAGAATGGAACTATCACATTACGCACCACACGTTCATTCACGAGAGCATCAAGAAGTTTCTCGACGGGTTTCACTACGACGCGCACCCGATGGGGATGTTGATCTCCACGATTGCCGCTCTTTCCACGTTTTATCCGGACGCAAAGGATATTTTTAATCCGGATTCGCGCCTCAAACAGACGTATCGCCTGATCGGCAAAATGCCGACGGTTGCCGCGTTCGCCTACCGGCACTGTCTGGGAATGCCGTTTGTCTATCCCGACAACGATTTGACCTACTGCGGGAATTTCCTGAACATGCTGTTCCGCACTACGGAATTGCAGTATCGCCCGAATCCGACTCTCGAGCGCGCTCTCGACATCCTGTTCATTCTGCATGCGGACCACGAACAGAATTGTTCGTCCACCGCCATGCGCGGCGTCGGGAGCTCGCACGTGGATCCATACTCTGCCACGGCTGCGGCCACCGCCGCGCTATATGGCCCGCTCCACGGTGGCGCGAACGAAGCCGTGTTGCGCATGTTGGTCGAAATCGGGTCCGTGAATAACGTGCCGGCGTACGTAAAGAGCGTGAAAGCCGGCGAAAAACTGCTGATGGGCTTCGGCCATCGCGT
>Ga0210383_10004477_pt1 | contig 12386 bp, 14 predicted proteins | sample IncBWC14OmetaG_FD_160072 | JGI IMG/M metagenome (GOLD analysis project Ga0210383, IMG submission 160072) | Forest soil microbial communities from Barre Woods Harvard Forest LTER site, Petersham, Massachusetts, United States - Inc-BW-C-14-O ...
CCGCCGCGCTGGTGGGCGCGTTCCGCGCGGCCGGCCGCCGGATCGCGGTGCTCGCGGTCGACCCCACCTCGCCGTTCACCGGCGGCGCGCTGCTCGGTGACCGGATCCGGATGCAGGAGCACGCCACAGACGAAGCGGTGTTCATCCGGTCGATGGCCAGCCGCGGTCACCTCGGCGGGCTGGCCGCCGCGACCCCGCAGGCCATCCGGGTCCTGGACGCGGCCGGTTTCGAGCTCATCATCATCGAAACGGTCGGCGTCGGACAGGCCGAGGTCGCCATCGCCTCGCTCGCGGATACCGTCGCCGTGCTGCTCGCCCCGGGCATGGGCGACGCCATCCAGGCGGCCAAGGCCGGCATCCTGGAGGTCGCCGACCTCTTTATCGTCAACAAGGCTGATAAGCCCGACGCCCAGCAGGTGGTGCGGGACCTGCGCGGCATGCTCGCCCTCGGCGCGAACAAAGGCTGGAAACCGCCCATCATCACCACCACGGCGACCGCCGGCGAAGGCCTCGCCGAGGTAGTCACCCAGCTGGACGCGCACCGGGACTGGCTAACTGCGAGCGGGGAGTTGACGCGGCGCCGGCACGCCCGGGCCCGCGAGGAGATCACCGCGCTGGCCTTCGCCGCGCTCCGCGACCGCGTGACCGCAAGCGGCGTCGACGAGCTGGCCGCCCGCGTCGCGGACGGCACCCTGGATCCCTTCCAAGCCGCCGAAGACATCCTCGCCCGCGGCACCGACTGAAATACGGTAGGACCGTGGGTAAGCCGCTCGAGCTGCCGTTCGATCCGATCGACCGGGCGGCCCGGATCTGGGAGGCGAGGTTCGGGCCGTCGCCGTCGATGGCCGCCGTCACCTCGATCATGCGCGCCCAGCAGATCCTGCTGGCCGAGCTCGACGCGCTCCTGAAACCCTACGAGCTGACCTTCGCCCGCTACGAGGCCCTGGTCTTGCTCACGTTCAGCAGGCGCGGTGCGCTACCGCTCAACGTGATCGGCGAGCGGCTGATGGTGCACCCGACCAGCGTCACGAACATCATCAGCCGCCTGGAACGCCAGCACCTGGTGGTCCGCCACCCGAACCCGGCCGACGGCCGGGGCCGGCTGGCCGAGATCACCCTCGAGGGCCGCTCCGTGGTCGAGCGCGCCACCCGGGACCTGATGGCGGCCGAGTTCGGGTTCGGCGGTTACGAGCCGGGTCAGCTGAAGGAGATCTTCGACCTGCTCCGCGCGCTGCGCCTGAGCAACGGCGACTTTCTCCCCGACGGCCCCTAAGAGCTGACGGCAAACGGCCGCCAGGTCTTCCCGCCGTCGAAGGTGAACCAGACCGTGCCGGCCGCGGGGTCAGCGGGCAACGCGATGCCCTGCGCATCGGTCGTCATGCCCACGTACCCGAACCCCCCGGCCGGCGCCGGTCCGGTCAGCGTCGCCGCTTGCCAGGCCCCGCTCCCGGCTGGCTGCACGTCGATGCCCTGGCCGGTGGCCAGGACGTACGTGCCGTCCGGGGTGGCGGCAACCGACGTGGCCAGGCCCAGGCCCGGCGCGGCGCCCGCGTTCTGCCAGGTCATCCCGCCGTTAGCCGACGTGAAGACCTGCTTGGCTTGCTGGGTCCCCGGGGCGCTGGACGACGCGCAGGCCAGGACCAGGTTCGCCGTGTCCGCCGCGGCGAGCAGCGCCCCGGTCGGCTGGCCATCCGCCAGCGACGGCCCGACCGGGCACGGGATGCTCGCCACCGCCTGCCAGGGCGCCCTGCCATTCACAGGGCCGTTCACCGGCCCGGAGTAGAGCATCCGGTCCGGGGCCAGCAAGTAGCCGCGGGTCCCGGTGAGCACCAGCGAGGCCGCCCCGCCGCTCAGCCCCGAGGTCGCGGGGCCGACCGGGGTCCAGTCGTTGGCCGCGGCCGGACTCGAGTACAGCGTGTAACTGACGCAGTCGTCGGCGAACGCCGGGCCGGTCCCGGTGCAGGAGGCGAACAGCGCGAACGCGCGGCTGCCCACCGTCTCCAGGTCGGTGACCCGCAGCCCGTCGGTGACCACCTGGGTCCAGGTGTGCCCGCCGTCGTGCGTCGCGTACAACTGCGGCCCGAACGCCCAGCCGTCCGCGCCGGACAGGAACCGGATCTGGCTCACCCCGGTGGCCCCGTCGGCCGGGCCGGTCACCGGCGCGGGGACCCCGGTCCAGGTCTTCCCGGCATCGTCGGTGCGCGCCACCGAGGTGCAGTACTGCGTGGCGCAGTTCCCTGGCGTCCCGGCCTGGCCGATCACCCAGCCCGTCTGCGTGCCGATGAACGTGACCGAACTGGGCCGAAAGTTGGGCGGCACGGGCGCCGGAGCCGGCGAGAGTACCGGCGCGGCCGAGGTCGACGCGGTGGTCGCCCCGCCGCTCGCGGACGGCGACGGTGTGGACGAACGCGGGTTGGCCACGCCCGAGGCCGTGGTCGGGTTCAGCACGGGCAGGTTGACTATCTGCGGCACGGCCACCGCGGCGGCCACGATCACCGCCGCCGCGCCCGCGCCCACGGCCAGCCGGCGGTACTTGCGCCGCCGGGCCCGCTTCTTGATCAGCTCGAAGGTGCCCGGCGGCGGAGGCAGCGGGTCGATCCGCCCGTCCAGCCAGGAGTCGAGGTCGTCACGCCGGTCAGGCATCGCGTTCCCCCAGCGCGGTCTTCAGCTTGGCCCGCGCCGCGAACAGGTCGGCCTTGATCGTGCCCTCGGGCCGGTGCAGCAGCGTCGCGACCTCCCGGATCGGGAACCCGCCGTAGTAGTGCAGCAGGAACGGGTCGCGCAGCCGCGGCGGCAGTGACTGCAGGAGATTCCGCACGTCCACGTCCTGCCCTGGGTAGGCCAGGTCGTCCAGGGCCGCGGCCGCGGTGACGCTGCGGATGGCCCGCCGTTCGCGTTCGGCCTTGCGCCAGTGGTCGCGGATCAGGTTGGTTGCGATCATATAAAGGTAGCTCTGCGGGCTCTCGACGCGAGTCCAGCGGGACAGCAGCCGGACGAACGCCTCGGCCGCGATCTCGTGCGCGGTGTCCTCGTCGTTGACCAGGCGGCGCACCCATCCGGCCAGCTTGGGATAGGTGTTCTTGAACAACTCCTCGGCGGCGTCGGTATCGACATCGGAAGCCGTGTCCACCGGATCTCCCTCGATGCCCGGCCGCGCGCCGCGGCCGCCCGGCATGAGAATCATGTCGGGGCCGGTCGGAGCGCCATCCAGAACGCCCGTGTTATACGGCAACATCTACCACATTTCCCGTGGAGCCTTTACGAGCCTGGCCCGGGCGCGCCCCCGTGACGTCCGGGCCACCGCAGCACGCAACGGCTGTCCCCTGCCTCTCATAGATGACTGCCTTGCGCTCTTAAGAGACGACGCAGCTGCCTCATCGGTTGCACAGAAAATTCTCTTTTTTTCCGAACGGAGCATGGTGCCCGCCGCCGGGCCCCTTCATGCTGCCCAGTGCATACACTCAAGATAGTAGGACGTCCTACTATCTCGGAGGGATCGCATGCCGGAATCGGACGCGGGCCGCAGCCGCTGGCAGCAGCGGTTTGACCAGGCGGCCCAGCGGGACGCGGACTTCACCACGCTGTCCGGGGTCGAGGTCGACCCGGTCTACGGGCCCCCGCCCGGCGCGGTCGTCCCGGACCTGGAGCGGATCGGCTGGCCGGGGGAGTTCCCGTTCACCCGCGGCATCCACGCCAGCGGCTACCGGGGCAAGCCGTGGACGATCCGCCAGTTCTCCGGCTTCGGCAACGCCCAGCAGACCAACGAGCGGTACAAGATGCTGCTGCGCGCCGGGGGCGCCGGGCTGTCGGTGGCCTTCGACATGCCCACCCTGATGGGCCGCGACTCCGATGACCCGCGCTCGCTGGGCGAGGTCGGGCACTGCGGGGTGGCGATCGACTCGGCCGCCGATCTGGACGTCCTGTTCGAGGGCATCGCCCTGGCCGACACCACCACCTCGATGACGATCAGCGGCCCCGCCGTCCCGGTCTTCTGCATGTACCTGGTCTCGGCCGAACGCCAGGGCGCCGACCTGTCCAAGCTCGACGGCACGCTGCAGACCGACATCTTCAAGGAGTACATCGCGCAGAAGGAGTGGCTGTTCCCACCGCAGCCGCACCTGCGGCTCATCGGTGACCTGATGCAGTACTGCGGCGCGAACATCCCCCGGTACAAGCCGCTGTCGGTGTCTGGTTACCACATCCGGGAGGCGGGCTCGACCGCCGCCCAGGAGCTCGCCTACACCCTGGCCGACGGGTTCGGCTACGTGGAGCTTGGCCTGTCCCGCGGCCTGGACATCGAGAAGTTCGCGCCGGGCCTGTCGTTCTTCTTCGACGCGCACATCGACTTCTTCGAGGAGATCGCCAAGTTCCGCGCCGCCCGGCGGATCTGGGCCCGGTGGCTGCGCGACGTCTACGGCGCCAGGTCGCCAAGGGCCCAGTGGCTGCGCTTCCACACCCAGACCGCGGGCGTCTCGCTGACCGCCCAGCAGCCGGACAACAACATCGTCCGCACCGCGGTCGAGGCCCTCGCGGCCGTCCTCGGCGGGACCAACTCGCTGCACACCAATGCGCTGGACGAGGTGCTCGCGCTGCCCGGCGAGGCGGCCGCCGAGACCGCCCTGCGCACCCAGCAGGTCCTCATGGAAGAGACCGGCGTGGTCAACGTCGCCGACCCGCTCGGCGGCTCCTGGTACGTGGAGGCGCTTACCGACCGGCTCGAAGCCGAAGCCGAGGCGATCTTCGCCCAGATCCGCGAGATGAGCCCGGACGGCTCGATGACCGGCGGGATCCTGCAGGGCATCGAGAACGGCTGGTTCACCGGCGAGATCGCCGAGGCCTCGTTCGCCTATCAGCGCAAGCTCGAGAAGGGCGAGAAGAAGATCGTCGGGGTGAACTGCCACACCCAGACCGTCGCCGCCCCGCTGGAGATCCTGCGCATCAGCCCCGAGGTCGAACGCGAGCAGGTCGCCCTGCTCGCCCGCCGTCGCGCCCACCGCGACCAGCACGCCGTCGACGCGTCCCTGTCCGCCCTGGTCGCCGCCGCCCGCACCGACGCCAACCTGGTCCCGCCCATGCTCGACGCCGCCCGCGCCGAAGCCACCCTCGGCGAGATCTGCTCCGCCCTCCGCACCGAATGGGGCGCCTACACCGAGCCCGCCGGCTTCTAGCTGGGTGAGGCGACCGGGAGCCCGGCGTCGGCGGCCGCGGCGAGGAGGCGCTCGTCGTAGGCGACGAACGCGGTCAGGTCCCGCTTGAGCGCCAGGGCCGCGGCCAGGTGGATGGCGTGCGCCGCGCCGAGGGCCTGCGGCGGCAGCGTCGCCGAGTTGTCGAGCACGTCGGCGGTCAGCGCCACCCGCGCGATGCGCTTGAGCACGCGGTAGCTGCGCGGCAGCGCGCCGGGCTCGGCGCGCCACACCGCGCGCGGCACCTCGGCCCGGTGCAGCGCGCTGGAGACCAGCGGCTGGCCGGACCGCTCGCCCAGCCAGCGGACCAGCGCGGCCGACTCGGGCTCGGTCAAGGCCAGCTTGACCAGCGCCGACGAGTCGAGGTAGATCATTGCCGCATCTGGCTGAGGACCTCGCTGGCGGTCGGCTGCCCGGCCGGCGGCGCCGGGTACGGATCGAGATCGCCGACGCCTCCGCGTTCCTCGGCGGGCTCGATGAGCCCGGCCGCGATCAGGCGTTCCAGCGGGCTGCCGGGCTCCGTGACCGGCACGAGCTGGGCCACCAGGCGTCCCCGATTCGTGATGTCCACCGTGTACCCCTTCTCCGCCAGGTCGACGTAGATGCTGGCGTGCTGGCGCAGTTCCCTGATCCCGATGCGCGTGCTCCCGGCGGCCCGGGTGGTCGCCTCGGCCCGCGAGGCGGGGCGGCCGGGTTCACGCGTCCGGGGCGCGCGGCTGACCGGCCGGGCATCTCGCGGGGTGTCACTCATTCGTGACACCGTAGCACAATAGATGCTACGTAAGGGGGCGGGTCGCGTGCCGGGCATCGACCTGGCGTTGCGCCTCGGCCAGCACCCGTCCCACGTCCCGGCCGAACCACACGTCGCACGGGTGCCGGGTCTGCCCCGCCCGGGCGTTGGCCGTGAGCTCGCCCAGCGCGACGCTCAGGGCCGCGACCTGGTCCAGGCTTCCGATGGGCGCGGCCAGCCGGCCGGACTCGCCCCACAGGTACGCCTCGAAGCCCGCGGCGGCGTCGGTCGCGCTGAGCGTGACGGTCGTCGTGCTGGTCGCGCCGCCCCGGTGGTGCAGGACCAGGTGGGCCACGTCGGCCGGGCCGGGATCGGCGGTGACCGACGTCACCGGGCCGAGGCTGGCCCACAGGAGCGAGACCACGTGCGGGCCGACGTCCCACAGGCCGCCCTTGTCCTGGCGCCACGGCGTGTTGAACGGATTGGATTCCTCCAGCGCCGAGCCCAGCCAGGCCGACACGCCGCCGGCCCACCCGCCGCGGGTCTCCGCCTCGGCCAGCCAGGCCCGCACCTCCGGCTGGAACCGCTGGGTGAAGAACACCACCGAGGCCACCCCGGCCTCCTCGACCGCCTCGGCCAGGCCGTCGGCGGCCGCCTCGGTCAGCGCGACCGGCTTCTCGAGCAGCAGGTGCTTGCCCTGGATGGCCGCCTGCGTGGCGATCGGAGCCTGCACGTCCGGCGGGACCGCGAACGAGACGGCATCAATCCCGGCCAGGAACGCGGAGACGTCGTGGTAGGCAGTGGCCTGGTACTCGGCCGCAAGGTCGGCCGCGGCCCGCGGGTCACGACCCCAGACCGCGGTGAGCTCGGCGCCTTCGGTGCAGGCCAGGGCGGGCGCGTGCGTAACCCGCGCCCAGTACCCGGTGCCGACCAGGCCGAATCGCAGGGGTCGCGATGTCTGTGTCATCAAGGGTCAGGTTAGCGCCGTGCCCCGCAGGCTCGCGGCCCCCGGGGCACGGCGTTCGGCCGTCCTGGCTTAGTAGAGGTTTGCGTCGGCTTGCCGGGGCTCGCCTTGCTTGCGCCGGCTGAACCGCCGGACCAGCGCGGTGATCAGCATGATGAAAGGCATGGCAACTCCTTAGTGCGGTACTTCGGCGTGGTTGGCGCCGATGCCCGTCACGCTAGGCGCCGGTCGGTGGGACCCGCGTCGGCCTGTGGCTTGATTACGGGTGCAGCCCGGGTGGACAGGAACCGTCCACCCGGAGTCAACCCAGGTCAACCCCTGTCAACCCCTCGGCCGGCGCGCTCCGATACGGCGGCGAGCTAGGTTTGTATCGGCCGCCTTGGTTTGCCGCGGTCAGCGCCATCCAGGCCCGGCGGGCAAGCCAGGAAACCGCTGAAACTGGAGGGAGGCGAGAGCCATGCCTTTCATTATGCTGATCACCGCGCTGGTCCGGCGGTTCAAGCAGCGCTGGCGGGCCGAGGCCCAGAGGGCCGCGCTGGCCGAGCGGGCCAGGATCGCCCGTGACCTCCATGATGTGCTCGCCCACTCCCTGGCGGCGGTGTCGGTGAACCTGCAGGCCGCCGGGGGGCTGCTCGGCGCGGGCACCCTGCCCGCGGACAACCCCGAGCTCGCCAAGGCGATCGAGTGCATCGACCGGGCCGGGACGCTGACCAGGGAGGGACTGGCGGCGGCCCGCCGGGCGGTGCTGGCTCTGCGGGACGACACGGCGTCGCTGCCCGCTCAGCTGTCGTCGCTGGCCGGCCAGTACGTCGCGGACGGCGACATGGCCGTGGACTTCGCGGTCACCGGCGAGGCGCGGCCGGTTTCCGCGGAGGCCGACCTGGCCGCGTACCGGACCGCGCAGGAGGCGCTGACCAACGCGCGCAAGCACGCGCCCGGCCAGCCCGTCACGCTCCGGCTCGGCTTCGAGGACGCGCAGATCACGGTCAGCGTCGTCAACCCGCTGCCACCGCAACGCGCCGGGACACCCCTCGCCGACACCGGGGCCGGCTACGGCCTGGTCGGCCTGCGCGAGCGTGCCGCCCTGGCGCACGGCACCTTCCAAGCCGGGCCGGACGCGGGAAACTGGCAGGTCAATCTTAGGATTCCGGCATGACGGAGAACCATGAACCGGTGACCGTGGTCGTCGCGGACGACCAGGCCGCCGTCCGCGAAGGCCTGGTCCTGCTGCTCGGCACGCTGCCCGGGATCACCGTGGTGGGCCAGGCCGAGGACGGCGCGGCCGCGGTGCAGACCGTCGCGGCCACCGATCCCCAGGTCGTCCTCATGGACCTGAACATGCCCCGCCTGGGCGGGGTCGAGGCCACCCGCCGCATCCGGGCCGACCATCCGCAGACCCAGGTCGTGGTGCTGACCACCTACTCCGACGACGAGTCCATCATCGGCGCCCTGCAGGCCGGGGCCCTGGGCTACCTGACCAAGGACGCCACCCGGGCCGAGATCGGCCGCGCCGTCCTGGCCGCCGCCGCGGGCCAGGCCGTGCTGGACCCCGCGGTGCAGCAGCGGCTCCTGCTGGCCGCTGCCCGCGCGCCCGCGCCGCAGCCCGACCAGGACCACGACCCGGACGAGCTGACCCCCCGGGAGTCGGACGTCTTGCGCCTCATCGCGGAGGGCAAGTCCAACCGGGAGATCGCCCGGGCGCTGTACGTCAGCGAGGCGACGGTCAAGACGCACGTCAACCGGATCTTCGCCAAGACCGGCTCACGGGACCGGACCCAGGCCATCCGCTACGCCTACACGCACGGCTACGCCAATCCCGCCCGCAGCAGCTAAGCACCGGGAGGCCCGGATCAAAGCACCGGACGCATTGCGGCAGGATGGAGTCATGCAGCCGCGGGATTTTTCGCTCTATGGGGCCGTCGATCTGGGTGCGCGGCAGGCGGCCGCGCAGCGCAGGCAGCAGACGGCCGAGTCCGCCGGATCTGCCGCGCCGAGCGACGGCTCCGTCATCGAGGTCAGCGAGCAGACCTTTAATACCGACGTCGTCGAGCGGTCCCGGACGACGCCGGTGATCATCGACCTGTGGGCCGAATGGTGCGGGCCGTGCAAGCAGCTCAGCCCGGTGCTGGAGAAGCTCGCCGCCGAGGCCGACGGGACGTGGATCCTGGCCAAGGTCGACGTCGACGCGAACCCCCAGCTGGCCGCGGCCCTGCAGGTGCAGAGCATCCCCATGGTGGTCGCGGTCATCGGCGGCCAGCTGGTGGACGGCTTCCTCGGCGCCATGCCGGAAGCCCAGGTCCGCCAGTGGCTGGGTCAGGTGATGGGCATCGCGGAGAAAATGGGCCTGGTCCCTCCGGGCACCGGCGACACCGAAGCCGACGGGAGCACCGCCCCCGGCGAATACGATGAGGCCGACCAGATTCCGCCCGCCTTCGCCGAGGCCCGCGAGGCCATGGAACGCGGCGACCTGGACGCCGCCGCCAGCGCCTTCGAGCAAGAGCTGGCCGCGTCGCCGGGCGACCCGATCGCCAAGGCGGGCCTGGCTCAGGTCAACCTGATCCGCCGGGTCAGCTCCTACGATCAGGCTCGCTCGCGCCGGGACGCGGCCGAACGCCCTGGCGACGTGCAGGCCCAGATCGCCGTGGCCGACATCGACCTGGCCTCGGGCCGGATCGAGGAGGCGTTCGACCGGCTGCTCGGCGTGGTCCGGCGCACCTCGGGCGAGGACCGGGACCGGGCCCGCGTCCACCTGGTCAGCCTGTTCGACATCCTCCCGCCGCGTGACCCGCGGGTGACCAAGGCCCGGTCCACCCTCTCGGCTCTATTGTTCTGACCGAAGGGAATATACAAACCAAGTTGTAAGTTCCTTGCCTGTAGAGGATGAAGGACGGACATTCCGGCCGAGTCCCCAATACACCAATCGGAGGTGAGGCAAGGATGTACCTGACTACTTATGACCCGTTCGCCCGGGCCACCCGGCGCGCGTTTGGCCAGGCCAACGTTATGCCGCTGGACGGCATCCGTCGCGATGGCGACGTGCTGCTGCGGTTCGACGTGCCCGGCATCGACCCTGAGTCGATTGAGGTCACCGTGGACCGCGGTGTCCTGTCGGTCAGCGTCAAGCGGGAGGAAGAGCGCGCCGAGAGCGACAAGTTCTTCGTCCGCGAGCGCACGTTCGGTACCTTCACGCGCCGCCTGTCCCTGTCCAAGAACCTGAACGCCGACGCCGTCGAGGCCGCCTACAACAATGGCATCCTCGAGGTCCGGATCCCGGTTCTGGAGCAGGCCAAGCCGCGCAAGGTGGAGGTCCGCCAGGGCGACGAGAACAAGGAGCTCGCTGCCTGACCCAGGTCAGCAGCGGCTCGGTAATACCAGCGGCCGGCGGGCGCGTATGCGTCCCGCCGGCCGCTTACCATCTGGGCAGGAGGAGGCCCGGAAAGGAGGCAGACCATGGCCCCGTCACCGTTCGAGGATGAGCACACCCCGCTGTTCACGGTCGGGCAGGTCGCCGACATGCTCGCGATCAAGCAGGCGTTCCTGCGCCGTGTCGACGAACTGCGGGTCGTCTCCCCGCAGCGCTCCGCGGGGGGCCAGCGCCGCTATACCCGCTACGAGATCCGGGTCATCCAGCAGGTCGTCTCCATGGCCGACGAGGGCATCACCTTGCAGGCCATCCGCCGCATCATCGACTTGGAGCAGCAGCTCGCCGAGGTGACCAGGGAACGCGACGAACTGGCCCGCCGGCTAGCCAGCTATAGCAAAGCCAAGGGGTAAGCGGCCGACCGCGCCCTGGGCGTCCGCGAGCTGCTCCAGCACGGGCAGCGCCGCGGCCAGCGTGGACCGCTGCTCCGGGGTGAGCAGCTCCAGGCTGGCCATCAGCATCAGGGTGGTCTCGGTGCGGATGCGCTCCAGCGCCTCCTGGCCGTGCGCGGTGATGGCCAGGGTGCTCGCGCGCGCGTCGCTGGGGTCTGCGGTCCGCTGCACGTACCCGCTGTCTTCCAGCGCGGTGACCAGCCGGGTGAGCGTCGACGGGGCGATGCCCTCCGCGGCGGCCAGGTCACCGAGCCGCATCGGCCCGGTCTTCCCGATCGTGGCCAGCGCCGCGAGCTGGGTGGGCGTCAGGCCCGCCAGCTCGTGGCGGCGCAGCCGGCGCGACAGCCGGGCCAGGGCGACGCGCAGCCGGGCGACGTCAATCTCAGCGTCCACCACCGCGGGTTCCGTGCTCACCTTTTCAGCCTACGCGGTGCTCACCGTACGCTTGGAGACCAAGTACACCAGCAGACCGGCAAGGCGGAACCCACGTGACGATGGCGCCGAGTGTTTCCTACTCGATCACCGTGCGGCTGGAGGTGGCGTCCCGCGGCCGCGCGGTCAGCGAGATCACCCGGGCGGTGGAGCACACCGGCGGCGTGGTGACCGCACTCGACGTGACCTCCGGCGGCAACGAGCGGCTGCGGGTGGACGTCACCTGCGCCGCCCGGGACACCGCGCACGCTGACGCCATCGTCGCGGCCCTGGCCGATATCGACGGCGTGACCGTGCACAAGGTCAGCGACCGGACGTTCCTGCTGCACCTGGGCGGCAAGATCGAGATGCGGTCCAAGGTGCCGCTGCGCAACCGGGACGACCTGTCCATGGCGTACACCCCGGGTGTCGGCCGGGTCGCCATGGCCATCGCGGAGAACCCCGACGACGCGCGCCGGCTGACCATCAAGCGGAACTCCGTCGCGGTGGTGACCGACGGCTCGGCCGTGCTGGGCCTGGGCAACATCGGCCCCTACGCCGCGCTGCCCGTCATGGAGGGCAAGGCCGCGCTGTTCAAGCGGTTCGCCGACATCGACGCCTGGCCGATCTGCCTGGACAGCCAGGACACCGACGAGATCGTCAGGACCGTGCAGCTCATCGCGCCCGGCTTCGGCGGGATCAACCTGGAGGACATCAGCGCGCCGCGCTGCTTCGAGGTCGAGCGCCGCCTGCGCGAACTGCTCGACGTCCCGGTGTTCCACGACGACCAGCACGGCACCGCGATCGTGGTCATGGCCGCGCTCACCAACGCGCTGCGCGTGGTGGGCAAGAAGCTCCCCGAGGTCCGCATCGCGATGGCCGGGGCCGGGGCCGCCGGGACCGCCGTCCTCACGCTGCTGCTCGGCGCCGGCGCCACCCAGGTGACGGTGACCGACGATCAGGGGGCAATCTACGAAGGCAGGCCAGGCCTGAACCCGAGCCTGCGCTGGATCGCGGAGCACACCAACCGCGACGGGTACGCGGGTGATCTAGCCGGCTCGCTGCGCGGCGCCGACGTGTTCATCGGCCTGTCCGCCCCGCACATCCTGACCGCCGAAAACATTAAAACCATGGCCGGCAACAGCATCGTGTTCGCGCTGGCCAACCCCGAGCCCGAGGTCGACCCGGACGCGGCCAGCGAGTACGCCGCGGTGGTGGCCACCGGCCGCAGCGACTACCCGAACCAGATCAACAACGTGCTGGCCTTCCCCGGCGTGTTCCGCGG
>Ga0210383_10004478_pt1 | contig 12385 bp, 18 predicted proteins | sample IncBWC14OmetaG_FD_160072 | JGI IMG/M metagenome (GOLD analysis project Ga0210383, IMG submission 160072) | Forest soil microbial communities from Barre Woods Harvard Forest LTER site, Petersham, Massachusetts, United States - Inc-BW-C-14-O ...
GACGCCACAAAACCCTCAGTCGATTCTGTTGAGAGAAGTCTTACTTGGCACTTGAAAAACGAGGCTGAGTGGAGGATGCAACCAGACATAACTAGTGAAAGCCCTTAACCTCAATCCGTCACTAAGTTACTTTTTTTGATCATAACTCGAACGGACTGTTGGAATCATAGTGGCAATGGCCATGCCATAAAAGCCGCCAGAGAGGCCGCCGTGTGAAGAACACACCGCGGACTGACGGCGATGAAGATTAGGTTGGGGACATGTCGATTCAAGACGATGGGGAACTTGTAACTTCGTAGTTCAGAATCTTGGACATTTCTCGTTTAGGACTTTGTGCCGTCATTATTGTGAGCTACTGAATGAAGAGTCATGTACACATCGATTTGGCAAATGGTCGAACTTGAAGAAGGGGTTAACGCACGCCGACCACACAGCCTTTGTTCGGGATACTACTCACACATATTTCCATCAATGCAAAACCAGACGTGCACCTGGTCCTTTTCCAAGACTTGACATCCACGAAAGTCAACGATCTAGCGTTTGCGTTAGCCTGGCGGGCAACTAAAAGGCATTGAGTAATTGAGAGACCGGTTTTTCTCCTGCACCACTGGCAAGGGAGCTTTATCAGGAGCCAGATCACAACAAAACGGAAGGGCCGTAAGTGCGTCGTAAGTGCCGCATGGTCTCCTGCTTCATTTCATATCCGCGACCGCCGTACGCTCCAAATCTGAATGCGGAGGAGGCGAAAACAAAAAGAAACTTGATTTCAGGCGGCGAGGCGCAGCATCGCGGATGTAAGACCCGCAATTGGAATTGATCTTCCACTAGTAGCAAGAGGCTAGACTGAATTTGAATAGGAGCCTGGGATTCTGCAACGGCTTTTTGTTCTGAGTTTGAAAAAGGTGATGTCATACCACTATTTACGATATAATGGAGATCTGACAGTTGTCACCCAAGTCACGGCTATAATTTCCTGTTTTGTCAACTTGAAGCAAGTATCTCGTTCAAGTCGTTCGGTCCTGGCGACGGTTAACGTTCAGGCTTAGACAGAGGTACCTAGCGGTGAAGATATCGCTACCATGACGATGAACTTGAGTCAAAGGCACATATGCCGGTCAGTACAGACATGCTTGTCGACTGCTTTCCGTAACGACTCGGTGAAACGTAAGAGCCGGCTTCAATCAAGCTCACCTCAAGCTCATAGTATCGATTAAAGGATAAATTGAATCTCAGCGAGGTCTTCACAGCGAGCATTTTGAGCGATTTTCGTGAGATGGTCGTCTTCCAGGTAGGTTCTTAGATTGTGCAAAGATCGCGGCCGGTGAGAGAAGGAGGAAAAAGGAAGGAGTGAACCAGTACTATGGATATACACACGATCAATGAATTGGGTGACGGCGTCTATTTCCTGCTTTTTGTTTTGCAAGATCTCAGATCTTCAAATTGGTCAGTTATTATAAGTGTGCCCCACATTCAATTCCAATATGCTCCTGGCCCCATCCACGCTGCACAGTTGGGTCGCATTTACGCCTGTCAACCGCTGTGATGGGTTTCTTCGACTTTCTGGACTTTTCACCTGCACGAGTACGTTTCATCATCCACACTTCTTCAGTTGAATACCCATATTTTTTTCCCTTTCGAAAGGCCATCGAGCACCACATATCGTTGGAATTTACGAGCTCTTATGCCACGCGTAAAATGTCGATTTGTCGCACCTCGAAAGTGCCAAGGGCTGTGCCCATGCCCTTGGAAGTGGTGCTAACTATCATCGAGGCCGCGTACTATGATGACGATCTGGAGGCCAATGACACACTCCTGAAAGCCTGCGCACTTGTCTGTAAGGATTGGTCTGCACCCGCTCAGAAACTCTTATTCAGCAATGTCACTCTTCGAACGCAAACCGCATATCTTGCGTTTCGGCGTGCTGTGGATCGCAATAGCGAGCGCGGACGTATGCTCGGAGATGCCGTCGTTCGCATGCGGGTTGTCTTGGACCACAACCAACCTTTCCACCTTTCCCCTCATTGCTTCGCACACGCTGTCACCTTGTGTCCAAATTTGTACGAGCTGAAACTCGCTTTGTACGGTTGTGCTGATCCTGATAAGGACATTGTCGGCGTCCCTGACATTTCACGCATGAGACGACCGGCACCCTCGTTCGATAAACCTACCCTCGCCTTGCTTAAATCCGGTCCCCGTATTACATCACTTCAATTCAGCAACTGGTCTGAGAACTGCCAGTCTATCACCCAGTTCCTAGATGTCTGGCCCACGCTCAAGTCCCTGGTAATCCGCGGAACTCCACCCAAACTCCCCTCCGCATCATCTGAACCGTTCCCCTGCGCGCTCGAGGAACTTCGCATGAACTTCCAAACACCCCCTTCGATAGACTTTATGAAATGGCTTCTCCGCAACTCTGTCGACACTCTCCGTATCCTCGAGCTCGAAAGGGAGCCTGCGCCTGACCTTCTTGATTACTTGGTCAGTGCTCACGGCGCTGTCTTGCATTCACTCGCTCTGCCGGCATGTGGTTCGCATGAGCAGGCACTTGCAGTACAGAAATGCCAGCGATTGAGGGAACTCAGGATCGAGAACCCTTGGGCATCGCCTATGGTGTACAGGAAACTCCCAGAGGTGTTGCAGCATATTGCTCTGGGTTTGGATAGGAACACGGCACTCCAGCCGGTACTGGAGACCGTCAAGTCGAGGGAGTCGCTGAGGGTGGTTACCGTGCATCTCTGGGATGGCGGCGAACATCACCCACAACTTCCTGCTCTTAAAATTGCATGTGCCTACCGGGGGCTTGACTTGAGGATGACAACGGATATTCAGATATTCCGTGCCTTGATTGTACGTATTTTCGATGTTTTTGGTATTCTCCTTGTTATCCTAACAATCCTCTTCATCATTTTTTAGAGAGGCGACTCGGTTCCCCAACAAACGTTTCCTCGTGCTAAAACTCTTGAGAACCTGTATGTTATGCGCTTCGAATCTTCTGACGCAGATGTATCATAGTCACCTCACTGCAATTCTGACCCAATCCTATCACATCCACGGCAAACTACGCTACCCTGTACATCGCCATCGCATCATACGACGACTCGATTTGCATCCCATCTCATTGCATCAACCACCATCTATCCTCCCATAACGACGTGTACCCTATCTCACTCATATCACCGCAATGTACATCTAACATCACAAGTTCCCTGATTTCGAATTTGCCTTGGATTTGCCATTCGGACGGATGGATCGACCAGACCAATTTCTTCTACCTATCCATTGGTCTATATTTTTTATTATTGTAGATATGTGTGGGGATGGCCACGGCCATGGGCTGGGCAGGCAGGCTGCGACGTTGGAAGCTTATCCAGTACTGGCATGCAGTTATATAAACTTATATCGATTTGTATCTTCGGTTTTCCACATTTACTTGAAAATTTTTCTGATCGGGATTGGCGTTCGTTGGCGTTCACTGTTGTCCCGACTGTTCTTTAAAGTAAGTTAGAGCGAAGTTCGAAAGAGTTCGAAACCAAACGGAAAGTCAGTTGAAACAAGTTCGGAAGCATTTCGGCTTATGTACACTTGATCTGCCACAGCATAAATACGACCAAATCCCCAGCACTGTGGCCACTGCCAGTGGCCCGCCCCCCAAATTTGAGTCTTTTGGCAGTGTTGGATTGCTGTGTACGTTCTCCGTGATGTCCTCCTCATTATCTTCCGTGGTCTCTAATTTAGTTCGAGCCTCGATGGGGTCGGCGGTCTCCAACACGGTTACTGACGAAGACTTGGACCGCCATGTCGCGGACCTCATCCTAAAGGAAGCCAAGAAGAAAGCAGAACGCTACGGCCAGGATGGCATACGAGCTTATTTACCGAACGGTGGAATGTAGGTGGCTTAGATAAATACATTTTCAGATTAATTTATGAAGTATTGCGAATACAGGTCAGACAGCAACGCGCCCAAAACGAACAAGCGTTTCCTTTCTTCTATCATTCGCAGTACGGATGATCATAACAAAACGATTTTGCGGGCACAAGCTCTCGCTGCGCAGGAGGTGAAGCGGGAGAGAGATGAGATGGAGAGGAGGGAGAGGAGGGCACGAGCAGAAGAGGCTGTTGCTGCTGAGAGACTACGAAGGTTGATGGGCGAGGGGAGTAGTCGGGGGAGTAGCCGGAGAATCAAAGAAGAAGAGAATTGGGATAGGTGGGATGGGAGAACAGCGGATAGGAAGAGAAAACAGAGGACCTGGGAGACGTGGGACGGCGAGGACGACGGGGATGGGAAGGAGCGGGATCGGGATAGGCCGAGGCAGAGGAGGAGGCACCGGTCTAGGTCTGGTGAGGGGCGTCGTCGGAGGGACAAGGACAAGCGATCTGAACAACCCCTTGATGGTGGTCTTTCTTTGTCTAAGAGACGATCACGGTTTAGGACGAGGAGTCTATCACCCATGAGAGTACATTCTGACGAAGGAGGTAGTCGGACGGAAGACGGGCGTAGTTCACGACATCGAAGAACACGCGACAAAGAACTAACCTCGTCGAAACGCAAATCACGCAGGTCACGGGGTCGATCGCCATCAGAAGTGCTCTCGGACGAGACGGACGGTTTCTCAGACTATTATGACCGCAAATCACGCCAAAGTGATAGCCATAATGATCGCCACCGTCCACATAGAAGACATCTATCCCCCAGTTCTCCATCTCCAACACACCGCTCTCGATCTCCATCCACAGCGCAGACAGAAGGCTCTGGGCCGCGCAAGACGAGACGACCACGTTCGCCAAGGCGTCAATCAGGGGGCGTCGATAGTGAACACCTTTACCAGTCCAGAGGTCATTCGAGACGAACCACAGATTCATTGATGAACTCAGATCGAGAGGCAGAGCTGCGTGGTAAACTCAAAACCGCTTGCTACGATAATAATTTCCTTGTGGGTTCACCAGAGCATAATCGGAGTACGACTCGCAGTCGATCCACCTCCTTAGAGTCGAGACCCCAGCATGGTCAACCGTCTCGAACCGCGATGATAACTCCCAACGACTTCCGGTCCCGTTCCCCATCCCCAGGTCCAGACCCAGCCATCCAACTTCCATCTAAAATGGACAAATACTTTGAAGAATCATATGACCCCCGCCTCGACGTTGCGCCTCTCGCGCCACCGACAGTCCCGACAACTGGTCTCATCAATAATGCCGAGTTCGAGGGTTGGGATGCCATGCTGGAGCTCCTACGTATACGGAGAGAGGACAAGGAAGAGAAGAAAAGAATGGAAAGATTGGGGTTGAGCAAGGACAAGCTCAAGAGAAAAGGTGCGATAGACTCGAAGAGTGTTAATGACAGATGGACTGGAGACGGTGTAAGTGTCATGGAGATCGAATACAAGAAGAGAGGGTCAGTGAGAGAATGGGATATGGGGAAGGAGGGCTTTTAGATGTTATTTACATCTACACTATCGCAACAGAGGAACTGTATGTCATGGGTTTACTTACTAATATGTGATGAAATCCAGATATAAAATCTATTCACTATGCAGGTCAGCGGACCCTCGCTCATTATTCACTGCTCGCTAACAACTCTGCGAACCACCGTAATCTCCTCCGCGGTCATCTGCTCAACAACAACAGAAAAATTGCTGGTGTTTCGCGCTGCACATTCCCGGAAGAACGACACGAGATGCGCCTGGATGACGCGTCAGCATCGCCCAGACACGATTGAAGAAAACCAGAAGCACCTGCATATCCATTTGAGAAATGGGATCACTTTTGAGGTCCTCATCATCACTATCATCCAAGACATCATCATTGTCGAAAGCTATTCCCTTGGGCCCGATCATCTCAGAGAGGAAGGCGAATTCTTCTTCCTTGAAACCTTGATTCAACCTTTCTTCTTCGGTCCACTCCTCGTCCTAATTATTGATATAATGATTAAAATTCAAGAAATGAAGAATTTTCACTCACGCCATCGTCTGAGTCAATGTCGTAAGTCTCGCCCTGGGCAGTGATGGTTGCTGACTCTCCTCCCGACTGTACATCATGCAACAGGATTTTGAGCGCCTTCACAGGGAACGGTATCGATGTGAATTCGTGGGGCGCTGTAATATAAAATAAGATTGATCAGATTTCATTATGCAAGCCATGTGGTGGTTTTGCGCACTCGTCTTCGTCCGCGACCGTGTCATGATGACTGACGTCACCGGTGAAGATTGAGCACGACAGGCGAAGGTAAAAGACAAACTATGCTCACCATTCTTTGTTTCCGGTTTTACGATGATGTCCCCCTTGACCATAAGATTCTGCAAACTTGGGCGTTCTGACACGTAGAGCTGGGACAGTGCCATATTGCTGATTCGCGAAGGCCAGAAGCCCTGGAATGTTTCCGCATTTTCACACCATGTTTGGATAAGAATATCGAGTCCCGAACGGCCTCGAATATTAGTGGATTCGAGAAGTGATAGTACTGTATCCCGTTGATTATTTATCAAGAACGCGAATGGAATCACAAGACTCTAAAGATAAACAATGAAATTCTCGAACCATCGGAAATACAAGGTAGCAACTGACCTGTAGAAATGTGGCCGTTTTCGCGCTGGTCATGCGGCTGACCATAGCTTGTAGCAGTTCTGGCAAAACGGGAAGGACCGCTTCGCCGGCCCTGCGGAGCAAGTGAATGATCAAATCACCAATAACAAGTCCGCCTGACTCGTCCTGGCTCTCCAACAATTTAGCCACAACCGTCAGGACACAATCAAGGCCGCTGCGGCCTGTAGGTTCACGCCATGAGAGAAGTTGACCACAGTCTTTGCGGATGATAAGAATTAGGCATATCACCCCGTTCTGCAGGCATTATCAGTCACTGATTTGATCAGAAATCAAAACCTTTACCTGAAGGACATCCCTGTCTTCTGCTTCCTGCAAGCACTTGAACAGGTTAGGCGCTAGAAGGGCGAAGAACCCTTCACCAAGACCACTCTCTGGCGATCCTCGCACAAGACTACTGACCAAATCGATGGCTGATGACGTGATCCATGATTCTTCAGGTGTCGCAGCTGCTATCGAGTTGCACAATGTGGGTAACGCTTGTTTTACGACAGTTTCATAGATGCCATTCGCTGATGATGATGCCATGGATGTAAGGATTTCTGTGAGAATTGAGAGAAAGATGGGATCTGGTCGATAGAATTACTATTACGGTTATTTTAATGTGTGGAAATGGATGTCTTGCCTTTGCTGTTCTTGGCCCACACCTCCAAAGTCGCGAGGACCAAAGAATTCGCCAAGTCGGGAGTCAGCCATTTACTCTTTTCTACGTCGACAACGACGGCCAGCGTTTCCAGAACCAGAGACAATGTATCGTCAGAGGTCATCGTTAAGAAGGGTCCAAGGTCTTTCACTATCCGTGGCGCAAAGGGGCTCAGAGCTGAATCGTCCGCTCCCTGACAAAAACTAGGTGCAAGTTCAATACATGTCTCAGAGACAGGTGGCATAAGAATGGATTTACTTGTGAACAGCTTTCACAGCGGAAATCTTAATGGGAATTCCAGCTTCAGTGGCTTCGATAACCTGGACAGCCGCGTCGAGATATTGACCAGCCAATTGCAATGGGAGTAATTTAGTGTATTGGCTGGCAAAAACGAAGCCTCTGCCCTGGAGAAATGGGAATTCTAGGGGTGCGCATCGATGACTGTGATCAACGTACGGACGAGATATGGACAAAGGAAGACTATACCTGTAAGGCTCAGCACGGAAGGTATAACATCCGCAAGTAGGAACTCGATGTCGATGGGTTTCGGGCGTCCAGAATCTTGCTCGTCCTCAATGCAGTCGAGTACAGCTTCCGCTTGAGAACCAATAGCTGCCAATGCCGCCTCCAGGGGTCGCCACCTGTGGAGGATTCAGCTGTAACTCTGATGTAAGGCATAAAATGCTGAAGCTCACCAGTCTCTTTTTCCACTATCACGCGATTGCCGAGATGAATCAACCACTTTTTGGACGGTCGATTGGAAAATGGCTGCTGTCTGAGCTGGAGCTCGATCGATGAGGCACTAAGATAATTCCAGTGAAAAATTAGCTTGTTCAATGATATCAGGACATACTGCAAGCAAATCAAAGCCAGCGACTCGGACGCTATATGCTTGTGTTTCATCTTCCTCCTGAGCAACGAAGGCATTCGCGTTGGTTGCCCAGGTTTCCTCCTTCGATTTGCAGACGTTAGCGTGTACGGTTGAACGGATAATTAAATTATACACCCACATCCTCATCCGTCATCTGAACATAGTTAAATACGGCTGAAATTAACGCAGATAGATTTGCACCATCGAACCATTCCTTGGCTTTGCTTCCTCGTGTGACGGCCGCAACGAAATCGGTGATTGGACATATGAGTTGTGGCAGTTCAATGGATTCGTCCTCGGATGAACGCGGGACGGAGTGAGAGGATGAGAGATAATATTGAGCGAAAATTGGGTAGAGGACGTGAAAGTGAAGCAGAGAAGCTGTGAGGAGGTCTTTGAGGTATGGAGTCATGGCGCGAGGGAACGAAGTATGGATTGTGTCTAGAGTCTACCAATCCCGGTGGAAATCAAGGTATCGGTAAACGTGTCGCAATAAAAAAATGTATAATACCTTGAAAATTTGAATCCGAACGGACAGACCATCCCAGTGCGTGGAGGTTCCGATATCTTGTTGAGGGTCGATGTTCAGCAGCACCTTGAAAGCCTCCAACCATACAGGAAGAACGGATGCGATGGCTTCTTTGACGGCCTGGGGGTGCTGGTCTTTGACCATGAACAACGCAGTGACACATTGACGGAAGACTGAAATAGTTCTGGCGCGAGTTAAATGTGTATGATGCTGTCGTTCAAGAAATACAATACGTTCATAAACACTCGGAATGCGTCACAAGCGTGGAAGAGTACCTCTGTCGATCCGAGGATAGAGAGCAGGACTGGCAACAGCTGCCGCAGCACAGGAAGAATCTGATCTTCTGTCAAATCGGATTTAATGAATTCAGTAAATAATTGCATAGCCCCGTGCACCGATTCGGGTGAATTGGACGAAAGGAGGCTGATCAGGGAAGATAAGAGGTCTGGATATTCGTCGGGCCAATCACAATTCGCTATTGCAGACAGCGCGTGGGCCTGTCACAAACAGAAGTAAGGAGCCAGTATGCACAATTTCCACGAATCCTTGTCCAAACTCACACAAAGAGATCGAATTTTTCGATTTGAGTCCGAGAGACCTTGAAAGACAGCTTGGCGTATTTGCGTTTTCACCTAGTGATAACATCAGTGGTCGACGGTCAAACGCGATGGAAGGGTTATACATACCTCGACCGGAGGCGCAGATCCTTTAAACGAAGGAAAGTATGGAGACCATCGTTCCGTCACGTATTTTCTAAGGATAATGATTGCCGAGTGCTGGTCGGAATACAGGAAATCAAGACGCGTTAACTGCCCGAAAAACGCGATAAACTCATCTGTCGTAACGACATGTCAACATTTTGAGTAAGAATGAGCTGCGATAGGGCCAAGCCTGCGTCTATGAGACGCGACAAGGAACACCGGTGAGATAGAGTCAGATGCTGAATTTAGCTTGTGAACGAGCCTGGAAAAGCTAGATATTCCGCCAGTTTCAACTCGGCAGCAATCCTAGTGTTTGTATTGGGACTCAAAGTTGCGGCCAGACATTCCTCGATACTCGTGATGGTCGCCATTATTGTTGAGGACAAAGCCGTTTACAATTGAAGTCGCGTTTGGCGACGTTTGGTCAACCCTCAGGCTAATATATGAAACACCAACCAAATCAGGAAGTGACTCTTGCCTTCAATTGAAGTTTCTCCCGTCCTTTCTACAAACTATTCCATTGTTCCCCAGGAAAGAGCTCTCTCACTGTCTATGCAAGCGGAGTCGAGCGCGATGGGTGCCGAAGAGGTCAGAACGCTGAGGCCTCGAAAGAAGCTCAAACCCTACTCAAGTTATGCTGAGGAGGACAAAGAAGAGAAGAGCAACCCAACGCACACCAAACCAATGAAATCAGCGAAAAAAGCAAAGGTCGGAAAACTATCAGGTCTTCTGACCATGCCTTTGGACATTCTTTTCGAGGTCAGTCTATAACCCTTGCATGTTCCAGGCTGGCAATGTCTCAAGCTCGAGGTATTAGATTTTTGGACACTTGCGACCCTTGGACCTTCTACGACTTGCTCGCATGACGAAGGAATTTAGACGCGTTCTCATGCATCGGTCATCTCTTTCAGTTTGGAAGGCAGCCCGTGCAAATGTACCTGGACATCCAGATATCCCTCCCGATCTGTCTGAGCCTCATTGGGCCAACCTCGCATTTGATCCGCATTGCCACGTCAGTCATGATTATTCGATATAATAGACCCGTCAATTTACGCGCATATATAAGTTTTGTTTTACAACAGGCGTTCGTTCCGTGGAGTGGAGACTTCGGGTGCGAATCTGCGCTAAATGCGCCAAACAACTGTGAGTTTTCTTCGTAAAGTGAGCTTTACAGCTTTCGTGACGCGTTATCTCAGTATCCACGAATCCTGGGGTGTACGGCATCTCTTTTTTGACTTCGATCCGGATAACGAAGTGGTTGACGATGTGGAATATTTAACAACGGAGCCATTATATGAAACAATGATACCCACGCGACCTGGGAGTAAGTGTGATTGTTACGGTGTTAACCGCGGCATTTGAACTCATCCCTCCATTCCCAGAGCGACGACATTATGCCTTCCTTCTAAGCGACTATGATGCCGTGAAAGCCAAATATCATTCGATTGACGACGCAGATGCGCGGGAGGTGTTTGTTCAGGAGAGAAAAGCCCTGGTTAAAGAAATCGAGAGGGTACATATACATGTCCTTCGTGATGTTTTGAGTCCGCTAATGCCATTTAGCATGCGATATTGTGCGAAGAATGGGCCAAAGGACAAACGCAAGATCGATCTAAGGAGCTTCAGGAGATCAGGGACAACAGAAAGCAAGGGTATGTAAATACAGTGAATCACTGTTTTGCACTTATTGAGAAGCATCTGCTTTCAGCATCATCGAAAAACTCACAGCACTCGGATATGGGAAAGACATAGACAGCATTCAGTATCCCGATTCCTTCGAAGACCATAAACTCGTGAAACAGCCGCAACGCCTTACGGAACGCAGTTGGTACATTCTCTTGACTATCCCTGGCCCGAATTGACATCACTTTTACCGTTTAAGTTTGGAACAATATCAAAGATCCCATGATCGAATTCATGGAAGAAATGAAAGTGAAACGATTAACTCGCGAGCTTGCTGCTCTTATTCTCCAACGCAAGCGCATCGCAATCGATGTCCTCCGCCAATATAAAAACTCCCAGCTGCCATATACTGAAATCATGCCTGAGGCCGTCGACTTCTGTGACTTTCCCCTTGTGAAAGCCGTACTTGACCAACCTGCAGATATTGACATTGACGAATCAAGTTTTGCGGAAATCGTACCTCTCTTACCTGACCTAATCGCGAAGTGGCGGGCAGACATACACCAACAGTTAATTTGGCAGATGAAAGCCAATGATGACGAGGAGTGGAGAGCAACTCGGTTGGGTACTTTTATGATGCTATTGGATGATGAAGACATTGGACTCCCCATTCTGGATGATGATAAAATGGCGGAGCAGTTGAAACTTGCCACCACCGTCTTCAAATGCTACGCGTGCCCCACTGCCACTACCATTTCTGATCCGTTTTCCAGTGACTCTGATGATGACGAATTTTTCGTTTTTCAGCCAACCGTCATGCCGCTCTTTTATCCCAAAGTACTCGGCCACCGTTGCCTGACCCGTCTGCGTCAAAGATGGACATACGAAACCAATTCGGATCCTTCGAAGGCTCTCATCTTTGATGTGAGAGATCGCGAGAAATGGGCTTGTTCTTCGCTTCGTTTGGACACATATACTGGAAAAGTTGTACGACAAATCGTTGATGCGCTCGACTTGGATCCGACCACGACAACTGCTGAGGATATGGACCAGCTTGATCCTCGGTTTGGTTGTCTATCATGCCCAGAGATAAGTGACCAATTTGGGTACGTAAAAGTGAGCGCTTTTGGATGGAGAAGTGCGGTAGGTATCTCGTTGATGCGGGTGTTTTCATTGTCTTACAGTTCTTGCTTCAGGTCAAACACCAGATCGAGAACCATTCCCGTAAAGCGGAATGGTGCATTCTTACCCCTCCCCAAGTCGAGCAAGCCCGTCTCCTCGAACAGACGTCGGCCACATCATCGGATGACGACGGGAACCTACCACCGGACATGGTAGTCTGGTTGTGTGTGCACTGTCGTGACCTTCCCTCTGAGAAACTACCTACATCCTTGGGTAAAGTAAGAAGTCATATGAAGGAA
>Ga0210383_10004479_pt1 | contig 12385 bp, 7 predicted proteins | sample IncBWC14OmetaG_FD_160072 | JGI IMG/M metagenome (GOLD analysis project Ga0210383, IMG submission 160072) | Forest soil microbial communities from Barre Woods Harvard Forest LTER site, Petersham, Massachusetts, United States - Inc-BW-C-14-O ...
GCCCTAATGGCGGCGTGAACGGGGTGGCGTTCAGCCCCGACGGCAAGCTGCTGGCCAGTGCCGACGGCCTCGGCGCCGTGCGGCTGTGGAACCCGGCCGCCGGCCAGCCCGCTGGCGCGCCGTTCCAGGCCACCAGCACCCTGAACGGCGTGCCCGGGGTGGCGTTCAGCCCCGACGGCACGCTGCTGGCCAGCGCCGATGGCGACGGCACGGTGCGGCTGTGGAACCCGGCCACCGGCCAGCCCGCCGGCGCGTTCCTCCACACCAGCGTCCACACCGTAGTGAACGGGGTGGCGTTCAGCCCCGACGGCACGCGGCTGGCCAGCGGCAGCAGCGACGGCATCGTGCGGCTGTGGGATCCCGTCACCCGCCGCCTCGTGGCGGCGCTGCAGACCGGCTCCGGCCCTGCTGGCGGCGTACTCGAGGTGGCGTTCAGCCCCGACGGCGCGCGGCTAGCCAGCGCGGGCGCCGACGGCATGGTACGGCTGTGGGATCCCGTCACCAGCCGCCTCGTGGCGGCGCTGCAGACCGGCTCCGGCCCTGCCGGCGGCGTGAACGACGTGGCGTTCAGCCCCGACGGCACGCGGCTGGCCAGCGCCGACAGCGACGGTAAGGTGCGGCTGTGGAACCTGGCCACCGGCCGCCTCGCAGCGGCGCTGCAGACCGGCTCCGGCCGTGCTGGCGGCGTCCACGGGGTGGCGTTCAGCCCCGACGGCACGCGGCTGGCCAGCGGCGACGGCGCCGGTAAGGTGCGGCTGTGGAACCTGGCCACCGGCCGCCCCGTGGCGGCGCTGCAGACCGGCTCCGGCCCTGATACTGGCGCGCAGAAGGTCGTGTTCAGCCCCGACGGCAAGCTGCTGGCCGCCGGCTGCGGCGACGGCACGGTGTGGCTGTGGGACCCGGCCAGAGGCCAGTCCGGCGGCACGCGCCTCCAGGCCACCAGCAGCGCCCGGTACGGCGTGCCCGGGGTGGCGTTCAGCCCCGACGGCACGCTGCTGGCCAGCGCCGACACCGACGGCAACGTGCGGCTGTGGAACCCGGCCACCGGCCAGCCCGTCGGCGCGCCCATCCAGGCCGCCGCCCAGAACGGCGTCGTCGCGGTGGCGTTCAGCCCCGACGGCAAGCTGCTGGCCAGCGGCGACGACGGCGGCACCGTGCGGCTGTGGCAGCCATCACTGCTCGCGCATCCCTATGCGGCGCTGTGCGCCTACGTGGGGCCACCGACACCGCGGGTATGGAACCAGCACGCTTCCGGCGAACCGCAGCCCAAGGTCTGCGGCTGAACGCCCAGACAACCCCGCGGCCACCGCCGCCCAGGCAGGCTCTGAGTCCTTGATCATGCCCGATACGTGCCCAGGTCAGCCCACTGGGCGGCGTCTTGCCTGCTCAGGGCCCGGTAACTCTGTTCCCTGAAACCGCGAATGATCCGTCACAGGCCAGCCGACTGGGTGATGCGTCATCTGGTTGGTGAGGCAACGCTAGAACTGGAGCTTCTGCGCGAAGGTGCGGCGCTGTGCGGCTCAAGTGTCAGCCGCAAATATTCGATATGCGTGGTTCGAATCGTTTAGCGCAGGTCTGTTCGTCACGGTACGAACGCGTGGCCCAGCAGGCCGGGTCGCGCCGGAAGGGATGTTCTGCGCGGCGAGGCGGCCGCTGTCCGCGGGGTCCGCTGGTGCGGATGATCGGCTATGCCCGGTCGCTGGTGGTGTGGTGGGTGCAGGAGATCCGCGATCAGTTCCGCCATGACTGGGGGTTATTGCCGCGCCGGCGACGCAGTGCGGGATCAGTGGACCTGATGGCCTCGTCTTCCTGTGCGTGCACAAAGACGAGGCCAGCATTCAGCACCGAACGGGAGCACCCCCCGGCAGCATTACCGCTGGTTCCGTATCGTTACTGCGGGGGCAGGTTCTCCAGGACCAGGGGGTTCTCGGTCGCAATGAGATCGCCGAGGGCCACCTTGTCAAGCGGAAGCTCCCAGAAGAACGTGAGAACCCAGTTGTTGTAAATCTTCGTTCCGCTTGGCAGGCGGATCTCGTCCACTTCCCGGCCGCAAGCGTCGCCGATCGTGTTGCTGATCTGCCGGACCAGTTGCTGCTTGGCGTCGTGTTCGAGGCCCGGTGGGACGGCGAGCGTGCAGATCGGGCGCATCGGTACGTTCTCGATCTGGCCATCTTGGCTCACCGCTTCGTTCGGCCATTCTCTGATCAGGACACGCGTATCAGGAATCGGCCACGCCTGGTGAATCTCTTCGTACAGCTCCTGGAAGATCTTCTTCTTGGCGTCGTCATTCACACCGGCCGGAATGTCGACGTAGGCGACGGGCATCTCTTCTCCTCTCTTGGTCTCTCACACTTCTGACGTGGTGATGAAGGGGCAGCGATCGCGCAGCGGGCCTCGAGCAGGTGCCGGAGTACCGTGCCGCTTTGGCGGCCGGTCGCGCCGGTCCCTGGGGCGGGCCGGCGGTCATTCGGCCAGCCATTGGTAGGCCCGGTCCCGGCTGGTGAACCACCCGGTGGGGAAGGTCGCGGGGCCGTCAGGCGCCGGGTCGGCACCGGACTCGACGGTCCGGAAGGGAACACCTTCACCGGTGATGAAGGCGAACTTCGCGGGACCCCCGGCGTTGTACCGGGGAATAATCTCCTTATCGCGCCAGGTCATCATGTCATCGGCCCACCGGTGCAAGAACTCGGTGGTGTCCACGATGAGGAACCGCGGCTTGAGCTTCTCGGTCTCGGCGGCGAACAGCGCCATCATGTCTCTGGCCGCCGCCTCGGTGGCGTCCTTGGTGGTAGGCAACCACTTGAGTTCGAGGGTGTTCCACTCGTCGTGGTAGGTGATCACACCGTATTGCGTGCTCGCGACTTCGGTGGGCATTTCGCTGTTCCTTTCGCTGGTCGGTCGGGTCATGCGAATCGAGCGCGGCCGAATGGAGTGACCCGGCCACGATCCCCCTATTTGATGGACCGGATGGGGGGCGGCTTGTCGGGGTCGATCCCGAGCCTGGTCCCGGTCTCTGCTAGTGCCTTCAGCCGGGTGCCGACAAGCTCGGCCCACGCGCGGGACATGGCCCCGGCCACCTCGGCATCCACCACGCCGATCGCCCGGAACGAGAACCGCAGCAAGGTGCCGGCGCCGGATTCGGCTAGGTCGAAGGCGGCCACGCCGATGCCGACGCCCATGTGGAATGAGCCGGTCAGCGCCAGGTGCTCGTCCTGCGCCCAGCCGGTCACTGATGCGATCACCTGCCCGCCGTTCTCCCACCGTTCGGTGAACTGCCCGCCCAGCCGCGGGTCCAGGGCCAGGGAGGTGGCCCGGGCGGTCACGAACGGGTGTCCCCACCAGCCGCCGACGTCTGTGGTCAGCGCGGCGAACACCGCGGCGGGCGTGCCGGCGATCTCAATGTCCAGCGCTATGTCTATGGTCGGCCGGATCGGTTCCATGGGCCTGCCTTCAGCCTCGACGGTGTCTTGGAGCCGCAGCAGAGCGGACGCGAACCCGGCTGCCGCCGGTTCGGCCCACCGCTGGTGCAGTTTCTGCAGCGGGACCGTGTTCAGGTAGTGCCACCGCTGCCTGCCCCGCTTGCGGCTGACCGCGAGCCCGGCCTCGGACAGCACCTCAAGATGGCGCATCACCGCGATCCGCGATATCGGGAACTGCGCGGCGATCTCCCCTGTCACCCGCGGCCGCTCCCGCAGCAGATCCAGGATCCGGCGGCGGGTCGGGTCGGCCAGCGCACGCCACAGCGGGGCTGTGTCTTCCTCCAGCCCGTGTTCCAGTGGCACCACGTTGCCGTGCATACATGTAACTCTAGCATTACATATTAGCCTTGCGGGAGGGCCCAGGACCTAAACCGCCATGAGGGTCAGGCCACCCGCTGGTTCAGCGAAACTCGCACACAACTTGGCTCGGCCCGACGATGGGTGTTGACCTCGTCGAACTCCTCGGCGAGCACCCACGGCTCCAGGATCGGAAACGAGCCCTGGCGGGCGGACCAAGGGCCGGGTCGCAGGAGGCGGTTACAGCCGCGCCGTACGTGCTGCCGCCGGCTCAGCGTAAGTCCGGTGCTGAGCTTGCACTCCACCTCGCCGGCGGAGCTGAGTTCAGGCAACCGCTTGGCGACGGAAGCTGATCACGGGCAGTCGGCGAATCGCAAAGCCCGGTGCCCGAGTCAGGTCGATCACATGACGTGGCCAAGGAGGCACCGAATCGAATGATCTGCGCGTTCTCCCCGCAGGGCTTGAGTAATTGCAAGCCGCGCCGAGTCGGCGTTCGGTTTGCTCACCCTCTGGAACACTAATCGCGCAGCGTGACGATTGGTGGTCACGGCCGTCGCGTGAGATCCGCCTGTTCTGATCGGGTGTTTGACAGGTCGAGCCCGATACTTGCAATAGCACAGAACGGGCCTTATGGAGTAGCAGGTCTGTGCTTAGCAGGCGGCGGGTCGACCGGGCGACGGCGCTGTGACAGTTCGTCGCAGGATGAGCTGATGTCGGCGTCGGCTCCGCCCCGGCGGCACCATGATAGAAGCCAACTGCAAGACGCGCTGCACGGCGAGCAGCCGAACCAGGCCACACGGAGAGGGTGATCAAGATGGTCACGGACAGAGACATCCGCGCCGCGGTGTACGAGAAGCTGGTCACCGATCCGCTCATCGACGCAGACGACATCGTGGTCGAGGTCTCTGATGGCGTTGTATCACTGACTGGCACGGTGCCGAGCCAGGCCCAGCGTTCGGCTGCGGCTGCGGCGGCGCGGCAGGTCGATGGCATGACCCGGGTGGACAATCTGCTGGCTATCGCCCAGCCGGGGGAGGGCTTCGGGGATAACGAGGCCCTGGCACAGTCGGCGAACCGGGCGCTCGCGGCCAATAGCGCCGTACCGTACGGCGTCAGGGCGAGCGCTCGTGAGGGCGATGTCTTCTTGACTGGCACGGTGAGCCGTAGTGCTCAGCGCGTCGCCGCCGAAGACACCGTGGCCGCCGTGGCCGGAGTGCTCAGCATCACCAATGAGATCGAGGTTCAGGGCGAGGCGTAAGTGGCCAATGGTACCGAACGGGCGCGCGATGCTCGATGCGCAGTGGGACATCGCAGGACAGAAGAGCGCGAAGTTGTTCATGGCAAACCCACAGGAGCTCCCAAATGGCGCAATGGTTCTGCGGGCGGTTAGCTCGATGCTCAGTTCAATGGCGTTTGCTGGGCCTTTTCTGGCGGCGACTACACGATTGCCGTTGACGGTAACCAGTTCGTGATCGCCGAAACCGCGACGATCAAGAGCTTCGACGAACTGTGCCGCCTGTTGCACGACGCGACCCTGTAGCCAGGGCTCCGGCAAAGTCGTCGGCTAGCAATTTATGATCGTTTGCAGTGGCCGGCTGGGCGGGCGGGCGTGGTGGGGCAGGGCGGCGATGTGGTTTCCCCGGTTAGCTTCGATTCCCGGTCAGATAATTAAGTTGAGGTTCTCTGCGGCCGCCCGCGCTACGTGTTGCACAGCACTATCACCGGCCCACCAGCGGCGAGGAGGAACTCAAGCGCTACGGGTCAGCCGCTGAGGCCGGGCAAGATCTTCGCGGTGAGGCGGCCAATGCATGGTGGCGGACATGGCCCGCTGAAAAGGCCGCCGTGTTCTTCCTGCACATCAGGCAGGCAATTGCCATCGAGTGGGATACCGGCGACGGCCTGATGACAGTACATCAGTGGTCCCGCCGTGACGGGTACAGCAAGGTGAGCCGCACCTACCCATAGGCGTGGCGGGGTCATCGGCCGGGCAGATGTCGCCTGACATGGCACCGGATCACCGTCGGCCCGACTTTGCGGGCCCCCTGACCCCGCCCCCACGGGATCACCGATCACTTACACCGAGTCAGTCCGGTACGCCTCTATAGAGAAGAGCGGACCTAATAAGTGCAGCCATGCCAGCGGTGATGCGCAGTCCATCCGAATGCGAATATCTTTCATGTCGAACGCCGCCCCTATGTGGGCGCTGCCAGGTAGGACCGACGCTTTTGCGAGGTTGGGGGACGCCCAGGAACCGATGACCTGAGTGGCAGCTAGACGCGCCGACGGCCCGGATGTCAGTCGCTCAGATCCGGGACTTTATGGGCAATAAGGCTCATATGAGGATGGTTCGGCCGTGGTGTAGATGCCGCAAAATACATGACGAGCACAGAGTTGGTTGATCTGCGTTCGCCCTCGACAACTTTCTGATGGTCGCAACGGACAAGATATTCGGCGATCTGAAATTGTTCGAGCCATAGACAATGTGTCCGATTATTGCGGTGCGTGAGCGCGAGGAGCGCTAGCTGAGGCTGGTTTGGCCATGTGGACCGGGGTCGATGTGACCTGCCCGTTACAAGACGGCATGTGCGCCTGAGACCATAGCGCTAGGAGGTCGTTGAGACGGGACAGCCCGCAGGCGTCGCGTAGCCGCCATTGCTGGGCAGGCAGGCTTATTCTGAGTCTCCTGATCCCCGGCTGCTCGGTCGCCGGGGATCAGGATCCTTCCAGGTTCCCGGTTCGGGCCCGTCTCCGCCCCCGGCGGGCCGAGGGCAGTGGCGGTCGCCATGTTCGGACACACTGGTTTGGCATGCTCATCTGCCGAATAGAGTGCGGCACCTTCCGGGCACATGTATGCACTGCCCGGCATACTGAATCAAGGGTTCAGTCGACGCGGCCCTGCTTCTGCAGTGATTACTGCGCAGGGCTCTGCTCGCAACAGAGCCTGAGGGCAATGGCAGACGTGTGCGCTGGTAGGGTGCGCTGGGTGCGGTCATATCCAGATTGTCCGTCCTGTTGAGCAGTGTGTGGTCACAACGGGGTCCCAAGACCTGCAACTTGAATTACCGTAGGGCGCTGTCGCTAGACGTCGCGGCGTTACGTGCGCGTTCCCCATGTCATCTCGATATCCTCTCCATGCTTTCTCCATGCCTCCCGCACACGCTGAATGTCGTGTGACCTAGAGCGTCAAGGCGGCTCCTGTCGTTTGCGGCAGAGCCGATCCCCTGTCTTGGTGTGCTGACGCAGGCTCAATACGCCTGGAAATTGGCCTATTAAACAGGGGCGATGCCCAGGCCGTGTTAGACGCACGATAGCTAGGGCAGCAAGGGGGTGCGGGTTTATGAAGGAAATAGGTCTTCTACTCCCGGGTGCCACATTAACACTTTCGCCCACATTAGTGATCGAGCGGTGGGAAGCTTATCCGCACGAGCCGCGCGGCAGCGTTCCCTATACTTAGGGAAACTTGAGTTTCACGAAATCCGTTTTGCGCTCAGTGCAGGACTTGATGAACACCCTGGTGCGACCTGTGAGGTGCGCTTTCCATCGGCATCCTGGCCAGCACACGGACCCGCTCTCTTAAGCCGTGCCCTTCTTGCGGGACTCTGAATCAATTCTTTACTGGCATGCCACCATGACCGCCCTTGGATTTGTGCTTGCCTGTATACCAGGTCTGCATGGAACGCAGATCACTAGCCCTGAGTGAGGACGACTTCAGGGCCTGCTTAGCCGTGCATACGACGGTGCTCGATGCATCATTGAACGGAGGAGAAACCAGGGCGGCGCGAGGATGTCTTGAGTCCTTCCCCGTGCTTGTCGCATCCCCTACCAGGGCCCACAAGTGATGGAGAATAAGTGCGTGCTGCACATCAGCACAAAAAAACCTCACACTTACATTTAAGCGGTTTACACAGGAGGATCCCATGAATAACCAGCCGGACCAGCCCGAGCGTACTGACGAAGAGGTCAGAGCAACGTCGCCAAGGGCCGCCGGGAGACTACCTGGGCAGTGGTACTCGGAAGCGGATGATAGCACTCCGGTCGCGTCCGAGCCTGCCATGGCAGCGTCAGGAATCCCGATAGCGGCGGGCCTCACCCCGAGATCTGGGGAGCCTACGACGGGGTTCTCGGCACATGATGGTGAGGTAATCGTCTCGCCGCGCGTATTCGCTATTTACTGGGGACGAGACTACGGCAGTCCCGCTACCGGGATGAATGCCTTGGCGACAAGCCTTGACAGCTTCATTGCGATGTTGTTGGGGAGTCGGTATTTCGACATGATGGGTGAGTACCTCATCGGACGGGGGACCTTTATCGGATCGACGTGGATCGATCACAGCCCCAATATCTCAAGGACCTACACCCAAGACGACATCCGGGATCTGCTCATCCATTGGATCGATGACGGTGTCACCCCGGAAGTCCCCAGCTGGGACGATCGAGAGCACGTTTTCCTCATCTTTCCTCCTACCGAGATAACGCTGACGCTATCTGGGGCCACAAACTTCTGTGGTTACCACTACTGGGGGCACTACCACAATTCGCCACTGCAGAAAGACAACCTGTTCTTTGGTGTGCTGACGCCACCGGGCCGATCAGACGCCGTGGCGCATGAACTCGCCGAGATCTGTACCGACCGAAGCTACAACGGATGGTACACCAGCGTCGGCATAGGAGCTGAAATTGGCGATGTGTGCAGCTCCTGCGGCAGCCCTGTGCTCACGCTCGGGGGGTTCCCGGTCGCCTCCTACTGGCTGGTTAGCAGAGGCAGGTGTCTGCAGCAAGAGGACCTGACACCCCCGCCGCCGCCCGCAGACCTGGTCGTGACGATCAGTCCCCCTCAGCTGCCGCTCGACGTGCCAACCACGTTCACGATCTCTACCGTCGACAGCCAGACAGGACAACCGGTCGCCGGAGCGCACGTGACGATCCACAATTTCAGCCGACACGCCCTACCACGTGGCGGCGGCAATACGGTTCCTCCCATAGAACTGCCCTCCATCGGTTCGCCGCAGACCGCAACAGCCACCTTCCACTCCGGCAGAAGCGTCGACCCAATTACTCACGACGTCGAGTACGACAAGGCGCCCACTCTGTCGATCACGGCTCCGGGCTACACTGGCGTCACCGTCGTGCCGGATTTCCCCGACCTGTAAAGGATCTGTCAAGCGGACTCAAACTCACTCGTTCACACGGCGATCCAGGACTTCAGGCTGTCCGGCCCGCCTGAGTGCACACGCCTTGTATCTTTCCTGCTGACCTTAGAAGCCATCTGACGTGTCCATTCACGGGTCGACTTGGATTGTTCAGAGAATGCCGATGAGCGGAAGTCGAACGGATGGCGGGAGTGAGAATAGGAATGTGGCAGAGACTCCTGCCCCTCGGCGAACCTAAGCTAACGTACAGATGGCACAGACTGAGGATGTCGAGAATGAATTCTGCCGTTGTCGCGGCCTTGGTGACCGGAGGGTTCGCTCTCCTGGTTGCCCTCTACGGCGCCGGATCCAGCTACCGACGTGAACGCCGTCTCCGTCAGCTGGGTTTCGGTTACGACATCCGGCTTGAGACCCGTAAGTCGGAGCTATCGCGAGCGGATACGGCTGAGAGGGCGCGAACAGAGTACGAGTACAATGCGAGGCTAAGCCTCTACCAGCGTTTCGAACCCGTGCTCTTCCAGCTGGTAGACCTTGCGGATTATGCGCTTGATCGAATCAAGAACCTGACTGAGCCATCTGTCTGGTCGAAATTTGCGCTCGCGGAACCTTCCCGAGCACATAGCGGAAGGCCTCCTATGGCAGAGGCCGAGGACGAGATGATCTCGACCCTCTATGGACTCTTCGCCCCTCTAGTTCTAGTCCGGTCGATGAGTCGACAGCTCACGCTCGTAGATCTTTCGCTAGAGCCGAGGATTGAGTTTCCCTATTACCTGGCGAGCCGTATTTACGGCCTTTTCAAGGATGATGCGAAGCTGGCGGCGATGCATCCCCAGCTCGGATACGAGCCCTTCCATCCGGAGTGGCGAACTCGGCGCGAGGACGATCCTGCTAGGTATTGGTGGCAGGGGCTTACCATGGGACGCCTGGAAAACGTTCTCGATCTTCTTTCGACCGAGGGATCCGACTCAGATTCTCCGCGTCTCATCAGCTTCGGTGAGTTCGAGCGACTTTATGGGAACATCTTGCAGGATGGAGAGGAATGGCAGCGAAAGGACCTCGCGGTGGCTTCCAATCCTCTTGTTTCATTCCGGCCAGAAAGCCGACCGGTTTACTGGCGGATGCTCATAACACAGGCGTGCCTGTACCAGGCGCTTCTTCGGGCGTCGCGAGATCACTCCTTCTTTCCGGTCACCGAAGACACTTGGCTGGAATGCCTACGGCTTGAGAATCCCAACGATTTTAGATGGAAGGCGGCAGGTCACACGCCCGTTCTCAACGACACTCTGCATGCGGTGACGGACTATCTACGCCGCTACGTGATTGCACCACGGGTTATCAAACCTCAAAGATCTGCCGGAGGTAAATAACTCCCTGTACTCTCCCACCCGGAACTCCTGCCATTGGTCTTCCCCATTCGAGCCACGAGACAGCGGGAGAAAGACGTCCGCTTCTGCCGCGAGGTGTGTCGGCGCCTATAGACAACCGGGTGCCGGAGGAAGTGCTGTCAGCCTTGGTTCCGCAAGTCGTGCCTTTCAGAGAAAGCCCGTGCGAGCTGTTAGAGCACTGCAGCAGCACATCTGCCGGAGGTGGGTTGTCGTCGGCGGCTGGGCTGGTCAGTGGCCGGTGAAATGTGCCTCGCGTCGTTCGGTGAAGCTGCGTAGCCCTTCGGCTGCGTCCTGGCTGCGCAAGATGCCCGGCAGCAGCGACGCGATGCACTCGCGTGCCGCGTCCGGGCCGTGGCGGAGGCCGGCGCGGGCGCTGGCCAGCGTGGCCTGCACGCCCAGCGGGGCCTGCCGGGCGATCAGCTGGGCCAGTTCGGTGGCCCGCGTGATGTGCGCCCCGGCCGGCACTACCTCCTGCACCAGCCCGATCCGCAGGGCCTCGGCGGCGCCGAATTCCTCGCCGGTGAGCAGGAAGCGCATCGCGTTGCCCCAGCTTAGCTGCGCGGGCGCGCGGAAGGTGGCCCCGCCGAACGGCACGATCCCGCGGCCGATCTCCAGCTGCCGGAAGCGCACGTCCTCGGCGGCGATCACGATGTCGGCAGCCAGGGCGAGCTCGATCGACAAGGTGAACGCGATGCCGCTGACGGCCATCACCACCGGCTTCGGCACCGGATCGCCCCAGACCCCGAACGGGTCGAAGCGGTGCGAGCCGACCAGCACCCCAGGGCCGCGCTCGGCCACCGCCGGGCCGACCTCGGCCAGGTCTAGGCCCGCCGAGAAGTGATCCCCGTGCGCGAACAGCACCCCGGCGCGCAGCTCATCATCGGTGCCCAAGATCTCGTACGCGCCGCCCAGCGCGTCGATGGCCGCCAGGTTGAAGGCGTTGCGCTTAGCAGGACGGTTAACCCCGATGAGCAGGACGTATCCGTCGCGCTCCACGGTGACGGGCTCAGTCAAGGTCGCTCCCCGGTGGTCGGCTGGCAACGGCCAATCCGACTATACGGACCTGCCACCGGGGCATGACACCCAGCACTGTGATCCAGCCTGCCGCCTGCTTCAGCTCAAGGCAACCCGGCTCGTAGCACGATCTGGCGGGCCACAGGACACCTTGCCAGATTGACAGCGTCGACCACTCGTGCCGATGAGCGGGCCTTGCGTCTTTCGTATATCTATGCGTTTCCCTGCATACCGTCAACATCGGCGGTGTTCATCAGTTCGGCGTCCCGTCGGGAGGGCGCCCTGCTCGTGATCACGTCAGGTGTATCCCAGAGCGCCGGAATTGGAATTGGCAGAGCGATCTGATCCGCTCCTCGCCGCGGCGCTTTATCGTTGCTGGCATGCGTGGCTGTGCGGCGTGCGGGGAGAGCAATCCGGCGCGGGCCCGTTTCTGCCTGGGTTGTGGGCGCCCGCTGGATGACGAACCCGCTGTAGTGGCGGAACTGCGCCGGAGTATCTCGATTATCTTCACCGACTTGGTCGGCTCGACCGCGCTCGGCGAGTCTTTGGACGCCGAGACCCTGCGCTATGTCACCGGCCGTTACTTCGACACGGTGCGGGCCGCTGTCGAACGCCACGAGGGGACGGTCGAGAAGTTCATCGGCGATGCCGTCGTGGCATTGTTCGGTGTGCCGCGGGTCCGGGAAGATGACGCGCTTCGCGCGGTGCGCGCCGCTGCCGACATGCGCGCGTCGCTGACAGAGCTGAACGACGAGCTTCAGGCGGACTTCGCCGTGACGCTGCAAATCCGCGTCGGTGTCAACACTGGCGAGGTTATCGTCGGGGAGGATCGGGCCGGCGGGTCGCCCGCGACCGGTGATGCGGTCAACGTGGCCGCGCGGCTCGAGCAGGCGGCCGGCCCCGGCGAGGTGCTGCTCGGCGATGGTACGTACCGCCTGGTCCGGGACCAGGTGACGGCCGAACGCGTGGAGCCGCTGACGCTGAAGGGCAAGGCCAGGCCGGTGGCCGCCTGGCGGCTGGTCGAGGTGGCCAGGTCGGCGGGGGCAGTGACGCAGCGGGC
>Ga0210383_10004480_pt1 | contig 12381 bp, 11 predicted proteins | sample IncBWC14OmetaG_FD_160072 | JGI IMG/M metagenome (GOLD analysis project Ga0210383, IMG submission 160072) | Forest soil microbial communities from Barre Woods Harvard Forest LTER site, Petersham, Massachusetts, United States - Inc-BW-C-14-O ...
CCGGTTGTCGAGCACGCCGCCGGATTTCTACCTGCCGATTCAGTCGATGCCTACGCTGGCGAACGCTCCGTATGTTTATCAACCCGAAGCTTCCTGGTTGTATATCATCGGGCGTGTCAAGCCGGGAACGAATCGGGCAGTGCTACAAGAAAAGATAAGCGCGCTCGTAAAGCACTCCATGCAGGAAACGCAAAAATTTACTTCGGATGACGACAAGAAAAACCTGGAAAAAGTGCATGTGGTGTTAGTGCCGGGCGGCGCGGGCATCCAGGATCTGCGAGAGCAGTACGGCTCCAACCTGCACCTGTTGATGGCCGTCTCGGGATTGGTTCTCCTTATTGCATGCGCAAACATCGCCAACTTGCTGCTGGTTCGCGGCATAAGGCGCAAGACGGAGCTGTCGTTGCGCTCCGCACTCGGCGCGGCGCACGGAAGAATTGTTCGCCAGCTACTGACCGAAAGTGTCGTTCTTGCCGGACTCGGCGGAATCGCCGGGCTGGCGGTAGCTTACGCGGGAACAAAAATGCTCCTGGCGCTGGCATTTCCCGGAGCGCAAAGTGTTCCCATTGACGCCGCCCCTTCGAGTGCCGTCCTGGCGTTTGCATTCGGTCTCTCGCTGCTGACGGGAATTCTTTTTGGTGTAGCGCCCGCGTGGATCGCGGCGCAAACCGATCCAGCCGATGCATTACGTAGTGGCGCACGCAACACCGCTATGGGTGCGTCGCTCCTCCAGCGCGGACTAGTTGTCCTACAGGCTGCGCTTTCGCTGGTGTTGCTGGTAGGCGCGGGATTGTTCTCACAAAGCCTGAACAAATTACAAAGTACGGATCTCAAGCTCGATTCCAAAAACCGTTACATCGTTCATATTAATCCACAAGCCGCGGGATACTCGCAGACCCAGCTTGAATCGCTCTATCGCACGATGGAGCAACGCTTTCATGCGCTTCCCGGCGTGAAAGAAGTCGGAATCAGTTTGTACACACCCATGGAGGATAACAACTGGGGCACCGGCGTGCGGGTGCAGGGGCTGCCGCATTCAAATTCCGACGCTTCCGTCGTCAAAGTGAGTTCGGAATATTTCGATTCTGTGGGAACGCACGTGCTTATGGGCCGTGGCGTCGGCGTTCAGGATTCGGCGACTGCTCCCACTGTGGCTGTGGTTAACGAGACGTTTGTGAAAGATATATTTCCCTCGGGCAGCAATCCCCTCGGACGGCGATTTGGTGCATCGGGGCCGGAGAGCACTGGAGATTTTGAGATTGTCGGTGTGGTGGAAGACACAACGTACACCACCGCGCGTTGGAAGGACCATCGCATGTACTTTATTCCGATGATGCAGCGCTCCGCGAGCTCTAAAGAACCCATCGAAGAAGACACATCGCTGTACGCCGGGGCCCTCGTCGTTGCCACACAAGCGCCGGTGAGCAATATGGAAGAGCTGGCTCGAAAAACGCTCGCGGAGATCAATCCTAATCTGGCGGTCGTAAAATTCCAGACCTTCGATCAGCAGATCGCCGATCGCTTTAACGAAGAGCGGATGGTGGCGCGATTAACGGCGCTGTTTGGCGGCCTGGCTCTGTTGCTCGCGACCATCGGCCTCTACGGAGTCACCGCGTACACCGTCGCGCGACGCACTTCCGAGATCGGCATTCGCATGGCACTGGGCGCGCAGCGCACGGGCGTCATCGCCATGGTGATGCGTGGCGCCATGAGCCAAACGGCGATCGGTCTCGCCATCGGCGTTCCGGCGGCACTTTTGTGCGTGCGGTTAATTGAATCGCAACTCTACGAAGTGAAGAGCGTCGACCTCAGCGTGCTCGTAGTCTGCGTTCTCGCGTTAGTCGTAGCCGCATCGCTGGCAGGACTCATCCCCGCGCGCCGCGCCGCTTCCACCGACCCCGCCCGCATATTAAACGCGGAATGAGAACGAAACCCGGCTCAGGACTCGCCACTGCACCTTCAATTTCCCGCCTCGATTGCGACGTTCTTTAGCGCATGCGCCACCGCATCCTTGGCATCGGCTCCATTTCGTCCGTGGTCGGTGATGGCGTCGTAGAACAGTTGCGTCGGTCCAGGATTTAATTCCTTGCCGTATTCATCGGTGATTTCGGTGGCAATTTGTCGCAGCATGTTGCTGGACTCGGCGTCCAGATCCGCTCCGCTGATTTCCACTTGCTTGCCTAGGAACGTAGCAGCGATTCGCTCGGCGAGCTTGTCCGCGCCCTGGTAATAGTACTCCGAGATTTGCCGGTGGCCCTCTTCGTGGTCGATCACTTGCCGGCTCGCGTTGATCGGCACCCAAATATTGATGTGCAGCTGCAGAGTCATCTTGATCTGTGTGACCGTGACCGTCGCGTGTGTTGCATCCGTCTTTCGAGACTCCCCGCGAGCACTGGCGCTGGACTGAAAATTGGAATCGCACTCGGCAGCTTCCTGTGGGGCAAGGGGTGGCATATCGGCGGGTGGTGCCGCTGGGTCAAAAGTGTGGTTCGCGAAGGCTACAGGTTGCTTGTTGACGCTCACCTCGGGAGCTTCTGCAATCTCACGTCGCGAGAAAAATCTTCGAACCGGGAACCAGCCGAACAAAAGCACTCCCAACAACACGAGAGGCACAATCAAGCGGCGCGAGGGCATTCCTTCCTCCCGCACCATTGTCTGATGAGTTGTCTGTTTGTGGCACAGCCATTCCTGGCTGTGTTCTTAGGGTTGCCTTTTCCCCCTGGCTGTCCCACACGTTGCCGTTAGGTGTGGGTCTTCGGGTCACCACAACAGCCGGATCCGGGAGATCCAGCTAGGCTTACGACCAAAGCGAAGCTCACGCCTGCACTTTGGCCAACTCCTTCGGTGCGATGCTTTGCGCCACCACCCACGCAGCGGACATGATCGCCCAGGAAACGAAGAACGCCGTCCACGGCAGTCGTGTCTTCGGCGCGGCCACAATCGTAGGAGCCCAAACTAGGACCGTAAAGAGGGTCAGCATGCCTGCTTCCGACCACGCGGCCACACGCGGGAGAACCGAAAACGACACGCCGAGGCCGCAAGCCATCTGTCCGGCGCCAGTCAGGTACGCCCAGCCGACGCGGTAGGGAAGCCACGCGGGAACGTACTCTGCGGTCTCCTTCACGTACACCATGTGCGAGAGTCCGATCGGCAAGAGAGAAACCGCAAAGAGTATCCGCGCAAACCGCATCCCTTTCTCGCCAGCCAGAAGTCCCAGTGCCGATTCTTCTCGAATCCCACCAAGCTTCGCAAACAAAATCCATCCTCCCGCTAGTAGCGCGGTCAGCTCGCCAACGCCCAGCCACGCGCCTTCTATCTGCGGTGCCACCACTACCGCCGGTACCTTCAGCAGCGCCCACACAATGAGATACGGGAAAAGAATGCGAACCGACCATGCCACCGTGGCTCTGAAAAGCAGTCCAACTCCACCCAGTAACATGAGGACGCCCGCACCATACGCGAGAGCCGTCCGGCCCGGCACCCAAGGAGCGACGGGCTGCCACACCAGCGCGAAATCGCCATACATCAAAGCGATAATGCCAAGCCCGATCATCCCGATAGCAAAAAGCGTCACTGCAGGTTGCTGGGTACGCTGCTGACTTGGGGTCATGGAATGCCGACCCTATTGAAAAGCCACATTCATGTCAATTACCGCATGCAAAGCCAGGCACCGAATTTTGCGAACCACTCTCAGAACGCGGCCTCTAACGGAAATGGGGTCGTTACGCATTTCGAGCGAGGGCTGCGGTATCTCCGCCGCCTCTCCATTGACAGCAACGGAGATGCGTCCTATTGTCGCGGCACGTTGTTTTCGCTGTTCAGTCAAATCTCCAACACGGAATAAGTTCACTTTCTCAGACGGAAAGTTCTGACCCAAGGAGGGTCACACATGAAGCATGTCTTATCGTTTGTCGCGGTTGCTCTTCTAGCTGTCGTTGTTTCCTCCACGGTGCAAGCGCAAAGCAATCCCCTCGTCGGCACTTGGAAACTGAATGTCGAAAAATCGAAATATGAACCCGGACCGGCGCCGAAGAGCCTCACCCGCACGGTCGAAGCCCAAGGCGCTGGAGTGAAATACACCTTCGCGGGTGTCGCCGCGGATGGAAAGGCCATTGCTTACGGCTTCGCCGTCCAGTTTGACGGCAAGGACAGCCCGGTATCAGGTTCGATGCCAAGCGGCGCGGACACCATTTCCGCCAAGCGCACAGACTCCAACCACTATGTCGCGACCTTGAAAAAGGGCGGCAAAGTAGTTGGCACCTCCAAAGTAACGATTTCAAAAGACGGAACCATGACTACCGTCGAAGCCACCGGAACTTCTGCCAGTGGCGCCAAAGTGCACGAAGTGCAGGTCTACGACAAGCAATAGCCCGCGACGACCAACTGTCACGTAAATCCAGAAGCAATCCAAGGGCGGCCTTTTCTCAGGTCGCCCTCTTCATTTTGTAAAGCGGCCGAATCAGTTCAAGAATCTCCGTTGCATGCGATCTACCTGCTATAGCTCCAACGGTTCTCCAGAACCACAGAGACACGGAGGTGCCTCATCTTTCGCGCGTTTGCGAAAGGTGAGTCTGGGGGCTAGTGTAGCGGCCGCCTTCTGTCGCGGACGTCCTTGGTGTATAACGGTTTCCATCTAGTCGGGGAAAGAATGAAGAGTGGTAACCCCGCCTGAAGAACATACGGAGAAAAGACAAATGAAAAAATCTGTGGTCTTGTTAGGTGTGTTGGCTTTGATCCTTGTCGTGGCCTCGGGTGTCGTGCTGGCTCAGAAAGACTCGAAGAGCGTCGTCTACGCGTCATCATCCAGCGCGACGTACAAACCGTCCCCGATGGGAGGGGTTTCCATGGCCGGTCTCTGGGGCGACACGGACAAAGGTCCTCATGCAACATTTACCAAGTTCGCGCCGGGATACGATGCCGGAATGCACACCCACACCAGCGATATCTGGATCGTCGTTATCAAGGGCGCTTATCTATATAAAGACGACGCGGGCGAGAAACGCGTAGGACCGGGAGACTTCCTTCGCGTTCCAGGGGGCCACAAGCACTGGAGCGGAGGCGACAAGACGGAAGGCGCGGTCTTCTACGAGGAAGCTTCAGGGAAATTCGATACCATTCCTGCCAAGTAAAAGTCGAGGCGCCCGCGATATCGTTTGGCGGGCGCCGACTCTATCAAGGAAAGCGAACTCACCTTAGCGCGGCATATAAAGCTTGCTTCCAGCGGGCGTTGTTGATGGTCCAAAAAACCTTCGTTTTGTGTCCCGCGGCGAGAGGCGCGGCCCATACTTCGCGGTTGCGTTCGTTGTGTGCGACGTTCAAGCGATCAACCACGGTCATGCCGCGTGTGAGTTCACTCTCCGTTTCCACATCCACAAAATGCTCCGATTGCGAAGTGACGATCGACGCATCCAATGCGATGGCCATTGCGATAGGGTCGGGCAGACATATCCCGTGTTCGCCAGTCTGTTCCAGGAAAGCTTCTTGGCCGCGACTGTTGCACTCGATGGCGAATCTCGCAATGGGCGTGCCGAAGTCTAGAACTTTCTGAATGTCCGATGGATTCAACACTGCTTCGCCGCGGCATAGATGCCAGCCCACAAGTTCAATGGGAAGGCCGCTTCTTACCACGATCCGCGCTGCTTCCGGATCGCACCAAATGTTGTACTCGGCTGCCGGAGTGACGTTGCCCTCGCAGCACGGCGCCCCGCCCATTACCACACAGCGGCTCACCTTCGCGGCAATGCCAGGCTTCTTTCGCAAGGCGAGCGCGACATTCGTCAGCGGGCCTAATGTGACCATGACCAGGCCTGGGTGAGATTCAATCGTTTCGATGATGGCATCCGCCGCACTCTGTTTTTCCACAGCGCGGCGTGGCGGCGGGTAACCGCGATCGCCCAGGCCATCGCGCCCGTGAAACCACGACGCGTCGACATGCGCGCGCTTCAGAGGCCGTTCCGCGCCCCCAAACACAGACACCTTCGAATCGCAAAGCTCCGCCGTATAGAGCGCATTGCGGGTGGCTTGCTGCACATCCACGTTTCCCGCAACGGTGGTGATGGCCAGCACCTCAACTTGCATAGAGCGCAGCGCCATGATTAACGCAACCGCATCATCGGAAGCTGTATCGGTATCAATCAGAAAGGGAGTTTTCACGCGACGCAGGATAACAAATCAATGCTCAAAACACGCCACAAAATTCCGCATGATCTCGGCGGCCTCGACGCAGCTAGCGCCTCGAGCGATCGGTCGAAAAAACACATGGACAATCTATAAAATAGAACCTTCCTACTACGTCGCCCGATTCGACACCGGCGGCCACGTTTTTCGCAAAGTTCCATACTCATCACCGTAGTAACGAGGGTGTCTGACCCAGCGACTCGAGATTTCTTTGCCTTCGATCGAAAAGCGCGACCGTCTATTTTTTGGCGCAGTTCAAAGGAATAAAGTCTCAAGAAAATTCAACGGGGCTGTCATTGACAGCCCCGTTGAATCACAACTCTGACAGCTGAAATTACTTCGGCGTGGCGTAATTCGCGTTGACGTCCACCGTCTTGCCGGGAATTACGGTGACACGTTCCTCGTGTAGCACCTTTCCGCTTGCGTCGCGCAACTCGATGTCGTGTTGGCCCGGAGCCAGCCGGAATTTCTTCAGCTTGCCCGCCGTTCCGGCATAACCGCCGTCCACATACACTCGCGCGTCTTTGTCCTGCGTAATAAGTTTTACTTCGCCTGGATACACGGAACCGTATCCTTCGCCGTAGTAATACCCGTATGGACCCCAGTAGGGATACGCCGAATACCATCCCGGCCCCCAACCGAATCCACCGCCGATAAATACCCGCCCTCGCTGCGCGGAAGCCACGGGCGCTAGCATGACCAGCCCCAACAACCCCATCGAAGCAAATTTCAAGACTCGTGACATATGGCCCCTTTCACAAACTCCCAAACGGAGACCGGCAGATTTCGGCGAGTTCATGCTGCCGCAAGTTGTTCTCCAGTTAATTAGACGCGGCTTGTGAACTGCCGGTTGTACAGGGCAAATTTCTCGATTGTGTAGCGGCCGCCTTCTGAGGCGGGCGCCTTTAGTCAAGTCGTTGTTATGGCACCGGTCGGTAGTCCAAAGGCGGCGAAGTCGGTGGATTTGTCTTCCCACAACGGCAGCGCGTTATTATTGACGGTGCTAAGGACCGCAAAGTGAAACCCGATTTCGCCCAATACGGATTCGTTCATCAGGAAAACCTAATCATGGCGTGCGTCGGTGGCTCGCAAGCGCACGGTGCAAAACTGGGTGCGACCGACGTGGACCGAGATGCAATCACCCGGTTGCTCGCAGATGCTCACCTTCAATTCTGGAGCGCATCAAAAGGTTAAACACTCCGGGGGGTGTCGTCAAGAAAACGGCAACCCAGGGCCCACGCTTCGCAAACGGCGCGAAGGATCGGGCTCCCTCCGTGTCTCGGTGTTTTTCGATTCGTTTGGGGTTGCTGTCTCTTTGCTTCCCCTCCAATTTCCCCATTCCGTCAATTCACCGTAAAATAGATGTGGGACGTTCACAGCGCCCTGCACTCACTACTTGCATGGATCCCAAAGAAAAAGCCAATGCGCTGCCTGAACTCCCGGGCGTCTACCTTTTCAAGGACGCGGCCGACAAGGTCATCTACGTCGGCAAAGCCCGTTCGCTGCGCAGCCGCGTGCGCTCCTATTTCCTCGAATCTCGTTGGGCCGATGCCAAGACCGGTTCGCTCGCCCGCGACATCGCCGACCTTGACACCATCGTGCTCGAGAACGAACGCGAAGCGTTGGCGCTCGAAAACAATCTCATCAAGCAGTACATGCCGAAATTCAACGTCTTGTTGCGCGACGACAAGACTTACCCGTACATCAAATTCACCGCCTCCGAAAAATATCCTCGCGTCTATTTCACCCGTCGCGTCAAAAAAGACGGCTCACTCTATTTCGGTCCCTATTTTCCGGCCAGCCTGGCACGCCGCATCCTGCATTTCATCCATAAACGCTTCCTGGTCCCGTCGTGTTTCGTCGATCTCACCAAATCGCATCCGCGTCCGTGCTTGCAGTACTACATCAAGCGCTGTCTCGGCCCATGTGTCGAGGGTCTCACCACCGACGAACGCTACGCCGAAGCTGCTCGCGATGTTTTGCTTTTTCTCGAAGGTCGCCGTCAGGATCTCATCAAAAGTCTTGAAGAACGCATGGCCACCGCGGCGGAAAAGGAACTTTTCGAACAAGCCGCCGTCTATCGCGACCTGCTGAAAACTCTCGAAGACATCGAAGAGCGCCAGCGCATTGCTTCCGCGCAGGGCGATGACACCGACGTCCTCGGCTACTACTCTGAGCCTCCGCTGGTAGCCGCCAATTTATTTCACTTGCGTGGCGGTCGCGTCGTGGACCGTCGCGAATTTTACTGGGAAGATTTGCAAGACTTCGATCCACACGAATTCGTGCCCTCGTTGCTCAAGCAGCTTTATCTGGAAGCCGAATATCTTCCGAAAATGATTCACGTGCCCATCGACTTCGAAGAGCGTGAACTGCTGGAACAAATCCTGAGTGAACAGGCGGGACACCGCGTCGAGATTTTTACTCCGCAGCGCGGCAGCAAACGAGCCTTCCTCGACCTAGTAGAAAACAATTCCAAGCATTCTTTTGAGCAAAGATTCCGCGTCCTCAAACCCACGTCAAGATCCATCACCGAGGCTTTGCAGAACACTTTGAACCTGCCCGAGGAGCCCAAACGCATCGAGAGCTTCGATATCTCCCACATTCAGGGCACGGACACGGTCGCGTCCATGGTCGTCTGGGAAAACGGCCGCGTTAAAAAATCCGACTATCGTAAGTTCATCATTCGCGGCGCATCGGGTGACTTCGGTCCAATTGTGGATCAATCCTTTGTCGGTCAAAACGACGATTTCGCCAGCATGCACGAAGCGGTTTTCCGCCGCTACAAACGCCTTCAGGAAGAGAAAAAGCCCATGCCCGGCCTGATTTTGATCGACGGCGGCATCGGCCAGTTGCACGCCGCGGCGCAAGCTTTGGAGGAGCTGCAGATCATCAATCAGCCCATGGCCAGCATCGCGAAAAAAGAAGAAATTCTCTATGTGCTTGGGCAGGAAGACGAACCCATCGTCCTCGAGCATCACTCGCCCGTGCTCCATCTCATCCAGCAGATTCGCGACGAGACCCATCGTTTCGCCGTTTCTTTCCACCGCCAGCGCCGCGGAGCCAAACAGACCAAGACCGCGCTGCTCGAAATCCCCGGAATCGGCCCTAAGACCTCTCTTCGGCTCCTGCAACGCTTCGGCAGCATCGCCAATCTTCGTCGCGCCAGCCAGGACGAATTAACCCGCATGTTGGGCCGAAAAAGCGCCGAAAAAGTCTCCCGATACCTGGAAACCACGCAAATCCCCACTTAACCAGTAAGACGGCACACAGGGGTTAAGCCCTATTGCTGCAACATCTTCGCTATGCTACGTTTTCCCTGGAGGTTACCATGGCCGACAACGTTGGTTCTAAGGTGAGCTATTTCCTGGTAGGGCTTGGAGTAGGCGCTCTCATGGGCGTTCTATTTGCGCCGAAGTCCGGTGAAGATACTCGCGAATTTCTATCCAAGCGCGCCGATGATGGCCGCGAATTTGCCCAGAAGAAGGCACGCGAACTCCGCGAACGCGCCGACGAATTGATCGAACGCAGCAAGGAAGTTGCGGGTCGCAAGCGGGATTCTCTCTCCGCCGCTGTGGAGGCTGGGCGCGAAGCGTTTTTGCGCGAATCGAAGTCCTAAGGCCGGCAGTGCATCGCTTGGGAGTTCCGCGAAGTTAGCGGAAAAGAGGGTGTGTCCATGCATGTCGAATTCTGGATTGCGTTTTCCAGCATTGTTGCCGCGGTTGCGTTGCTTGTGCAAGTCGGCATCCTGGTGGGATTATTCCTGCAGGTAAAGAAGACCACCGAATCGCTCAATAAAGTCGTGAACGATCTGCACACGCGTATGGGCCCGATCCTTACGCGCACGCAGATCCTTCTCGACGATACCCAGCCAAAAATTTCCGCACTGGTCGAAGATGCCGCCCACGTTGTGTATCTGGCGCGCGGCCAGGCACAAAAAATGGATCGCGTGTTCACCGAAGCCGCGGACCGTTTGCGCGGCCAGTTGGTTCGCGCCGACCGCATCCTGACCGGCACGCTGGAAGCGGTGGAAGATGTGGGTGTGCAGTTCAAACGCGATTTCTGGGGGCCAGTGAAAAAAGCCTCGGCGGTAGTGCAGGGAATCAAGATCGGACTGGATGTGCTTCGTTCGCGCCGTGGCGGCAACCGCTCGGAACGCGAAAGCGTGGAACAAGAAGACGAACTGTTTATTTAAAGGCGCAGTCCGCGTAGCTCTTTGTCTCCTCCTCTGTCGTCTCTCCGTGAACTCTGTGTTCTTCCCTCCGTGGACTCTGTGTTACGGTCCCCCTCGACTTCCTCCCGCTACTTGATCCATCCTCCGCCGAGCACAACATCCCCGTCGTAAAAAACCGCGGCTTGCCCCGGAGTGACCGCGCGCTGCGGGCTGTCAAACACAATGCGCGCGCGATTTCCAGGCAGCGCTTCGACAGTTGCCGGCGCCGCTTCGTGCTTGTGACGAATTTTCACTTCAGCAAGAAGGGGCTGCGTAGGCTCAGTGATGGAAATCCAGTTTACCGTCTCCACTGCAAATTCAGCCTTGCGCAAGGCGCCGTCATCGCCAACAATCACGCGATTGTTTTCAGTATCCAGCGCCAAAACATACACGGGCTTTGCGGACGCGAAGCCGAGTCCCTTGCGCTGGCCAATCGTGTAATTATGAACGCCATTGTGGCGGCCCAGCACCTCGCCATCTTCTGTGACGATCTCGCCCGCGGCATCGCTCACCGGCGTGCCACTTTCCGCCGCGTAGGCGTGGATGAATTGCACGTAATTCCCGTTGGGCACGAAACACAATTCCATGCTCTCCGGCTTTTCGGCGACCGGAAGATTCACTTCACGCGCCAGCCTGCGCACTTCTTCCTTGGTTAGTTCACCCAGCGGAAATGCGCTGCGCGATAACTGTTCTTGCGTAAGTCCCCACAAAAAATACGATTGATCCTTGGAACCATCCCGGGCCCGCAGAAGTTCGTGTCGTCCGTTTTGTGAATTGTGTCGGATACGCGCGTAGTGTCCGGTGGCCAGACGATCCGCGCCGATCTGGCGGGCCATGCGCAAAAGCGGCTCAAACTTCACGTCGGTATTGCAATTGGTGCAAGCGATCGGCGTGCGACCGGAAAGATATTGCTGCACAAACGGGCGAATCACGCGGGCCTCGAATTGCTCCTCGAAATTCACCACGTAGTGCGGGAAATGCAGATGCTGCGCGACGCGTTTGGCGTCGTACACATCGTCCAACGAGCAGCAGCGATGCTGCGCGGGTCCATCGCCCTGAAGCTCTGGCAGCCGCCGTTGATTCCATAATTGCATGGTAAGTCCAACGATCGGGTGGCCCTGCCTCTGCAAAACGGCCGCGACGGTGGAGGAATCGACACCACCCGACATCGCCACGGCAATCATGCCAGGCGTCGTTTCCGCGGACGCGGGCAGGGAATCGAATTCAAGCTGCGTTGACATGTAGCATCCAGTTTAACGGGTTATCGCCATGATCGGTAGTTCGAGGACAGCGTCAGACGAGACGCACTGGGCCACTAACCCACAAGCCCGAGTGCCGTAGGCGCGCCACCCGCCGGTGTCTCATGGGTCGTGTTGACTAACGGTTAGCGCATATATGTTTGGATGCTGGGATTATGGTCAATTGAATGCTAGAACTAGTGACATGAATTGGCTCGAAAAGACGTGGCATCTCGCGGTGATCCTCGTTCTTACTACGGCTTCTCGCGCCATTGCGCAAACTATTCCGATTCCCGTCATACAAAGCCCAGTGCCTGCAGATGTAGGTGGTGCAGCATTCAGTCACAACGAGAAATTGCATTGTTTGCGACCTTGTTTCGCAGCATGAGCGGCGAATGGATCGTGTTCACCCCTGACGGCTTGTACGATGCATCTGCCGATGGCGCGCGCCTTCTTGCCTGGCGGCTGAACGGCCAGACTGCGCTGTCTTCTGAACTTCCACAGATGCACGTTCCTGGCCTGCTCTCGAAGCTCGTAGCTGGAGAACATCCAAAGCCAGCTATAGCTCTCGCCTCAGCAGTGTCCGCCGCACTTACCCGGAAACTTCGTTAGGGACGCTTGTGTTCGCCCCCGCGTTCCCCGTCACGCCACGCTCTTCGTTACCGCTAGACATTCAGTCCCCTGCGCCGCCGCTTGCCGGGTTCAGTAGGCTGGCCTGGCTTTGGGTACCCCACACGGCGATTCCATGTTGGAAGA
>Ga0210383_10004481_pt1 | contig 12379 bp, 10 predicted proteins | sample IncBWC14OmetaG_FD_160072 | JGI IMG/M metagenome (GOLD analysis project Ga0210383, IMG submission 160072) | Forest soil microbial communities from Barre Woods Harvard Forest LTER site, Petersham, Massachusetts, United States - Inc-BW-C-14-O ...
TGAGTTCAGGGCTTCGGGTCAGAAGAACTTCGCGATCACTTCTTTCGGGATGGCGTGGCCTTTTGGTTGCGGCGGATCGCCCGAACGGACGGTCCAAACACGTTTTTCAATTCCTTCGACGGCCAGAGTTTCGCCGCGGAAAAGTTTGTGGTGCAGGGCAAAGCTGCTGCGGCCCCATTCGGTGACGCAGGAATCCACGTGGACAAAGTCGCCAAACGAGGATGGCACGAAGAAATTGCAACTGGCCTGGACAAGCGGAATGCCGGCGATTTTGTACTGGCGAAGCATTTCGGCCTTTTTTATTCCCAAGGCGCGGTGAAAGAGGGCGTTTGTGCAGGCATCGAAATATTCAAAATAGCGGGGAAAGAAAACAATTCCGAACGGATCGCAATCGCCCCATTCAATCTGAATTTCAGTTCGGTGAATGAGCATAGTTGATGTCCGGAGCCCCGCATGGAGCAACCTTGGGCGAGTCTACCGTAGACAGCGGCGCATTGCATGGGTTTTAGGTCTGGTGTGTGTTTACGCCAGATTATTCGCAGGCGGAAGCGCGGCACGAGATCGTAACGAGAACGAAATAGGAGTTGGTCAACTACTCGGCCCGCTTGCGAGAAAAAACCAAATCGCTGCACCCAAAACCATAAATATAACGACCAGCATGATCTTCTCGTACCTCATGTTTTGGTTTGTCTTGAGTTCGTTCATTTAGGACAGAATGCAATTACACGCGCTCGCGAATCTGTTCAATTTAGGACAGCGCAAACCTCACCCCGCGAGCAGACAAACCGAAGAAGCATTAAGTCGCCATGCTTAAGGAGGCGCCTGCGACGTTGTTAACTGGTCTGATCACCGGGAGAAGAGAGCAGTGTCGAACGGGCAGAAGTATATCCCTTCGCGGAGATCGTCGTCTGTCCACAACTGAACACTTCCGAGAGCCTTTTAGCGCGCGGGAAGAGCGGCAGTCAAAAGAACCTAGTGTAAAGATGACGAAGTTCTACCGCTTTTCATCTATTGAGCACAGCCCACTCGATGGCGACAATATTCTTGGGCGCGGGGCTCTAAAATTCCTTGTCGAGAGAAGGTGGCATGGGTCACTGGATAGCACAGCGAAGGCCAATTTCGGATATACAAATCAAGATTTCACTGGTGATAGTTGGATTTATTGCCCTGACAACAGTCCTGATATTCATCGGCTATAGTATTTCGCGATAAAACTTGAAGGCTCCGAATCTGAATTACATCCGAATTCACCTTGTTACATTGGCATCGGAGCGCTACAACGATGTCCTATTCCCGTCTGTCGCCAGTCTTGCCAGTAACCTCTACTTTTCGACTCCCCTATGGCTCCCAGAGGCTTCCGGCCTTTCCTTCGTGAAACCTCATGTTTATTGAGACAATCGCGATTCGCATGAATTTTTAGCCATTTTAGAGAACAGACTTTTCGTCCACTGTAGATGGCGGCGCATTGCATGAAATTTAGATCTCGTGTGTGTTTACGGTAGACTTAAACGAGGATAACCTCATATCCCATGATTAATGCTTACATCTGCGACGCGATTCGAACGCCGTTTGGCCGGTATGGCGGTGCTCTTGCGAGCGTGAGAACGGACGATCTTGCCGCGATTCCGATCAAGACTTTGGTGGAACGCAATCCGTCGGTGGATTGGAATGCGCTCGATGATGTGATTTACGGATGCGCGAATCAGGCGGGCGAAGATAACCGCAACGTGGCACGCATGGCGTTATTGCTGGCTGGGTTGCCAAAGGAAATTTCGGGTAGCACGGTGAACCGGCTGTGCGGATCGAGCCTGGATGCGCTGGGGGTGGCTGCGCGCGGCATCAAGAGCGGCGAAGTGGACCTGGTGATTGCGGGCGGAGTGGAAAGTATGTCTCGCGCGCCATTTGTGATGGGCAAACCGGACAGCGCGTTTTCACGCGGAATGAAACTTGAAGATACGACCATTGGCTGGCGGTTTGTGAATCCAGCGATGAAGGCAAAGTATGGAACCGACGCGATGCCGGAGACCGCGGAAATAGTAGCGGAAGAATATAAGGTGACGCGCGGAGATCAGGATGCGTTTGCGTTGCGCAGCCAGCAGCGCGCGGCGGCGGCGATACAAGGAGGACGGCTGGCAGAAGAAATTGTTGCTGTGAGCATTCCGCAGAAGAAGGGTGAAGCTGTTCGTGTGACCGTGGATGAACAGCCGCGACCGGATTCGACGCCGGAGGGATTGGCTAAATTGAAAGGCGTCGTGAAGCCGGATGGAACTGTGACGGCGGGCAATGCTTCTGGGGTGAATGATGGCGCTTGCGCGTTGTTGGTGGCTTCGGATGAAGCGGTAAAGAAATTTGGACTGACGCCGAAAGCGCGCGTAGTTGCTGCCGCGGCGGCGGGGGTCGCTCCGCGAATCATGGGCCTGGGACCGGTGCCGGCTAGCCGCAAAGTCTTGGCGAAGACGGGCCTGACGATTGGGCAGATGGACGTGATTGAGTTGAACGAGGCATTTGCGGCTCAGGCGCTTGCGGTGCTTCGCGAACTGGGCGTGGCGGACGACGGGCATGTGAATCCGAATGGCGGGGCGATTGCGATTGGGCATCCACTTGGGGCGAGCGGCGCGAGGCTTGCGACAACAGCAACTTATCAATTACTGCGCACGAAGGGCCGCTATGCGTTGTGCACGATGTGCATAGGCGTTGGCCAGGGAATTTCCGTAATTCTGGAACGAGTTTAGCCGAGGAGCGCAGCGTGAACCCACTGCGGGGATACAGAAAACCGGCGCCCGGAACGCAGCCGGAATATCTCCACCCTGCTTATGCTTCTTCAGTGAAACGGGCGCCCACGCAGCCGATTGTCACTCTTCCTGATTCCCTTTCCGAAATCACTGGGCCGATCTTTCGCAAGGAAGTTTTGTCAGCGAAGGCCTTCGACCTTACGCAGCAACACAAAGGCGCACCGCTCGGTGAACGCATTGTTGTGAGCGGACGAGTGCTTGATGAAGATGGGCGGCCAGTGCGCGATTCGCTGGTGGAGATTTGGCAGGCCAACGCGTCGGGCCGCTATTTGCACAAGTGGGATCAACATGACGCGCCGCTTGATCCGAACTTCACGGGCGTGGGGCACACTTTCACGGACGAGGATGGGCACTATCGTTTCGCTACGATTCGGCCGGGCGCGTATCCATGGAGAAACCATGCGAATGCCTGGCGGCCGCAACATATTCACTTTTCACTCTTTGGCCCGGCGTTTGCGACAAGGCTGGTGACGCAAATGTATTTTCCCGGCGATCCGCTGCTGGAATTCGATCCGATCTTTAACAGCGTTGCGGATGAAGCTGCGCGGAATCTGCTGATTTCGCGATTCGATTGGGCAACGACCACACCTGAAATTGCTTTGGGATTCCGGTTCGATATTATTTTGCGAGGACGCAACGCTACGCCGATGGAGAATCGATGAGCGGCCGGAGTACGCCTTCGCAGACTGTCGGACCGTTTTTCAGTATTGGCTTTGCGTGGCTGGAGCGCGCGGATTTGACAGAAGGCGCGTCGGGCCAAGGAAGAGTCAGCATCTGCGGACGCGTACTGGATGGAGATGAAAAGCCTGTGCTGGATGCGGTGTTGGAGATTTGGCAAGCGGACGCGGATGGCCGGTATGCTCATGGGGAAGATGCAAGCAAGCCGATGGCGGCGGGCAAGTTTTTCGGATTTGGGCGCGTGCCGGTGAACGATCGAGGCGAGTTTTTCTTCACGACGATTAAACCTGGGGGCGTTGACGGACGCGATGGCACGTGTCAGGCGCCGCATCTGGTGGTGTCTGTGTTTATGCGGGGGCTGCTCAAGAGATTGATTACGAGGATTTATTTTCCAAGTGATCCCGCGAACGATACGGATGGCGTGCTTTCCCTGGTGGCAGCCGCGCGGCGCGGTACCTTAATCGCACGCTCCGGGAGTGAGCCCGGAAAAACCCTGGTGTGGGATGTACACTTGCAGGGCGATAATGAGACGGTTTTCTTTGACGGCTGAGCCGCGGAGTTCCTCGGGCAAATGACCCTCAACGACGAACTTTTTTCATATAATGCGATGGAAACTGTGCTTTGCGACGAGTCGCGCGTGAAGGGGATGCTGCAATTCGAGGCAGCACTGGCCATCGCAGAAGCGCGCACGGGGGTAATCCCGGAAGGCGCGGCGCAGAAAATTGCGGAGCAGTGTTGGTCGGCGGAATTTGATCTGGCGGCGATCGCGAAAGAAGCGGCGCTGGCCGGAAATATTGCCATCCCACTGATCAAAATGCTGACGGAAGCCGTTGCACGACAAGACCAGGATGCGGTGCGCTTCGTGCATTGGGGCGCAACGAGTCAGGACGCGATCGATACGGGTTTTGTGCTACAGATACGAGATGCGTTGGCGCTGGTGGAAAAAGATTTGGCGGCGCTAAGCGAGACGCTTGTGGAGTTGACGAACAAGCATCGCGCAACGGTGATGGTGGCGCGCACGTGGATGCAGCAGGCGCTGCCAACGACGTTTGGATTTGTTGTTGCAGGCTGGCTTGATGCTCTGATGCGGCAGCGACGGCGGCTTAGCGAGATCCGGCCGCGCGTTTTGACGCTGCAGTTTGGTGGAGCTGTGGGAACATTGGCGGCGTTGCGCGGCGACGGTCCCGAAATTGCGCGCGCGCTGGCCGGCGAACTGCGCCTGACTTTGCCTGTGGTGCCCTGGCATGCGCATCGCGACCGCATGGCGGAGCTTGCCGCATTCTTCGGAGTTCTTACCGGGACGCTTGGGAAAATTGCGCGGGACATTTCGTTGCATTCGCAGACGGAGGCGGGGGAATTGTTCGAACCTGAGGGCGAGGGGCGGGGAGGTTCGTCGACGATGCCGCACAAACGGAATCCGGTCACATGCTCGGTTGTGTTGGCGGCGGCTGCGCGCGTGCCGGGATTGGTGGGCACGATGCTTTCGACTATGCCGCAAGAGTCACAACGCGGCCTGGGAGGCTGGCAAGCCGAATGGGAAACTTTGCCGCACATTGTGCGCTTGGCGGGTGGGGCGTTGCATCACCTGACGGAGATGATGCCGGGACTTGAGGTAGATACGGGGCGAATGCAGCGGAATCTTAGGTCGACGAAGGGATTGATTTTTGCGGAGGCGGTGACCATGGCACTCGCGGATCGCATGGGCAAAATGCCCGCGCATCTGCTGGTGGAAGGCGCTTGCAAGAAGGCGCTTGCGGAAGCCCGGCCGTTGCAGGAGGTCTTGCGCGAGGAGCCTGGTCTGCGCGGGCATCTGACGCCGGCAGATCTGGAAAGCTTGTTCGATGCGCGGAATTATTTGGGCAGCGCGGAGGAATTCGTCGAACGCGTTACGGCGCAAGCCCGCGAATTCCCGCCAGTGCGCTGAAAAAAAAGGATTCGGCATGCCATTTGCCAGTTTGCCTGACGTAAAACTTCATTACGAGATCTCCGGAGCGGAGCATCTCCCGGTAGTGGTATTTTCGAACGGCCTAGGCACGACGATGCGCATGTGGGAGCCGCAGGTTGATGCGTTTTCTAAGCATTTTCGCGCGCTTCGCTGCGATACGCGAGGGCACGGACAATCCGGAGTTACTGCTGGTCCTTATACGATCGAACAATTGAGCTCGGACGTTGTTGGGTTGTTGGATGTTTTGAAGGTCGAGCGGGCCCATTTTTGCGGATTGTCCATGGGCGGCTTGATTGGCATGTTTCTCGGAACAAACCTGGGCGGCCGATTCCACAAGATCGTGCTCTGCGACACTGCCGCGAGAATCGGCACGAACGATTCCTGGAATACGCGCATTCAGGCGGTGCAAAGCGGTGGCATGAAGGCGATTTCTGGTGGAGTGATCGAGCGCTGGTTGACGGCGAGCTTTCGCGTTTCGCATCCGGAGGAGACACAGTCGATACAGGCGATGTTGGAAGCTGCAAATCCGGAGGGATATATGGCGTGCTGCGGCGCGCTGCGCGATGCGGACCTGCGGAGCGCGATCCGTACAATTCGCAATCCCTGTTTGGCGCTTACCGGCACGCATGACACGACTTCTCCCCCCGAGGAAGCACATTTCCTGGAGAGGTCGATTCCGAATGCCGAGTATGCCGAACTTTCCGCCGCTCACTTGTCGAACGTCGAGGCGCGCAATGAATTTAACCGCCATGTTCTGCGGTTCCTGCTGGCGTAAAGGAGATTGCGATGGATGAGCGCAAGCGTCATGCAAAAGGTATGAAGGTGCGGCGTACGGTGCTTGGCGATGCACATGTGAATCGCGCACAGGAGCAGGAAAACAGCTTCACAGCGCCTTTTCAGGATCTGATTGCGCGCTACGCCTGGGGAGAAGTCTGGACGCGGCCGGGACTGCCACGCAAAACGCGGAGCATGATTACGATTGCCATGATGGTGGCGATGAATCGTCCGGAAGAATTGCGGCTTCATTTACGCGCGGCGGCGGCGAATGGAGTGACTCGCAAAGAGATTCAGGAACTTTTGTTGCAGACCGCGATTTATTGCGGGGTACCGGCGGCGAACAATGCGTTTCATTTGGCGGAAGAAGTGTTCAAGGAATCAGCGAAGTAACTGAGGCGTCAGACGAGGACGGGAAGGTCCGCGAGAACTTCCGTCACCCAGCGTACCGAGCGTACATACAAATCAGTATTCTGATCAATGCGCTTCTGTTTCCGGAAAAATTCTCCGAAGTTCTGGAAGAAGCCACGCGAAAGCACTGATGGTGGACTGTGTGGAACAGCGCCTGTTGGGATTTACCCACGCTGACAGCGGCCGCATTGTGGCGGAAGAGTGGAAATTGCCGGGTGAAATAGCAGAGGTGATCGAGTTTCAGCACCATCCGGAAGCGCAGGCGAGCAACAACGAGGTTGCGGTGATTGTGCAGGCTGCCAACCAGATGTGCTGGAATTCGGGATTGAGGTTCGGGTATTCGCTACAGGCGGAGGCGTTTTGTTGCTGGAAAATCAGTGGCGAATCCTGAGTGAACGATTTCCAAAGGCGAATCGTATTCGGCCGGAGGACTATGTTGCGGTTCTGGAGGCGCATTTCGTGGGGGCACACGAATTGGCGGATCGTGTTTTCAGATTGACTCCGCCGGAATGAAAGAACTCGCAATTTGAGGGGATGGTTGGAAATCAAAGAGGGATCCCTCACTGCGCGGACTTCGCTCGGGATGACGGTTTTCTGATAGAGACCAAAAGCAGCCTGCGCTGCTTGGGTTGGTAGCAAGACGCGGTGAGTGAGATTCTTCGTTTCGTTCAGGATGACAGTTTCTGTTTTTGATGACTTGCATTGGGCTGCGTTGCGCTAGTCGGAAGAGAACGGCCCGCCTCGGAAGGCGGCCCCTACACTAGAACGAACAACTTGTACCGAGAGCGCACGGCGGCGACGCGTTCTAGTCGTTGAAGACGTTAGCGCGGAGCGGGTAGGAGCTTAGGACTTTCATGTAGTTTCCCCGATCGAAGGCGGAGGGATCGGGTACGGCTTCGTGGCTCATGCTTCCGCACATTTGCTGGACGGAGTGGTATTCATGTTCGTCGAGCCTGTGACGCAGGTCACTGCGTGTTGGTCGTTCGATCAGGCGGATTCTTCCCACTCGGGATCGGCCGGCGGCAAGCGATCCGTGTCTCGCGCAAAGGTGGTGTACAAAGTTGGGAGCAGATAAATGCTGAGGAGCAACGCGGCCAATAGTCCGCCGACGATTACGATGGCAAACGGACGCTGAGAATCGGAACCAATGCCGCGCGACATTGCCGCGGGAAGTAAACCGAGAATGGCGACGAGCATGGTCATCATGATCGGACGCAAGCGGAGAACCGCGCCCTGCACTGCAGCGTCTTCGATGGAACTGCCCGCCGCGCGCAAGTGATTGATGTATTCCACCATGATGACGCCGGTCTGCACAGAAACTCCGAAGAGCGCAAGGAAGCCAACGCCGGAAGAGACGCTGAAATGTTCGCCGGTAATCCATAGCGCGAGGAATCCACCGAGAGGAGCCATGGCCACGTTCGCCAACACGAGCAAGGCCCACTTGGGAGAACTGAACATGACGTACAGGATCACGTAAATAATCAGAATGGTAATCGGGAGCACGAACATCAATCGCCGCTCGGAACGCTGCTGACTGGCGTATTCGCCGGCCCAGTCGAGAGTGTAGCCTTCCGGTAGCTTGACTTGTGAGCGCACTTTGGCCATGGCTTCTTCCACAGTGCTACCCAGATCACGGCCGCGTACGCTGTATTTGATGGCGACATAGCGGGAGTTGGCTTCGCGATAAATTTCGGACGCGCCGTCGATGGTTTCCACGCGCGTGACTTGCGATAAAGCGAGGCGCTGTCCGTTGGGAGTGACTATGCGAATATTTTCGACTGCCTGTTTTGTATCCCGGTAAGGCGCCTGGTAACGCACAACAAGGTCGAAAACCTGCTCGCCGCGGAGTACCTGTGTGACGGCCTTGCCGCCGATAGCGGCCTCAACCGCATCCTGGACATCCGAGGCGTTTAAGCCATAGCGGGCCAGCGCGGGCCGATCGATCACCAGATTCAGATTCGGCTGGCCGAGCACACGGAATACGCCCAAATCTTCTATGCCGCGTATGTTTTTCATAATGTCTGTGATTTCTTCGGCCTTGGCTTCGAGAGTGCGCAAGTCGCTGCCATAGATCTTGACGGCGAGTTCACCTTTTACACCGCTGACGGCTTCTTCGACGTTATCTGAAATAGGCTGGGAAAAATTCCACAACACGCCCGGCATCTTGCTTACTTCTTTGTCCATGGATGAAATCAGGGCTTCCTTGTCTTCATGGAAGACAGGACGCCATTTGTCCTTCGGCCAAAGGTCGACAAAGTATTCCGTGTTGAAGAAGCCGGTGGTGTCCGTGCCGTCGTCAGGGCGGCCCACTTGGGAAACCACCTGCTTGACCTCCGGGAAGGATGCGAAAATCAGGCGCGCCTGATCCATGACGCGTGTTCCTTCAGTGAGGCCGGTGCTGGGCGCCAGCGTTCCACGAGCCCAGATCGCTCCTTCGTCTAAGTGCGGCAGAAATTCCGAACCGATGACGTTGCTGTAGAGAATCACCGCGGCGAGCAGCGGGGCGCAGGCACCTAACGTGAGGGTGATGCCTCGGTGTTCAATCGCCCAGCGAAGCGAGCTGCGATAGTGATCGCGCAAGAAATTCATCAGCGGGTTGTGCCACTCCTTGACTCCCTTCCGGAACAAGACGCCCGCCAGCACGGGAGCAATGGTCATCGAAAAAATCAGCGCGCCAAGCAGCGCAAAGGCAACCGTCCAGGCCATCGGCCGGAACAGTTTGCCCTCGACGCTTTGCAACGTGTAAATGGGCATGTATGCCGTGATGATGATCGCGATGGCGTAGAAGACCGGGCGCTGAATTTCGTGGGCGGCATCGCGAATTCGTTCCAATGGAGTTTTTTGCGCCGCGATTGGCAAACCAAAATGGCGCACGATATTTTCAATGACGACGACGGCGCCGTCGACCACCATGCCGAAGTCCAACGCGCCCAACGAAAGCAAGTTGGCGGGGATCTTGTTCAAATCCAGGCAAATCGAAGCGAACAGCAGGGAAAACGGGATGGTTAGTGCGACGATGAGCGCGCCGCGGATATTGCCGAGAAAGAAAAACAGAATAATGGAGACGAATAAGACGCCTTCACCGAGGTTGTGCAGCACGGTGTGCGTCGTATAGTGCACGAGTTCGCTGCGATCCAGAAACGGAACGATCTTCACGTCCTTCGGCAGAATATGTTCATTTAATTCCTTTACCTTGGCGTGGATTCCCTGGAGGGTGCTTTCCGATTCGGCTCCTTTTTGCAGAAGCACAATGCCTTCGACTACATCGTCGTCATCGACTATTGTGCCGTCTTCTCGCCGAACTGATTTGCCGATCTTTCCCAAGCGGATTTTTGGCCCCTGCGCGACAGTGGCAATATCCTTGACGTGGATTGCCGTGCCGTTTTGTGTTTTCAGCGGCGTCTGCTCGATTTCCTGAACGCTGGCGAAAAGTCCTACCTCGCGCACGTTAATCTGCTGCGAGCCAGCCTCGATAAAGCTACCGCCGGCGTTAACGTTATTTGCGGCGATCTGCTGCTCTACCTGCGGGAGGCTGATGCCGTACGAAACCAATTTGTTGGGATCCACCTTCACCTGATACTCGCGGGTGGTTCCGCCAAAACTCGAAACGTCCACAACGCCTGGCACAGACTTGAATTGTTTCTCCAAGACCCAATCTTCTAGGGCCTTCAATTCCATCAAGTCATACTTCGGATTGGTGCTCTTCAGCGTGTACCAATAAATCTGTCCAACGGGGCTCCAGTCGGAGCCCATCTGAGGCGTCAAACCGGTCGGCAGAGTCACCATCGACAGGCGCTCCAAAACTTTCTCGCGATTCCAATCGTCCATGGAAGAATCATCGAAGATCAGCATGACGCTGGAGAGGCCGAACAATGAGACAGAGCGAAGATGCGCGAGATGCGGCAGGCCATTCATCTGAATTTCGATAGGGATGGTGACCTGTTGTTCGACTTCTTCGGCAGCGCGGCCCGGCCATTGCGTGATGATCTGAACATAGTTATTGGCGACGTCGGGATAAGCTTCGACGGGCAAGTTATGAAACGAGATGCCTCCCCAGATCAGGAGGAGCACGGCAATCGCGAGAACGATGAATCGATTGTCGAGAGCAAAATCGACGATAGCGCGAATCATCGGGGAATCCTTATGGTTTGGCGATACGTCATCGGCTTCTCATTGCTCCACCGTGCCTTGCATGACTAGGGCGTTGCTGACGACTTCTTGTCCAGGCTGAATGCCTTGCAGCACTTCCTGCATTTTGTTGGGAAGCATGCTGCCGGCTTTTACTTCGAGGCGACGGAACTTGCTTCCGCCCGCCGGAACGTAAATCCAATCCCGGTCATGCAAGTGCAAAATGGCGGAAGCAGGCACCGCGGCATATTGCACTTTTTTTTGCCCGTGGAAGGTGGCGGTGACGAACATGCCTACGCGCATCAACATGTCCGGATTGGCGACCTGAATGCGCACTTTGGCGGTGCGCAGGTTAGGATCGAGAATCGGCCCAATGTTGCTGATTCTTCCGGTGTATGTTTTGTCCGGGTACGCAACCAGGGTAATGTCCGCGTTTTCGCCGACATGGACATTCGCCAAATCGTTTTCATAGACGTCGCAAAGAATCCACACGTTGGAAAGATCGGAGATGGTGAAAGGATTCGCACCGGACAGCCCCAGAACTCCGGCGGCATTGGTGACCTGTTGATCGGTAATGACGCCAGAGACGGGCGCTTTGATTTCCACAACGCCGCTAGGATGGTCTTTATCGACACCGAGCACGCGCAGATGCTCGAGCGTGGTTTCGACGTCCACCTTGGCTTTATCTTCGGTATCTTGTGCCAATTGGAGGTTGCTGAGCGAAATGGCGCCTTTTTCGTAAAGCAATTGCGCACGCTCCAATTGCTTGTTGCCCAGCATTTCATCGGCAACGGCTTTGCGGTAATCCGAAAAGGCTCCGGCGATATCCGGGCTCTGCACAAGCAACAGGACTTGACCTTTCTTGACGGTGTCGCCGAGGCGCGCGCGAATTTCCACCACGCGCCCTGTGGCCAGCGAAATCACGGGTACGGTACGGCTGATGTCGGGATTTACCGTGCCGGTCACGCTGAGTGTAGGCGCGGCAGAATAATCGGTGGCTTTGACCACCGGGAACTGTTCCGGATGGTCGACCGTGAGTAAGTTGACATCCTGTTCCTTTTCTATTTTTGCCGGAGGAGGTGCGCCCGCGCTGCCAACGTCTTCGGACTTACCTCCACACGCGCAAAAAGAAATGGCGAGAATCGCGATGCATGTCAGGTGCAGAGCCAGCTGGCTTCTCATTGAAGGACCTCGCGTCCCACGGCAAGATTCAACTGGCCTGCCGCTATCAGGTAAGAACCGATCAGGTTCAGATAATTCAATTCCGTGTCCCGGTATTCCTTCTGAGCGTCGAGGAAATCGATCAAGGCGGCACCGCCATGCTCGTAAGAGAACTTCATCGTGTCGCGCACGCGAGCTGCCTGTTCCAGGTATTGGCTTTTGTAAGGGCGGAGAAGAATAAGGTTGCTGTTGACGGTGGCGTAGGCGGAGTCTACGTCGCTGAATACTTGAGCACTTGCGGCATCCAGTAATTTCTGATTGCGGTCAATATCAAGTTGCGTGCGTGTCTTTTCACCCTGGTTCCGGTCGAAGATGCGAAGTGGGATTCCGACACCGACGCCGAAGTATTCCCGCAACGGTGGCTGGTAGCTCAAATAAGCTTCAGAGATCGTGGGGAAGCCGGCGTCGACAGTGATGGTGGGATCTGTGG
>Ga0210383_10004483_pt1 | contig 12373 bp, 12 predicted proteins | sample IncBWC14OmetaG_FD_160072 | JGI IMG/M metagenome (GOLD analysis project Ga0210383, IMG submission 160072) | Forest soil microbial communities from Barre Woods Harvard Forest LTER site, Petersham, Massachusetts, United States - Inc-BW-C-14-O ...
TATTCGCGCCAGGCACTTTATGCTTATTGATACACACGCTCACTTGGACTTTCCGGAGTTTGCCGGTGACCTCGAGGCTGTCCTGAGCCGGGCCAAAGAAGCCGGTGTCTCGAGAATCATCGCGATCGGCACGACACTCCATTCGAGTCGCGCGGCGATTAATTTCGCGGAGCAGCATTCCGAGATTTATGCGGTCGTGGGAATCCACCCAACCTCCGTTAGCGAAGAACGCGAAGATTTCCTGTCGGAACTCCAGCAATTAGCGGAGCATCCGAAGGTGGTCGCGATCGGCGAAACCGGTCTGGACTATCACCGTTTGCCGAGCAGTCGCCGAAAACAGGAAATCAGCGAAACGACGTTCGGTGCCGCCTCAACGGAAACCATCGAATCGGATCTCCGCGACGATGCGGAAATAGCTGCCCAATCGGTCGCCTTTGAGCAACAGTTGGAGTTGGCTGCAACCAAAATGAAAAATGTGGTCATCCACCAGCGGGATGCCTGGGCCGATACCCTGAAGATTCTTCGCCCCTATTCAGCCCACGTTCACGGTGTCTTCCATTGTTTTAGCGGATCTCTGGAGGAGGCGCAGGAAGTTATTGAACTCGGTCATTACATCTCCTTTACTGGGATCGTCACTTTCAAGAACGCGGTGGACCTCCGCTCCACCGCGGCCTCCCTTCCGATTGACCGAATCATGATCGAAACCGATGCTCCTTACCTCGCGCCGGTCCCCCACCGCGGCAAACGCTGCGAGCCTGCCTTCGTCCGGGACACCGCGACAGCACTCGCGGAGATTCGCAACCTGACCTTGGAGTCCTTTTCCGCCCAAACAACAAAAAACGCTGAACGGTTCTTCGGGCTGTGATTAGTTGTCAGCGAAGCGCCCGCTTTGCACCTTTTTCCAGGAGCAAAGTGTGTTTCTTCGTTTACCTGCGATCGACGGTTTATCTCTTATCTTCGGCTACTAGGTTATTTCTCGTTATGGTTAAAATTGAGATCGAACACACAGGCGGTCTGCATTCAGAGGCTGTTCACGTTCAATCCGGAACCAGGCTGCAGACCGACGCGCCGCTTGACAACGGCGGCCGAGGCGAATCTTTTTCTCCGACCGACCTTGTTGCGACTGCTCTCGGCACCTGCATGACGACAACGATGGACCTTTACGCGAAACGAAACGGGTTCAACATCGACGGCACCAAGGCTATCGTCGTGAAACACATGACGTCCCAACCCGTTCGCCGTATCGGACGGTTGGAAGTCCTTGTCACAGTTCCTCTTCCAGCAAATCATCCGCAACGCGCAACGCTCGAAAAGGTCGCTCTGAATTGCCCCGTTCAGAAGAGTCTCAATCCCGACCTGGACATTCCGGTAACGTTCTCATGGGGGGATGATTTGTGAAAAAGCTGCTTGAAACCTGTTCGAACCTGCCGTAGGCGGTACAGGTCAATTAGAGTCTTTTTCGTTCGGGGAACTGTCAGCGTTTTAGAATCGTTGGCGAGTAGTCCAGTTACGGACGCGCCTGCTCGAGGAGGCTTGAATTTGGAACCAAAGAAATGTCCGTTAAACTGTACGTTGGTAATCTCTCATTCGCGACCACTGAACTCGATCTACAGGATCTGTTTGCACAAGTCGGAACCGTTCTAGACGTCAAAATCATCCAGGATAAATTCACGGGTAAATCCCGCGGATTCGGCTTTGTTACGATGGAGTCGCAGGAAGAAGCGAATGGCGCCATTAGCCGATTCAATGGATTCTCGCTTGATAATCGCCCTTTGACAGTCAATGAGGCCAGGCCACCGGAAGCTCGGCAGGATCGCTTCTTCGGCAACGAGCCTTCGCGCGGCGGCGGCGGCGGTCATAAAGACTCGCGTGGTCGCGGCGGTCGTGACTTCCGTCGGAATCGATAGGCAGTCCCTTAATCCAACCTTAACCTCGCGCGTAACCTTAACCTTACTCTCAATCGCGCTCTCGAGGCAGGTCAGCGTTCTGGCCGCCGGTTCAATTATCGAGCTGGCGCTTCTTCTACGAAGCGCCCAGCTTCGCTGGTTTCGTCTCGTTGTTTAGTTCTGACGCCGTCGCGCCAATTCGCGATCCGCCCACAGAACATCTTCGTAGGCGGCCCGGCGCCGTTGGTATTTGCGAAACAGAACCTCCCGGAACTCCTCCAGATCTACGACCGGAGGCTCATCATAGTAGGTCCAGCGTTCCTGGTCCGCGCGTTTGGATTGGAAACGCCATGAACCGCCCGCTTTAATGACGCGAACTTCCCGTTTTAATCCTTCGTCGGTGCGAACGACCCAGGCGTGCCTATTATGCATGAGGGCAAAACTTTCGTCCGATGCGGATCAGTGTCCAAGCTAAAACTTCGGACTCTCGCGAGCCCTCTGCCTCGCCAGAGTTCCAGGCTAATTCCTTCTCCTCTTGAGCGCCGGTCTTAAGATTCTCGCCTATCTGATCGGTACCGTTGTGCTTGGCGCAGCACTTGCCCCTTGGCTTTTTTGGTCCGGTCGTTACATCTCCCACTTCGAGTACCTGGGATTTCTCGCGAACACTGATTTTCAGCGTTTCTTTAATCGATCCTTTTTAATTTCCGCCTTTCTACTTCTGATCCCACTCCTGCGATGGATCGGACTGGGCCGGCTCCAGAATCTTGGTCTGCACAAAAATCCGCGGCGAATAACACACTTGCTCGGTGGTTTTCTGATTTCCGCGTTTATCATGTCCGCTTTGGGTGCCTGCTTTCTCCGGCTCGATATCTGCGAATTGAAGGATCCTCCTCCATGGCCTCTATTGGCGCCAATACTTCTGACCGCCATCTCCGTCGCCCTCATCGAAGAAGTCTTGTTCAGAGGAGCCATCCTTGGCCTGGTTCGCCAGACAATCCCCACCATCCCCGCAGCGATTTCTGTTTCCGCACTTTTTTCGATCATTCATTTTTTGAATCCGGCAAGAGAACAGATCGCTGCTGTTCATTGGTATTCCGGTTTCCAACTGTTACCAAATGCGTTCTGGAAGTTTTCAGACCCTCTCGTTGTCCTGGGTGGCTTCACCACGATCGGAGTACTCGGCTTATTGCTCGCGCACGCGACGATACGGACATCCTCCCTCTGGCTAGCAATCGGCATTCATTCCGGGTTGATTTTCGCTAAGATGGGATTTAACAAAATCAGCAGGAAAATTCAGGATGTCAGTCCCTGGTTCGGTAGCGATATTACCGTTGGAATCGGAGCCGTTCTGATCGTGCTCTTAATCTGGTTTTTAATTTGGATAATTTATCTGCGTGGGGAATCCGATTCGGATCTTACTTGAGACGCTGCTTGAGCTGTTCTACCCCTCCAATTGTGTCGGGTGCGGACATCCGCAAGACTCTGGAATTCTTCTCTGCACCCAATGCAAGGAGACGTCACCTCGTCTCCGAGCGCCATTCTGCCGCTGTTGCTCCAGACCGTTCGACGGTCTCATTGCGGAAGAATTCTCCTGCCCGAACTGCGAGGATCGCCGACCGGCCTTTGATTGCGCGGTGTCCAACTATCAAGCAAAGGGTGTCTTGAGGGATCTCATCCACCGCTTCAAGTACGATCGCCAGTTTTACCTGCGCCGGGTGCTCGCGGAATATTTGCTCGAAGCCATGCAAGACGTACGAATACAGGCAAATCCAGCGGATTGCCTGGTCCCCGTGCCGCTTCACCCGACGAGATTGCGAGAGCGCGGGTTCAACCAGGCCGAGGTCCTCGCCGAAGTACTCTCGCAACGGACACGGCTGCCAATCCTGCGCTGTCTTGAACGTCGGCGCTACACCAACACTCAAACGCGGTTTGATCGCGTGGAACGAATGCAGAACTTGCGCAACGCATTCGCCTTGCGCAAGAGTAGCGATGTGCGCGGAAAACACCTGGTACTATTGGACGATGTGCTGACAACCGGCTCCACCTTGAATGAGTGCGCCTTGGTGTTGCGTGCCGCCGGCGCCGAATCGATCCGCGCAATCACCGTCGCCCGAGGTTGACAACTTTCGGCAGACCCGCGATATATGCCAATTTTTCAGAAGCCATCTCTTAAACTTGCAACCAATAAAAAAAGGGAAATGCCGGAGGGCCTTTGGCAGAAATGCCCCGATTGTGGCGAGGTCATCCATAACCTCGAGCTCGTGCAGAACTTGAAAGTCTGCCCGAAGTGCGACTATCATTTTACGCTGTCGGCCAAGGAACGCATCGATAACTTGATTGATTCGGGAACTTTTACCGAATTCGATCCCAACATGCTCTCCGTCGACATATTGAGTTTCAAGGGAGTCGCCGCCTATGGAGAGCGACTGAAAAGTTACCAGGAAAAGACCGGCTTAAAAGATGCCGTCCAGACCGGCTTCGGGATGCTCGAGGGAAAACCGGTCGCCATCGCGGCAATGGATTTCAGTTTCCTGGCCGCAACGATGGGTTCCGTTGTCGGCGAAAAAATAACCCGCCTGATCGAGCGCGGCACGCAAGATCGGAGGCCAGTGATCATCGTCTCCGCGTCAGGCGGCGCCCGCATGTACGAGGGGATGCTCAGCCTGATGCAGATGGCCAAAACAAGCGGAGCCGTGGGCCGTCACGCCAAAGCGGGATTGCCGTACATCTCCGTTCTTACCCATCCAACCACCGCAGGAGTCATGGCCAGTTTCGCTTCGCTCGGCGATCTCATCCTGGCCGAACCGAAATGCATGATAGGGTTCGCCGGACCACGAGTCATTAAGGAAACGACGCACCAGGATCTGCCACCAGGATTCCAAACCGCCGAATTCCTCCAGCAACATGGATTGATCGACCTGATCGTGCACCGCCAGCAATTGCGCGCGACCCTGATTTCTTTGCTCAACTATCTCAAACCGGCATCTTAAGCTGTTGAAGACCGAGGTAAACGCAGCGTACACCGCCGCTATCGACTGGCTGTTCGGGACCCAAAATCTGGGAGTCAAGCTCGGTCTCGACAACGTTCAACGTTTGTTGGCATCCTTGGGAGACCCACAGGAGGAATTGCGGTTCATCCACGTCGCGGGTACGAACGGTAAGGGATCTGTCTGTGCGATGATTGACTCCATCTGCCGGACCGCCGGGATGAAGACCGGACTCTTCACCTCACCGCACCTGGTCCGGTTTAACGAGAGAATCCAGATCAACGGTCAGCCGATCGATGATGCAGCCGTCGTCCGGGGTATTCACCGGATACGGGCGCTCGTCGACGAGGAGCGGCATCCAACATTTTTTGAAATAACCACTGCGCTTGCCTTGGACTATTTTCGGAGCCAAACCGTTGATCTGGTTGTCCTTGAGACCGGTCTTGGGGGCCGCCTGGATGCGACCAACGTCGTTCATCCCTTGGTTTCCGTGCTGACTTCCATCGACATGGATCATCAGAAATGGCTGGGCGACACCCTGAGCGGGATCGCCGCCGAAAAGGCGGGAATCATCAAGCCAGGCGTCCCGGTGGTCTCGGGTCCCCAGTTCACAGAAGTAAAGGACGTACTTGAGCGTATTGCCGCGCAGCATTCTGCGCCTGTCTCCTACGCGGAAAAACCCCTTGACGGCTTGTTCATCGGATTAACTGGTTTCCACCAGCGGCTCAATGCCGCCATTGCCGTGAGGGCAATCCGCCAGGCGGGCCTCCGGGCGAGCCCTCAGGCGTTGAAGGAGGGGCTGGCAAACGTTTACTGGCCGGGCCGTTTTCAACGCATCGACGAACGAATCGTCCTGGACGGCGCCCATAACCCGGCCGCTGCAAGATGCTTGGTTGAAACGTGGAGAGAATGCATCGGACCACAAAAAGCTACCGTCATTTTCGGAGGGCTTTGCGATAAGGATCTGCAGGGCATGCTCTCGACGTTGGGCACGTTAGCAGCCCGTTTTTTTATCGTTCCGATTCGAAGTCAGCGGGCGGCCTCGCCCGCCGACATCGAGTGTTTCGTGCCGCAACAACTTTCCGCCACTCAATGCGCATCCGCCGAACAGGCCCTGGGTCTCGCCCGTCGTTGCAATGAGCAAATCCTGGTCACCGGGTCGCTTTTCCTGGTGGGTGAAACGCTGGCTATTCTGGATTCGGCGCAAGCCGCCCTGCAGACCAGCAATCAGTAAATTGACAACACAAATTTTTTTGGCTATTTATTGCCGTGCTCGCTTCCTACGCGTCCATCCCGCGACTCGACGATCAACCTTACGTCTGCCATTCCGGCAGCCAAGCCGGTATTTCCTGCTCCTTCAGTCTCCAAGGTCCCGCCCGCACCAAAATTCTCCCCTACTCCTATCTCTTATGCATCGACCTTTTGGGAGATTGTTTAATCACCCTCCGGTATTCTTTTGCCGATGTCGAAATTTCTCTCGGCAGAGATTTCCCAGGACGCAGCCAGTTTATAGATGACCTAGCAAACTTCCGCGTCTCCATGGTTCGAGAATCGCGGCACCTCAAAATCCGCGTTCTCACCGAGCAAAGCTCAGAAAAAATCGATGTCTATTGACCCATCAATTAGCAGCCGCCCCATTTGATTTGGCTTTGCGCTTCTTTTCCTTGATTTCAAATGCCAGCGAAAGCACCCGCCGATATTTTGCCTGCCCGACCGCGATCAGGCGAATGCTGAGATCGGTTTTCTCGTTAATCTCGTGCAGCGCCCGATCAATCGCCCGCTGCTTGAGATTCGGCCAATGCACGAGGCATTTTTCACTGATGATATTGCCCTGCCCATCCGTTACTTCATCCACTCCGAGCACCTTCCTGATTTGTGGAATCGAGATCCGTTTCAGAACGATATGCCGCCACTTCCACGCCCACTCGTACAGACGGATCGAATATTGGCTCGCCAATTTGACGCTCGCCCGCTCCGAATCTTCCTTTTGATGGTTCTTCAATCGTTCGAGATGAGGGACCACACCCGGATCGAGATGCAGGGTCATTCTCTTTTCAACCATCGTGATCGAGCTTAGCCAACGCGCGTAGAGTACCGAATTCTGCTTGTCTCCATTGTGCAGCACAAGGCGGTGATAGGTCAGTAGCTTCATCGCCGCCGGCTGAAGATCGAAATCATCAAACTCGTACGCTGTAACTCCAGGTTTGAGGCGGTCCACAATATCCATGACGATTTCCCGCTCATCCGGAGTCAGCTTGTAAAACGCTTCGATCAGATCGTCGCCAAAACCGAGTTGGTCGCCCGTCTCGGGAAGTGGCAACGTATTGAAAACTTTGTTGTGTTTGCGCACTTTACTTTCAGTCAATTAAGGTGTTACACAAACTACATACCAAATTTTTAAAGAGAAGCACTAAAAATGGTCATCGCGAAGGAAACTAGGCAAAGCACGGTTGAACCTGCTAAGTGGTCGTTCTCGGCAGATGGCAAACCGCTGTCCATCGACGACTTCCTCGAGACGTATCGCAAACAGGGAGTTTTCTACGACGGAAAGGAGCAATGGTTGAAGGGCGTGATCAAGGTCACTTGGGAAAATTTCTTCCTCGTTTGCACAGAAGAGTTGGATGACATCTCCCAAAGAGCAGCGAAGATGCTCATTCTCTATTGTCTCGAAATCGTGGAAGATGTCGCCTCGCGAGTCCGAGGGCCGGTTTCCGCTCCAAAAATTACTGACGCGATGAAGCGGGAATTTGAGGAACAGTACGACAATCGGATTTACCAATTTCAATGGGCGATGCGCCATGAAGCCGTTCGCGACGCCGTGACGAATGCCGTTCTGAATCGTTGGGGTAAATAGGTCGCGTGCGCCTCGCTCAAGGAAGAGTGCATTCGGGGCGATTGCTGCGAAAATCGGGATGCGGTCGTGCGTTTTGCGACGGACTTTCGCCCTGTTTTCCCCCAACGTAAAACGCCTCAAGCCATCACGGAGAGAGTGGCCAGGGGTTTGAGCTTCTGCATCAAACCAAAGAAGTGTTTTGCAGAAGGCCGCGAAGGTATACCAAGGGAGGAGCGCGCGCGGATCAATGTTTAGCCCGAATGGCGCGAAGAGAGGGAGCTTAAGAGACGTTTTCCCGCCCTTGCAGGTGCCTCCGGGTTTCAGCCAGCGATATGCAAGGTCGGCTCCAGCGTGGTGGTGGGACGGGTCTTTCGCACGGTCACCGGTCTCGGTAGAAGAAGGCTGCGTAGCGCCAGGCTCTGCCCAAATGGATCAGGCTGCGGGGAAGCCCCGGAGGTCATACTCCCAAAAACACCAACTGTCGCTACATGATCTCTTCGTGTTTCTATATTGCTCCGAACCCGCGCCAATTAAGTTCCGCCGAATTCAATTATATGTTGAAAACGTTATTGTTTAGTGTTGTATACATGACTCGTGATTCAATCCTCCGCCGCCCTTAGCTCTCCCGGCAAATTTGTTGAAAATGCGCCGGTCGAACAATTTCCGGATTCGCTCTCAGTGTCCGGCCCGGACGACAGTGTGATACGACTACCGGCGTATTCCAAGGGAGCCCCGTCGATTTCCCTTGCCCAAGCAGGGCATTTCGAAATTAAAGCCCAATCACTCTTCCCGATTCTCGATCACGAATCGGGCGGCGGCCGGCTGCTGCCGAGATTTGCCATCAGAGTCGTCAAAAGCGGCCATACTGTGTACCAGCGCCGGTACTCCGCTCATGAAACTTCTCTGGCTCAAGCGCTCGCGGCCGCTGTCCACTGGAGCAGCTCCCGCAGACGTCAGGAGAGGTGGGAATACGTTTGCTCTTGGCCTCTTCTATCCCTCTGGACGTTCTGCGTTGCTGTCGCCTGGCTTTTTGAGCCCATCGTAGGGTGGCTCAGTTTCCTCCCGCTCTTTGCGGGCCTTCCGTTCGGCTTTTATTTCGGCCCGCCAGCGTTAAAAGCGCGCAAAACGACAGCGTCGATCGGGGGGTTCAATTGGCAACGAAACGATTTTTGCAGAGGCTGGCTGATCACTGGCGATACGGGCGCCGGGAAAACTTTCGCCATCAACGTCCTTCTCCATTCGGTTTTTCAACACGAACCCGACTGGGGCGGGCTCTGTTGCGACGAAAAAGGCATCTACCACGAAACCCTCGTGCGTATGGCCAGGAAATATGGCCGCGAAAAAGACTTGCTACTCCTGCAGACGAGACCGGATCAGGCGGAGGAAGATTGGGCTCCGCCTGCCCGTTTCAACCTTCTATCCGATCCGACGATTCCCTGGTCGACGTATGCGACCGTCATTGTCGATACCGCATCAGCGATCACCTCCGGAGCCGAAGACAAAGGGTTCTTCAAGACGCAGGCACATGCAAACATCGGTAGAGGAATCCAACTCTTTCGCCTTCTAAACCTAGTTCCGACGATGCATCGTTTGCTCGAGGTACTCCAATACCAACCGATTCTTAAATCTCTGTTGCAATATCTGGAGGCTCTCAAAAATCGAGGAAATTCCGACGCTAGAGAATGTTATGATCACTTTCTGAACTCCTATCTCCGACAGCCTCCTGAGCAGCTCGGAGGCGTGATATCCACGATTTACAATTATCTGAACTATTTCACCAACCCCGATATCGTCGAAGTTTTTGGACCGGAAGAAAACACGTTCGATTTTTCAGCGCTGGACGATGGCGCGATCATTTGTCTCTCGATGCCTCAAAAATATCAGACCGAACGCCGTTATATTACGACCATTTTGAAGCTGCTCTTTTACACGCATGTTCTTCGCCGTTTCGATCCGAGACCGCCCGCTCAACGACCAGTCCAGGAGGACAACCTCCTCATTTGCTGGCAGGACGAAGCCCAACGTTTCATCTCAGAGTCAGATGCGAACGTCGACGTAATCCGCCAGGCAAACGCCACCACCGTCATGGCCGCGCAATCAAAGCTCTCATTCTTGCCGGCTCTTGGCACCAAGGAAAAAGCTGAAGTCACAATGCTGAATCTTCGAAACAGAATCATCTTCAAAGCGGCTGACAAAGCCTGTGCCGAAGCTTCCGCCGATTTCATCGGGAAACGGATGCATTGGAAAAAATCATACACGCATGGCAAAGGGGGACGCAGCACCACACGATCTCGCGAAGAACAATACCTCGTAAGACCGTTCGAACTCATGTCGTTACCCAAGTTCACGGCAATCATCAAACATTGTGAAAAAGGGTTCCGCAAAACCGCCATTCATCCCGTCGATCCTGAAGGAAATACTCCGGCCTGGTACCCCTTTTGGAAGCGGATTTTGCCCTTTTGAAACGCGGAAGCCAGAGACGGACGGCGGGGGAGGTTCCGTTATGGTCAATCGGGATCGCCGCCAAGCTGGCTGGGAGGGATGGATGCTTAACTTGCGCTAACCGTTCGTGGTGTCAAAAAAATGGACAAATGAGCCTAGTTTTTCAGGCAGCTTTGCGGGTGGGGAATGCCTGACTTAACGATCGGTTTAGGGCGGTATCGATGGTTTGCACTGCGTCGCTCAGTGGGCCGGACGGTGCGATTGGCGGTGCGTTCATAACGGTCAGGACCGGTCGAAAGACCCTCGCCTCCAAGCGTGCGTAGAGTCTTGCCAACTTCCACCCGTAGGGAGTGAGGTAACAGCGTTGGCTCCCGCTGACGCGACAGATGATCCCCTTGCGTCGGAGGCGCCGCAGATCGTAAGTCATCTGGCTGGCGCTGTATTGCTCCAGTCCAACACCCAGCAATGCGGCTACTCGTTGTCGCAAATCCCGGCTGCGAAATCCGTCGATCAGGCAACTGAAGGCCGACAGAGCGAACCAATACCCCGGAGCCAGGGTACAGACCACTGGTCGGTTTGAGGTCGAAGACTTCGCTAAACACATACGGCGTTTCAACGCCGGGAACATCCAATGAAAAGGGTTCGCCCCTCTTACGAAGTATAGAAGTTGCTTTCTTCCAACAGATGGCGCCAGCCGAGTGAAGTGCCCACAAGACACGTCAATGTACAGCCTATGCATCAATCGTAGGTCATGCGGCATCAGGGCGCGCCCTGATTTGTAAGTAAGGCAGAGGCCAAGTAATCGAATAGAGAGGGTGCAGACTGATCAGACGCAAACGGTGAAATACTTCTCTTGGCGTCATTCATGCAGAAAAAGGACGAATGGCGTTTCGTTTCGTGCACTCCGCAACTTTGCGGGAACCATTTTTGGACAATCAGTCATCCGTTCCATAAAAGGCTGCTCCTTTCGCCCTAATATAAGGGACACACTCTTAAATACTTACAAATCCTCGCAACCTGGGGTAGTAAAACAATCTGAATTACTGATAGCTAAATAGATAGATCGCAAAACGACCCCTACTTAGATTTGTCCTGGCCGAGGACGTTTTTTAGAGAGTTTTTATTCAAAACTTAATCTAGTTTTTTACCGACCGTTCGACTCGCAGGCGCGACAGCGGACCGAGCCAAGCGTTCAAATTTTTCGTCATCTGTGCCTTTACAATCAAAAAATCTGCAACCAACTTATGCGACCACTCGTCATAGCTTGGACGAGTAAAAAATAACTGACTATGAAAAAACTAATCGCCTTAGCCATTGTCGCAATTGCGTCGCACGTAGTATCAGCGTCCGCAGGGGAGGCGGTCGCCAGTTCGAAGGAAATTGCTGCGCCACCACCACCACCGCCGACAAGTTACTTCCGCAGTAACGAATTCAGCCTCGGACTGTTCGGCTCATACGGCGCCGCGTTCAACGATAATACCCGTGCCATTGGAAATCACGCTTGGGGCGGCGGTGTTGACGGTCAATACTTCCCGCTCCAATACGTCGGAGTGGCCATCGAGGGTAATTTTTTTAACGAGGTGCCGGGCGACTTTTTTGGTTCGACGGTGACGGCTAATGTGATTCTTCGCTATCCGCTCGATACGGTTTTCCCAGGCTTCCATCTCGCGCCGTACGGCTTTGGCGGAGTTGGCGGACTCTTCAACCAAAGCAGCACTTTCACCCGGGTCACTTTTGGAAACAACCTAAATCGCAGCGGTTCCAATAATGAGGTCCTGGGGGATGCAGGCGTCGGTCTTGAATACCGTTTTACACCGCACATTGGCGTGTTTGGTGACACTCGCTACAACTTTGTCGACGGTCCGAAGAACAACTACTTGTTGACGCGTTTCGGTATACGCTACGCCTTTTAGACTCGTTCGTTGAGCTTGATGTTCGAACGGAGACTCTTCCACGTGAGGAGGTCAGAGGTTTTCTGACCTCTCCGTGTTTCACTTCAAGACCAGGCATCCGAGGCAGGAATCGTAATAAAACTTTCCTTCGGCAGGCTTAATGAAATCGAGCGCGTAACTCAAGGAGGCCAGGTTGAACTGTCGATCAACTTCCTGCCGTAGCCTGCGGGCCCCCTGGGTCTTATGGAATCCCACCCGGAGTAAAAACGCCGTCACCGGTCCGACATCGACTGACAACTCCATGCCGAAATAGTCCGAGAGCACCTTTAGGGA
>Ga0210383_10004487_pt1 | contig 12364 bp, 19 predicted proteins | sample IncBWC14OmetaG_FD_160072 | JGI IMG/M metagenome (GOLD analysis project Ga0210383, IMG submission 160072) | Forest soil microbial communities from Barre Woods Harvard Forest LTER site, Petersham, Massachusetts, United States - Inc-BW-C-14-O ...
AAAGCGGCTGGAGAAAGGGATAAAGAACCCCAACGCACCAAAACTACAAGGAGGGCGGTAAAAGACGGCCAAGAGAATTTGTTTTTCAGTAGTCTAGCACTGAAAGGCTCAGGCTTGCACTATTGAACACAACCGTCGACCGTGACGGAAGAAAATATTTGTTTCCGCAAAACTTCAACTTGTGACTGCTATATGTCACGTCACACATACAACTCTCCACATTTCATGGCAAATCGTTAAGCTGTCTAGATTCTCAGGGATGGTTCCCGATGGTCGAGGAAGGTGGCGACCCGCCGGTGCACGAGTTCGTACCATGCGACGCCTCGCTGATGAAGAACGTCGACGCAACTACAACAGAGCTCCTCTCCTGGCTCTCAAAGTCAATTTCCTCGTCTTATCACCGGGATATCTGTCATTGAGCAAAGAGAAAACAGAGGAGGGGATCGACGCGAGATTTGCACTGTACTACTATGCACGGTGGAAGTTCACACACGACCTTCTGCCTTTGCTTCATAATGCCAAAGAGGCCGGCGAGGATGTGAAAGTGATGTCCGTTTTGTCAGCCGGCAAGGGAGGTCAGATCGACCTGGATGATCTTGGATTGAAAAAGAATGACAGCGTTGGCAAGGTCGCGAAGGCCATGCCAACGTATAACCATTTAATGATAGAGGTCATTCCGCATTTCCAACATTTTTCATCTGGTCGCCGATAAATATTATTTACCAACAGGAATTTGCTGCTCGGGAGCCAGAAATGACATTTATGCATGTCTTCCCAGGCGGTGTCCGGACGAACATTCTACTATCTGCTCATAGGGCCTTGCGCCCGCTAGGCTGGCTTGCCTATATCCTCACTTACCCTCTCCAGATGTCAAAAGAAGATTGTGCCGAATACATGCTGTCCGTGTTGTTTGGCGGAGAGAAGGGTGCTCATCGGAGAGGCGAAACTGGAGACGATATCGGAGAGAAGAATCATTTCGTATCGGACGAAACGAGGAAGAAGCTGTGGGAGCATACAGCTGAGGTTGTTGGAACCAAGGCATAAGGTATAAGGAGGGTTGACGAGCTGCCCTCGTGCTAACATGCCAAGATCCGTTTATGCCATGCCTTAATAGTTTTATTTAGCCGGACTAGCTGCTCACGAATGAAATTACTTCGGAGGAATTATTTCAATGTTAATGTGTATTAGTCTTCCGGACGTGAATGGAATAATCCTGCCGGCAGTCGCACAATTCACGGATTGATATCACGCCCGTCAAAAACGGAAATAACATGTTTTGTATGTGAGTTCCTCACCTACCTAGTGGGGAGCTTGCCTTATCCGAGTTCAATTTTATCTGAAAACTGAATATACATATAAATAATAAGTAAATAAATGGTACATATATTAATCTTCAAGGAGAAATTCTGTTAAATCCATTCCATATGTTTCTAAAGTAAAACCCAGATTAGCTCTCCTCTAATGTTGTCCTCCTTTAACATCTTCATTGATTCAGTTTCTTCTCCCCGCTGAAGGTGGCTCCAAGGGAAATGAGTGCAAAATGCCAGACCTTTGAGTGTCTTTACTTGAGAAATTGCTACAAATGATAGTCCTGGTGAAAAGTCCTTTGGGCCAAGATCAATTACAACCACAGTGAGTGTCAGGCATTGACTCTTGTGGATTGTAATTGCCCAGGCCAATGCCAGTGGTAGCTGGGTCCAGGAAAGTGATTTCCCTGCCTTATCTTCCCAATGTGCTGTTACTGGAATAATTGGAATCCAAGTTGGATCGATGTCATTCCATCCAGGAGTAGCAGGTCCTACAAAATATATAAGGGAAGAGCCTGGATATGACAGTTGTTATTGTATTTTTACCTGAGTAGCCATCACGTTTTATAAAAACCACTGCAGGAAGATCCCTCTTAGGATTAGATCCTGGATTGTACCATATCTTCTTAACAACACCTTGACAGCCAGATCAAACCACTTTTCATGGCATGCCACACATGATTCCATTTTAATATTCATAAGCTTTTCTCTAACCAACTCCAGCTGCACTCTTTCTTCTGGTGTAACAGCAGACCCAGTTAATGGATCAACAAGAGGAGGGGGAGGTGGGGGTGATTATGGCAGTGATTGTGGTTGTGGTTGAGGCTCAATCCATGTATCCAACTCAGCTTGGAGAACAACTTCCTAAACATCTATTGTTACAAGCTTTTATTCAGCAATTTTTACATTGCCAAAGATCCCCAAAAATATTTCTATGCACCCAGTGATGATTTTTTGTGCACCACAGCAAATGAGCATTGTTTGGATGAACTTCTTGTGCAGTCCTTCCCCAGACATTTTGACTACCTGCATGTCGTGCTCCAGCAACTACCCCGGCCGGTGAGTGACATGGAGATCTAGGTTGAGGATTGACATCTACATCCATGTTGTATACATGATTTAGCACAGGATCAGGACCATCAAACACATCTGTGATGGGATTTTGATTTGAAGCAATTCAAGCTTGAAAAAGACATTGAGGGGCAGGCAGGTTGGTGGCTGGTGCAGGATTATCACTATGACCCAACAACTGTTGGATCTGGTGAGATGGAGGAGTAGCAGGTTGGGTTATGCATGTATGTTTATTTTGCCATTCTCGTGTGGAGGGTGTGGCTGGTGTATGGTTGGAAAACAACCAGTGGTTGTTTGATTTTGGTGTCCAAGGTGCTATAACATACAATTTAATTTATATCCAAGAAAATAGAAATAGAATACACTTACATCCACCATGATGTTGTCAAGGAAATGGAATAGTGGATATATTGGTCATGGTTGTGAAGGTGGTGTGGGAGGAATGCGAGAAGGTCCAGCACCAGCAGTTTGTGATGGTGGTGGTGGTTGCACAATTACAGGTACAGGAGGGCTTTGAGGTAATGTTGTGTCATAAATATTTTAAACATTATTTGGCTAATTCACAATTATGCAATAGATAGAATACAACTAACCACTAAGAGAGGCTGAGATGGTATATAAATTCTCATGACTTTTACCATTGTGTCTCATCTGCTTAGCAATTGCAAGAAATGGATCAAAAGAAAATACAGGCATTGTGAATCATGTGATTGGTCGGGGCCATGAGCCAGTACTCTGTATTTGCTAGCCAACAAGCTATTTTCCCAGAATCTCATGGGTCTTCACAGTTGCCCTCTTGCTAACCCTAGGCCAGGCAGCAGTGGCTCTTCCAGTCGGGCTCAACATTACTGGATTCCACCTGTATCCCCCTGGTCTAGTGAGGCGGCTGCTACAGTGTCCAAGTCGTATGGACAGGTGTTGAACCTGTGTCCCCTGCAATTCCCCTGAAAGTACACCCAAAGAGAAACCACTGCAAGACAGTGTGAGGGAAAACTATTTCCAATGCTTATTGACCAATGACCACTAAGTTCAGCCCTTTTCTGCAAGGCAGGTGGGAGTGATGTAAGAGGTAGTAAAAGCCTGCCAAAATAGGCAGGCAAAACTTAAGCACTAAGCACCATTGAGTGAGAGAGGTCCACTGGCAGGCAGTTTAAAAAACTGATTTTAGGCTACAGCAAACTGAGACTGAGCAGGTAGCCTTCACAACTCTGTAGGCCATTCAAATTGGGATTCCCTTCAGAGAAACCAAGCAGAGCAGTCTCAGAAGCAGTACTATGTGACCAGAATTAATTGTAAAGTTGTCAAAGAAGGCAAGAAGTGCCCAAAACAGAATTGTGTTGATGCCACGAAGTTTTTTTCAAATTTTAAACTCAGCTGTGGCTGCTCGCGCAAGCGCGAGCTCGCTCATTCCCACGGGGTGACGAAATTGAAACTCAGTCGAAAGTCGCGCATCACGTGACCTTAGGAAATTTGGGTCCCCATCGAAACAAAAGGGGAGCAAGCTCCCCAATAACCGTTCGACCGTCGGAAATCAGCGCGCTCACCCTCTTATTCGCATTCCCAAATCTCAGTTATCTCTTTTGCAACCTTCTTGCTGACGTTCTTCCATTGTTTCCCGCTTTCTCCAATTCCCACACTCTCAAGGGTTGAGATGTCAAATCGGTGGCCTGCCCAGATTCCCCGAGTAATATCGCCTTCGTAAGAGCTCATCGAGGAAGAAGAATCCGAGGACCACGAGATGCGTGAACAGATGACATGACCAAAACCGGGTGTGTCAACAATAGGTCCGACGATTTCCCCCTCACTGGCAGCGGCGAGAACATCGGCGCAACATACTGGCGCTTGGAAAGATTACGAAGAATCCAAATACGATCAGTCGAAAATGCTGCGCTCCTCGGGAATGTAAAACCGGAGGGATGAAGTTCTTCGTAATGCTCTGACGCAAAGTCACACAGGTTGGTCTCTCGCAACACTTTTGTTTCACTTTTTGTGAGCATGCACTTGGGGTAATCGTCGATGTAGTCGCCGACACAAATGATCCGATCGCCTGCCCAAGAGCCCACGCAATTGACACCACGAGTGGACGTATCAAGGGGCTCCATTGGGCGAGCCAGCAACTCGACGAGCCAGCTAGGAGAGGGACTAAACAAAAATTCTCCGAGCTTTCCCCAATGTCCCAATGTTTGTCGTTTGTCGAGATTTATGACTTTCCAGTATTGACCCATAGTAAAACAACTTCCAGGGTATTCGGCATCAGGATAAATGGGACATGCAATCCAAGAATATCACTCACTAGTTTAGAAGACTTGGGGGTGAACTAGTTAGATCTGGGTTATAGAGGTTTACCCTTCTTAATACACTGCAAAGGTAGTAAGGCGGAAAAGAGCTGCAAGGCTTTCCTTTGATCCGCTCCCTTAATTTGGTGAATAATTCCAACCCCGAGAAGGAGGTGAACTCCTAACGGAGAAAGGGTTATGATGAGGATCATATCTTTCAAACTCTATTAGTGAACGGATATGTCAAACTCGGTGGTAGCTGAGTCTTATTGGACTTACGGTTAACATATTTTAAACTCGATTAAAAGTATGGAAATAAGGCATATGATCATGTAGCGCCACGTCAACAGGGTTTTATCGTAGACTGGTGACCTATCTGTCCATTAGAAAGACAAGTTTGAGGTTGTCTATCAACAAGCTCACCTTTTTAATAGTGCAGAATGGTTACGAGTCTAGTTTTATCGTTGGGAATATTCAAATTTTCGTGGTCTGAGATCTTGATTGTTGTTAAACGCTGGGTTCCAATCTACCGACTGCAACGTCCACTGTTCATGGTTATCCCGGAACCGGAACATATCGATGAACAACATTGGATTGGAGTGGGAAGTGTTCTGATTCCGGATAACTTCGTAGGTCCGTTGTCACAAACTCACAATCATGAGCTCAGAAATCTGCTTGGCGCTTAGGCGAGGTTCGGGTGGGGGCAAAGGGCACATGAGCACGGGAAGCGGAAAATGAAATCATGAAATACAGACTGAGAACCAACATATAATTCGCAAACAGAAACTACAAGGTTTCATATTTCTTCTGAGTCCCATTTACCGCCCAGCAAAAGTGTCCACAACCTGCAGCACAAGGATGTCCTAGGAGTTTGCCGCTCTGGCTGTCGTGGACAGGACTGTGACTCTCGAGCGGGATCTCCGAAGTGGTCGAGCTGTCATCGTCATCTCCTTCACTTCCCAGGGGACTGGTTCGAGTAACGGAACGAACCCGGATCGCTGTTACCTGCGGGAACGATCTAGGGAGTTCCACCATCGGCCGTTCCATGTAGTAACTTCGGTAGCACGCTTGGTGCCCACCGTGGGCACAGACAGAACATTGGAACAGAAGAGATCGTACAGGTAGGCGGCTGTGTGATAAAAAGCTTAGGGATGCGAAGCTGTTCATCAGCAGATAGCCTACCAAATGGCGCATGTAGCGCAGGACGACTTGCAAGCCAGACAATACGAGTAGCCACCTTTAGCGGCTTCTCCAAGGGTCTCAGTTCCAGCAGGAACAAGCGGTTTTCGGCATTTACCGCAGGAAGTGTAGATAGTAGTCTCCAACTGTGCAAAAGAATTACCAACACGAGCTAAATAGAATATTATGATCCTTACCAGTGTAGCATTGCGAACCTCTTCCGCAAGACAGTACTTACGTAGATAAGCTGTACTAGTGTGTAGCCTGAGTCGTGTAAGAAGGTCTACGAAAAGAAGAGAGGTCATAAGACGGAACGAAAGACCTGGACAAATGACAAACCGATGTACGCATCCAAGAAACGAGTAATCCTCTTCCTATCTATGTTCAGTTCTCGAGGCGCCACGACAGAAAGCATCGCACACATCTGAATGTCACCCTATCGCCAACACAATGAATGCTACCAAATCAAATCCAGGAGAAACGACCAACTCACCTCATCCGCGAAGTCCTCCAAAGCCTCACGAAGCGCATTCCATCCAATCTCGCGCAGCTTGTTTTCCTCGGCTCTAACAACCTCTGTTTTCCTCTCCGTCCACTGAGTCGGATCTGGGGAACCCTCCTTCTGCTCAGTCCCAGCAGGTTCCGGCTGAAGCACCAACTCGGACATCGCCTGCGATTTTTGTCGCTTATGGTTGCCAGCTGTTTCTTCAGCTTTTAAAACCTTGGCACTATCCTGTTCCCTGAAAGACACCTCCCCTGCTGTGACAGTTCGGATACTGCTATGCGAATCACGGTGTATTAATCGGGGGAAAGAAGGCGCAGCCAAACGAGCGACGGTTGAGCTCCGACTCCTAGACTTGGTCCGGGAATTCCTCTTCGACAGCCGATTGGATTTTGTTTGTCGGTGAGGGGAACTGGATGCTCCCGATTCTGTATCAGTTGATCGCGGAGAAGGAGACGAAGCCTCGTCGTCGTCATCTTCGTCACCACCTTTAGCCCCATCAGCCTCATCCTCAGTCCACCGCTGCTGCCCAGCAACACGAGATAGGGGGCTAGGGTTCGCAGGGATAACCCCCGTCGGACCAAGTGCAGGCGAAATAAGCGGTCTCAGGCTGCTTCCCTCATCACTAGATTCGCTTAGAATAGCGTCATCCCCACCTTTCCCAACACTCCCAGAAGAGTCCGAATCATCCAAAGCACCCTCTCCCACATGTCGAAGGCTCATATTGCCCTTATCGACTGGACTCGCACTATGCGTACTAGGCGTTGATATAGACGGACGACGATCCATCAAAGGACGTCGTGGAATGCTCATACCCGAATCCACGGACTCTCGACGACCAAGCAAGGAAGGTTGTCGTGGAGTGATAGGCGGCAATCCACTGCTAAGATGCAGGGGTGAAGACGAATTCGACGAAGTGGGCGTCATCCTACGTGAAGTCGACGTCGAGCTTCTCCGTTGTTGGATGCTTGGTCTGGGGTCGGCGCTGTACACTGACGTGCGGCCCGGGCTCGTTTTCTGCATAGTGGCCGGTGCTGAATCTACTGTTCTGGAGGTAGGCACAGGAGCAGGGGCGAAGGAATAGACGCCGGGGATGGCAGCCGGTGCCGAGATGGATTGAGGCAATGGGTGGCTTGGTTCTTTGTTGCTCGAGGTAGCCGGTAGACCGGTTGGTGGAAGGTCCGGAACAATGTTGGTTAGAGACGCGCCCATGAGCAGCCAAGTCTGCGCCGCTTGGTCTTTTCCTACTTGGAATGCAGCCTATAATGATCAATCTTAGCCCCACATAGTGCGTAGATCTAGCATAAACTTTACCTGTGCGTTTCTCGCACATATCTTTATCCTATCTGCTCCTTCAAATACATATCCCCGTGCAAGCTGCGTGAAAGTCTCGAGATCGAGAGTAGAATAATCGCTAGCAAAAGTCCCCATATTCTGGGAAATAGGCACGCACGGCCCATCTCCCAACGCCTTCAACTTCGACTTGCGCTCTTCTCCCGTTGTTCGTTTATCCGGTTTGCTATATAAATAGATCAGCATCGGTTAGCAGATTAAGACCCTCTGGCAGCAGCGTACACATCATCATACGGAACCTCCCATCTCGTCTTGCGGTCTGAGACAAATGTCAAGATCCCCGACGCCTCCCAAGTGGTAGCCACCCTCGGGATCGCATCGAGCGGTTTCGTCGAACTGCGCAGGTCAATTTGGGAGAACATCCCGGAAGTGTGTTGTGCCCATATTGCGTGCGAGTCGCGGAATGCGATGTCTAAATGAGGAAATTAATGAAGAGAAAGTAAGCAGGGGATATTGGGAAATAGCACGCACCTGTGACGCCACCTTCGACTGCTGAACCTGTTACGGACCATTTAGCAATCCAGCCTCTTCTCACGTCCCAGACCTCCACTGCATCCCCTCCTCCTGAGCTAGCACCAGTACCACCCACAGTACTATCTCCATGCCTCCCCCTTGCACTCCCGCCCCCAGTCTCGGTTCCACTCATACCAGAATCCGAACCAAACCCAACCAGGTTCATCAAGTCTGATCCCAAAGCACTGCTCATATTCGCCAACCTCCCTCCACCCAAACCCACACCGGGACTCACAGCTACACCCATACCCTGCGCCAGATCTGTCCCACTCCCAGTCCCAAACTCCGCATTCGACACCACAGCCACTTCACATTCATATGATGGTCTCCAGATGACGCGGCGTACTGGGAAGGAGGGGTGGAGCGTGTAGGTTGGCTTGTGTGGGATGTGGGTTGCGTTCCCGGGAGTTGCTAGGTCCCAGATCTGAGAGGAGAGAAGGGGAGGTGAATGTTCAGGTGAAATGATAGGAAAGGAAGTACGGGGAGAAGAAAGGAATTGGAGAAGAGACGACGAACTTTGACACAACGATCAAGACCACCACTAACGATCCATCCTAACCCGTTCCCAGCCCCTTCCCCCGCTCCAGCACCTGATACAGGGGTACCAATGTGTGTCGTCGCCCCAGGTGAGTTGCACCAATCAAGAGATGTGACTGACGCAGTGTGTGCGACTGAAAGTCGATCGAGTTGCCCTCGTTGACCCATTTTGAGGTCCCATCTAAGATGAGGGTACAAGGAGGGTGCTGAGGAAGGGAAAAAAGTAGGATTACCTATAGATGCTCCCGTTGTCTAATCCTACTACCGCTTGCAGAGGCTGCCATAGACTAGGAGAGAATACCACGCCGCGGACCGAGGTCGGGTGATGGACGCGCATGATAGATTTCGACATGTCCCGTAGGTCCTGCACAGAGTCAGTATTGAGGAAAATCATAACTTGGTCTTACTCACCCATACACGAAAGTCGCCATCTGCTGAACCCGTGATACAGTAGTGTTGGACAATCGGCGAGACGGAGAGTTTGTGGATCGAACGAATGTGGTCTTTTGTTCTTCGTTCTATAGCAAGGTCAAGTTAAACTTGAGACGTCACCAACAAATGTACCCACCATACTTTGTCGAACCGGACTTGTTCAAATCCCACATGATAAGTTCTCCATTGCGTGCACTCGTTAGAATCTTACTGTTGAAAGCTGAAGCCCATGATGAGCTCAGGTCCAACGAGACAATTGATACACGTACCCCCATGACCCCACGCGACGTCCGTGCTTGCACTATCTATTTTGAGTCCACTGCCTTCCCAAAAGTTGCGAGACGCGTCTATGCGATGACCCCCTCGCCCAACAGACGATTTGTGTTCTGGACTATGCGACTGCGAAGGGTCGGACAGACGCATGATCCTGAGGGCTGTACTGCGTCAACTGGGGATATATATATCGTATTCCAAGAGATACAGACATTCTTTTCCTGTAACAGCACATCTGATGCCGTCTCCACACTTTGCGATGGCACCTCCACCGCTGGGCGTCGTTCGTGGGAGACGTACATTGCGGGAGGGGCCTTGGTATCCATGGTTCCTAGAATCAGAGTACAGATCCAAAGCAGAGGGTGATGTTTGGATGCTCAACCTTCGGTTTGGCGCATTTGCCATTGAAGCGTCCATCGTAGACTGAATGTCCAGATTTGGATGTTTGCTTGCCATCTCCGTGGGATGCAAACACTTCCGAGTCTAATGTTCACTGGCAGTTACCACCCACTTGCCGATCCTATTATGAGTACGATTTTGTACAATTACTCTTTACCTGTCCCCGTGGTTCTTGTCTGTACTAATATGTAGGCAGGGTTCTTAAGTTGGTTCCAAAACCTCTTCGACATCACCGATCTACAAGACACCATGAATTTAGCCAACGAATGGAACTCTCGCATCAACCTTGCAGCTGTTCCTTCCGCACCTGGGACTTATACTGTATGTTCTCAGCCAATTCTACATGTTATGTAAACATCTCGTCAGTGACTCTCTTTTGAGTCTTTTTTTTTGTTGGAGGAGGCTTCTGGCTCCCGAATATCTGGTCTTGAATCTGTTCTTCCCTCATTATCTATGTATGAGCTTCCCATTCCAGTCTTTGATACCACGTCGAATGCGGAACTCCACCTGACATCCCAGCATTACTTGTGGCTGTCATCGTCATCCGTACCGAAGTCGTATCCGAAGAGCAGAAGAAGACTAAGTGGGAATTTCAGGCTTACAGCTAACCCTGGCAAACCAAATAATTTGAATCGTGGTAACAAGCATGTCATACTAGGTCCTGTTCTTTTTCGCCAACTTTTTGCTGCTCCACCTCAAGCTCGTACAACTTCTCGTAGCAATCTTCATCATGATCTTCTTCCATCTTCGTGCGGTTTAGTGAAGCCCATCCTTCTAACGCAGTCTCGTCGTTTTGAAAGTCATTGAGTTGTATACGGTCTTGGGAATCAGGGGGCCAAAAGAAGTATTTGCCATCGGCCTCGAAGATATAATTGTGCTCCTGCCTGTATACGTACATTATAGGACGTGTGGGAGGCGTTAACCCATAGACACATTTCATGAGCATGTCTGTGTAGGATAGGTCGTAGTATTAGGGGGCCTTGAGATGGCTGAAGACGTGCCGCCATTCTTCCCAATCGCAACTCTATATCAGTGTATCTTCTGACAGAGGCTTCGTAATCCAGCAAAAAGTACAAATTTCTACATCTTGCCCCTCAAATAGCGACATGATTTCCTGGGTATGGCATAAGATCATTGTATACATGGGCATGGAAGACCTATTTGCCTTCTTCAGGCCTAAGGCCTAAATGCTTCAGAAAGTCGAACTTTGGGTTGGAAAACATCGTCATGACGCCGTGTGTTAGTAAGGATAGGGGAAGTGAAGGATTGTTTTGGAATCGAAAGTCTAGGTGTCTGTGTGGTGAAGTTGACACTATTAAGCCTTATGGAGACGCAAGACAATGCCTAAGGGGTCCAAAACTGTGTAATTGAGGGGAGGGGTGTTGTACACCACAAATGACCCAACCTCAGTGGCGCTATTGGCATGGTACACAAAGTATACGTAGAGCGGGGTGTTGGTCGGAGAATCCTTGTTGAGATAGGCTGCAGGGACGCCGAATCAAAAACGAATTTGGCAATTCGTTATTCGGTTAGGCGGTGGTGTTTCCAAAGGAAACACGACGCTTCGGCGTGCATTCCACGTCCTCTATGGAGTTGGAGTCATGGGAGGGAGGGGTGTTGTGTAATGGCGTTCATTGATTCAGTGCGGCTCTTCCGCAACGACGAATTGAATCCTAACATGAAGTCAAAGATGTTAAATGGATATATATAAGCATAACTAACGAACAAAACAAATGAGAAATTGATGGTCACAGATTGTTTGGCCTGCAGTCAAGGGATTAACCAAAGGAATCTTCCAGTCATGAACTCGAGCTTCATATTCTCCAACCCTCCCACTGCGACCGAGGGCTCCCTAAACTTCTTATATCATACACTCCCCGAAATGGAACTTCCAACTGTTATCGGTCCTGGAATCCTCAATGTATAGCCACCAACACAAGTGATGCGATCGCCTGCCCAAGAACCGACGCAATTAATGTCAGGAGTGGACGGATCAAGCGGGATGACCAGCAACTCGACGAACTCGCTGGGAGGTGAACGAAAGAGAATCTCTTCAAAGTTTGTCCCAATCTCCCAGCGATTGTCATTTGTCAGGATTTATTATTGACCCATGGTAGAACAAACTTCAAGGATATTTGGGTCAGGGAATTGTACCGGACCTTGTCTCAGAAGGGTCACCCACCGGTTCAATGTCCACTCGGGGGAAATTCAATGCGGATCCAAGATGGTGAAGGGGTTTTGTCGACCTATAGGAGTTTACCGTATTAAAGGAGGTCGTAAGGTACATACATTTTTCAAAGGTTGCCGATTTGAGAGCTTTCGAGTTAATCGACTCTCGAGACCGCATCCCATAGGTACAGGCCATTCTGGCAAAATCGAGTCTGATTATTCTGTTGGTTTGTCTGCAACCCCTGCGCGCAAGCATCTGGCCAGTGCTTAAGATCCTAAATAGATAACTAGTTATGAGCTGAAACTCAGCACTCAACTCCTGTTTACTGTGTAGTAGCAATATATATAAACAC
>Ga0210383_10004488_pt1 | contig 12363 bp, 13 predicted proteins | sample IncBWC14OmetaG_FD_160072 | JGI IMG/M metagenome (GOLD analysis project Ga0210383, IMG submission 160072) | Forest soil microbial communities from Barre Woods Harvard Forest LTER site, Petersham, Massachusetts, United States - Inc-BW-C-14-O ...
GCGGCTCCATTCACCAAGCTGTTGATGAACGGAGCGTTCGGGTTCTGAAAAATCTGCTCAATCCCGCCCGTGACGGTGGTCGGTTGCGTCCAGTTGTGGTTCTCGAGTGCGATTACAAAAACGTGTTTAATTTCACGGCCATCCCAGTCATCCTGGGCTTTTGCGCTCCAACTGCTCACGCCAGCCAGGAGTGCCAACACACCGAGAAGACGAATATATCTGAATGCTTGCATTGATACCTCCAAGTCTATGAATTGCGGCAGATGCTGGATCGCTGCAGCAGGTCACACCGAGTAACCCATTCGACCAACATGCCAGCTAGAGAGCGATAGCAGGTCTATCTTGCGGAATGATAAGAGCCAGATTAAAGGATGGAGCATCCTTCACGAGAAGATCGCCGGCTTGAGGGTGGATTGCGTCGCGCCCGCCTGTGCTGCTGCTCGCCGGGGAACCGGCGGCCCCGTGCAAACGGCTTTATCGAGCATGCGCAGAGCACCGCTTCCAACTTCGCCTCGGAGAAAAAGCGCATCCGATAAAACTCTAACGTTGCTGGGCAGTTTCCGATTTCACGATGGTCCGAGAGCAGTGGTGGCGCCTGCGCTAGTAGGCATTCTGAGGGACGCGAGAGACGCTGCTATTTTCCATGCGGCAATTCGGCGCGGCCTGTCTGCAACTTCCGGCAAAGTGGTTCCCGTATATTGGCTGGAACGAAGACTGCCTGTATCTGAATGTGTGGACGACGCAGTTCTCTGCAAGCGTGAAACTACCAGTCATCGTCTATTTTCACGGGGGATCAAACACCGCGGGCTATAGCCAAATGACCCCGCTCGGTCCCACTCTTTCGCGTCTCGGCGTTGTCGTCGTAAGCGCCAACTATCGCCTCGGCCCCATGGGATTTTTTGCGCATCCGGCGCTTACGGCAGAGTCCGAACATCACTCTTCCGGAAATTATGGGCTTCTCGACCAATCGCAGGCTCTCAAATGGGTGCACGAAAACATTTCTCATTTTGGAGGGGATCCCAGTCGGGTCACCGTCATGGGCCAATCGGCCGGCTCCGTAGATATCTGTTTGCTTATGGCCTCTCCAAGGGCCGTTGGTTTGTTCCAGCGGGCGATCATGGAAAGCGGGGATTGCCAAAGTGTCCTGAACGAAGACATCCGCACCCCTACTTCGTACAACGCGATCTCCGGCACCGGTGAAGGTGTCGGAGTTCGCCTGGCGAACGACTTGGGAGTTTCAAATGGTTCCGACGCCTTACGAGAGCTCCGCGGCATTCCCGCCCAAGACATTCTGAAGACCTGGAGCCAAGATCGACGAATTCATTTTGACGCTATCGTCGATGGCTGGGTAGTTCCAGACCAGCCCTCAAAGATTTTTGCCGAAGGCCGCCAAGTCGGTGTCCCTGTCCTTGTCGGTAGCAACGCCGACGAAGCGACGGCGTTTGGCCACGGAGGTCCGAAAAGTATCGATGAATATAAGAAGTATCTCCTCGGGGACACCGGCAACTACGCCGATCAGGAATTCAACGCTTACCCTGTGACGTCGGATGCCCAATTGCCGGCCCGCTACCTCCAACTTCAGCGCGATTTCTTTGCCTACGGCGCCTATTCGATGGCACGAGCTATGACACGCGTGGGGCAAAAATCATATTTGTATTATTTTACCTATGCCGAGACGGGCGAGCGTGCGCCACTCGGGGCATATCACGGTGAAGAGCTTTTGTTCTTGAGTGACGCATTCCCGAATGGTTGGGAGCATAACAAGGATGAAGAAGCACTTGGTCATGCGACGCGTATTTATTGGACCCAGTTCGCAAGAACCGGGGATCCGAATGCTCCTGGTATTCCCAGGTGGCCGAGCTATGACGTGCGACCGGATCAATGCTTTGAGCTTGGCCGTACAATCCGCGTCCACCCATCGCACCGGAACTCCAGATTCTTGAACACATCATGGACCAGATCTTCGCCGAGATCAGAAAAGAATCGGCAGCAATGTAGTTCGACAGGATAAATCAACGATAGGCGCAGGTTTGCCAGGGTCCAGAAATCCGATTGTGGGAAGTTGGAATATTGCCGCTCCTGCCCTCACCCATTCTTCCAAACTGCAAACAGAACAGCCCACTGCCCGCCCAACGGTTCGGCTAAGCTCTGTGGTTCCCAGTTCAGCGCGCGGCCCGGCTAACTCCGTGGGGGGACGGTCGTTCCCAGAGGCTGCTCTAGCTATGCTCATCTCATGAGTTGAGTTTCGAACCCGCGAGCACTTCTGGTTGGTTGAAAGAAATTTGTATCCTAATTGTGCTGGTAAACATCACATATGCGGGTAGGAGATTTGATGTCGGCGACTAGCGTCCAATTCACGGTTGCGGCACACATCATGGCGGCTCTTGGCTTCCGTCACGGCCAGGAAATCTCTTCGGCCATACTCGCGGAAAGTGTCAATGCTGACCCCACCTTCGTCAGGAAATCTCTCTCGAAACTCGCAAGGGCAGGCCTGATCGTCACCACGCGCGGTAAGAACGGCGCGAGCAGGCTCACGCGTTCCCCTAAGCAAATAACTCTTTTGGACATTTATCGCGCCAGCGCAGCACCTCCGACATTCGCGATTCATAGCTATCCAGTGGAGAAGAGATGCCCGATCAGCTGCAACATTAAAGGATGCATGTCGTCAGTCCTAAAAAAAGCGCAGGACAGCTTCGAGAATAGTCTTGATGGAATAACCCTCGCCGATGTAGTTGGGGAAATCCATCGTGCGAGCCGGTGAACTTGTTTGCGTGCATATGTGCAAATTATCACCACATATAAACGCAAGGACCTGAGTTGCAAGCGGAGCCTTAGGAAAAGGAGAGGCGAATATGAACAGCAGTAAAGACAAGGTGGCCGTCGTGACGGATGCCATGTATGTGATTTTAGGGGCCGCCGGGAACACCGGCTCGATCATCGGCAACTCCCTGCTATCGAAGGGCCAAAAGGTGCGCGTCGTGGGGCGCGACCTGGGGCGACTGCAGCGCTTTGTACGCGAAGGCGCGGAAGCGTTCACGGCCGACATGAGTGATGCGGCTGCGCTCACCAGAGCCTTCCGTGGTGCGCGTGCGGCATACTTGATGTTGCCGCCGATAACCTCCCGCGAGGACCAGGAGCGACAGAGCGATGCGATCGCGAAAGCCGTGAAGGAGTCCGGCCTGCGCTATGCAGTGCACTTGAGCAGTTACGGCGCGCATGTTCCGGAAGGCACCGGACCAGTCACCGGGCTGCATTCTTCGGAGCAAAAACTGAACGCGATCAGCAATTTGAACGTTCTGCACCTGCGCGCTGCGTATTTCATGGAGAACAATCTGGCGGCGATCGACATGATTCATGGTATGGGACTGTTCGGACATGCGCTGTTACCCGACCTGAAGCTGCCTATGGTCGCGACGCGCGACGTCGGCGACTACGCCGCGCAGCGCCTCCTGGACCTGGATTTTTCCGGCAAACAAACGCGCGAGCTACTTGGCGAGCGCGACCTGTCGATGACGGAAGCCACCGCGGTGATTGCGCGCGGCATTGGCAAGCCGGATCTGCGTTACCAGCAGTTTCCGTACGACCAGGTGCTGCAGGTCTTGGCGCAAATGGGCATTCCGCTGAAAAGAGCCGCGGTGTACATCGAGATGTTCGAGGCCATCAACGCAGGAGTCCTCGCTGCGCAGGAGCAGCGTTCGGCGGAGAACAGCACACTGACTTCGTTTGAACAATTTGTGCAGGATGTCTTTGCGGCTGCGTATCACGGGAAGGCTGTCACCGCTTAGGTCAGCGCCCAGGTGGCACCGTTTGCAGACCAGAATTTCGGGAAGCAGTTTTCGAAAATTGCCGATGCGGAGATCTAGTCATGGATGGTACGGCCTCTAAGAAAAGAGAGTTGCCCAAGCGTCGTAAGAAACCGAGTACTTACCGTCGTATCGTCACGGGAAGTGTAAACGGCAAGTCCTCCGTCCAAAGCGACGAACCGTTGCTGGCCTATGAGTTCAAGACGGTTCCCGGCTACGAGCACACACTCATATGGGTCAACCCGGCGATCCCGGATCTCAGCACTGAGCAGAGGTTTGACCGATATCCCGAGTCCGTCGTTCCTGGACCTGGCGGTACCAGCCTGCACTTCGTGACCTTTCCGCCCGGTTCGGTCTTCGCCGATCCATCCTTCGATGCCGAGGCCGCACAAGAAGAAGCGCTCGTTCGTCTGCGAGGATTAGCGGATCACTTCGAAAAGGAAGACCCGGGGATGCCATAAAACGAACACCGTCGACTATTCAGTTGTCTACGACGGAGAGATGTGGCTGGAGTTGGACGACGGCGAGACTCTGCATTTGAGGCGCGGCGACGTGGTCGTGCAAAACGGTACGCGCCACGCTTGGCGTAACAAAGGAACCAAGACCGTCACGATGCTCTTTTTCTTGAACGGCGCAAGAGCGCGCGAAACCTCGCAAGCCTAAAGGAGGACAGCGATGATCCATGAAAATAATCTCATGACCGTTCGCCAGTTCGACGGCAACGCCTACAAGAGCTCGACTCGCAGGCCGCGGAGCTAACCCTGAATGCGGCGATCCTGCGTGCCGAAATCGCCAGGAGCTACGAAGAGTTTCTGGAGATCTTTGATAGATTTTACGCCGACGATGTCGAGGTGAGCAGTGAAGATTCGCCGGAGACAATCCGTGGAAAGGAGAGAGTGCGTCCCTTTCTATCGAATTTCCTGGTGCCGCTTCACGTAATGGTTGAAGTTGCTGGATTGTCGATATCCGTTCAACAGACGGAGGTTCCTCGAGACACCGCCAATGAGACACACTCCCAATGGAGGGTCGACTTCACCGCCGTCGGCGGGAAACAGTGCACTTTGAAATGGAACGCGATTCGGAGATGGAAGGCCTCCACGGTTGTGTACGAACACCACTACGGTTATGAGCGGATCGGCGGACCCTTGACCGAGAACGACTTGAATCTGCATTGGGGGCGTTCGGAGGTCGCGTTTCAGTTGCCCTCCTGAGGCTTGAAGAGAAAAGGCGCAGAGTTTCGCTCGACTTTTAAGGGTGGACTTACCTGACTTGCGAACCCTTCATCGAACTGTTTTTCTGGCTGCAGCGGGAAATCAGTTGGGCTCTTGGAAGAAGAAACATGAATCGGATCCTGGGTCGATTTTTCAGGACGGACGGAGACAAGCAATGGCCAGCGAGCTCAGGGTGACGCCACAGAAGAGCAATCGAAAAGTCGCGCGCCCATGTTCGGAAAGACTTTTCCAAAACACAAATGAAACGGAGTGATTTGACAGGAGACCGACCCATGGGAAACGAAGACTCTTACGTAGCTCTCGGGCTGAAGGTATGGAAGGCCCAAATCGATCGCGCGGACAAGCTTTTTGGTAGCCTCTCGTCCGAGGATCTCCTGCGGGAAATAGCGCCTGGCAGGAACAGACTGCTTTACCTGTGGGGACATCTCACTGCCGTACACGACGCCATGCTACCGCTATTGTGGCTTGGCGAACGACTTCATCCCGAGTTTGATGTCGCCTTCGTCGCGAATCCCGACAAGTCGCGAAATGGCATTCCTTCGCACGAACAAGTTCGCCAGGCATGGAATGCCGTCAACGCTGAATTGTGGAAAGGGTTTGAAAGAATGTCGTGGTCCGACTGGGTCCAGAGGCACGCGGCCGTATCGGAAGAAGATTTCGCCAAAGATGCTTCGCGCAATCGCTTCGCCATCCTACTAAGCCGCACGAACCATCTCTCCTATCACCTCGGCCAAGCGGTGCTCGGACGCAAGTGATCGAGAGGGAAGCTTCGGAGCTCGCTAGTTCAGAGCGCCCTTCGGTTGTCCACGCCCTATCCGCTGCTCACCTACGAAATCGTTGAACTCTTTGGAACGGGAGGCATCGCTGGGGCCATAACGATGGCCGCATCTGTGCCGAACCCGTGCGCGTCATCTACGTAATGACCGGGTGCTTCTTGCCGAAGCCAGTCGCCTGCTCGAACGCCTGCGCTATCTGCAGGACGCTGAAGTCTTCTTTGTTGCGCCCGACGATCTGCACTCCAACGGGAAGTCCTTCAGGCGTGAAGCCTCCAGGCACCGAAGCTGCTGGATTGCCCGTTGCCGAGATGTACCAGCAGGACTTCATCCAGTCGATGTAGTTATCAAACGCTACTCCCGCGATCTCCGTTGGGTATGGCGTGTTGACGTCGAAAGGCGGCAACTGTGCGGTGGGAAGAACGAAGTACTCGTACTTTTCAAGGAATGCCTGAAAGCTCCGCCAGACCTGGCTGTGGGCGATTTCGGCCCGGGCAACATCGGCGCCAGTTAGTCGCAGCCCTTCTTCGATTTCACTCTTGAGCGAGTCCTTGAATGCGTCCGGGTGCTCATGCAGCCGCACACCATAAGCATTCGCTGAATTCCAGGCGCGCAGTATGCGGAAGGCGATCTCAGCGGGGGCGAAGTCCGGCTCCGCCTGCTCGACGATGCACCCCAGGGATTCAAATGTCTTGCGATGCCCGTCCACCACAGCGCGTACTCGCGGGTCGAAGGGTACCCCGCCCAGGTCTTTAAACCACGCCACGCGCACACCTTTGAAGCTACGGTCAAGCGGATGCGCGAAACGTCCTCCGGCTTCGTTGATGGAGAGCGGCGCGCGGGAATCCGGCCCCGCTATCGTGCTCAGCACGAAGGCAAGGTCGGCTACCGAACGTCCCAGGCATCCCTTGGTGCTCAGTGTGGACCACGCGAACGACGCTTTAGGATCGGGCACGCGGCCGATGGAAGGTCGAAAGCCAACCACGTTGCAGAATGCGGCAGGATTGCGTAGCGACCCCCCGGTATCGGAGCCACTGGCAATAGGCACAAGGCCGCAGGCCAACGCGACAGCTGCACCGCCGGAGGACCCACCACAGGTCTTCGTTAGATCGTAAGGATTATGCGTCGCTCCGAAGACCTTGTTGAAGGTTTGCGATCCAGCGCCGAATTCCGGCGTGTTGGTCTTGCCGATAGTGATTGCACCCGCGCGCCGCATCCGATCGACAACAATATCGTCTTCAGCGGGGATGTAGTCCTTATAAAGAGGCGATCCGAATGTAGTGCGGATGTCGCGTGTTTCCAGGAGGTCCTTATGCGCGACTGGCAAACCATGCAGCGGTCCCAATGTCTCGTCGTGCGCTTGCATTTCATCGGCCTTCGCGGCGGCAGCGGCGGCCATTTCGGGAATCAGCGTCACGATAGCATTGACCTTCGGGTTCACACGCTCGATCTGTTTCAGATGCGCGGCCAGGGCTTCTCGCGCCGACAGCTTCTTCGTAAGGATCAGCCGGGCCATCTCGACTGTGCTCATAAAACAAAAGGAGGAATCGGTGGCGGCCTGAACCTGCAGGGCGCCGTCGACAAGAAGCACAGCAGCCACTCCCTCTAGAAGTTCGCGGCGACTTAGATTGTTCTCACTCACGGGGCGTGAGTTTACCACGTGCCGGGCTCACCCACCGGCGCTTTAGGTGGACAGGCGGGGTGATCTTGAATGGCTCAGCGTAGGCAAGCCATGCTTGAGACGCTTGTGGATGGTTGGCCGGCACGGGAAGTAAGTAATCGGAAAAGTTCTCATGGACGTTAATCCCGCATGTGGATCGCTTCCGTGTCTGCCGTCGTTTCTCTAGTGGATTCAGTTTTAGTGAGCTGTCTTCTACTTGCCCACCATCAGAATAGAAAACGAACCCGGCACCATTGGGCCGCGGGCGGGGCGGCCTGCTGGACCAGGAGGCGCGTCAGGCGGAGGCGGCCCGAACTCGGCTGCCATGGTTAACAGGTGATTCGTCTTTGTGTCGAGCGCGAGAGTCTTGGCGCCCACCATGGTTTGCAGCGTTTGCTCTACCACGAAGCTGGCGGGACTGTTTTCCTGGATGAACGTCATCGTGCCGCCGCCTTCCGCGCTGATGGCTTCCATTGTGGCGGGATTGAACGCCACGGTATCCACCCCCATGCCGGTCGGAAGAGTGGTAATAATGTTGCCGTTGTCGGCGTTCACAATCACCACCGTAGGCGACGGCTGACGGTAGTAAGCAAAGAGGATGTGATTCTTGGCGTCAAATGCCAGGCCGCTTCCGCCGGTGCCCTTCGAGCTGACGTCGTAGTGCGCCGTAACGGTCAGGTTCTTCGCATCCACCACGGCGATGTTCGCCTTGTCCGCGATATTGACATAGATCGTGCCTTTTCCATCGCTCACCGCTTGCTCCGGCGCTCCTCCCAAGTCAAGGGTCTTAACGATGGTACCTTCTGCTGCGTCGATCACCGTTGCATGAGGCGGCTGATGGCTCAACACCCACACACGCGCGTTGTAGGGGTCGCATAGGATCCCGTCGGGACGGCCGTCCACGTCAATGGTCTTGATGACTTTCAATGTGGTTGCGTCCCACATGGTGATCGGCTTCGTGGTAGAGAAGCCGTGGTGGGATTTGGGATCGACCGTAGCGCCGCCGGACCTGACATCGGCGATCGCGCCGGTTGGTTCAAATGTATCTAGGTTGAACACCGTCAGTTGGCCCGTCGTCCCACCGCGCGGGATGTACAAACGACGGCCCTCGACGTCTGCGAAAATGTAGTCATATCCGCCTTCGCCGCCGACTTTGGCTGTCTTCAGAACCTTATAAGGACCTGCGGTTGGGGGTTGTCGGGACAAGCCCATGGACGCCAACATCATGAGCGCCGCTGCAGGTACAACTACTAGAGAAATGGGTCGCATGAGATATTTCCTCCACTGGCTTGCAATTTCCACTTGGCCCCAAGCTGCGACGGAATATACACCAATTGAAGACGGATCGGCGACTAAGAGACTTTGCTAGCGCCTTGCGGTTCCTTCCTTTCAAGCCTCTTGACCGCTCGTATTACCGACAACTAGAGTGAACGCATGGCCAAAGTTCGCGTCAGCGCGTTTGCTGTGTCGCTTGATGGTTACGCCGCCGGTCCGCGCCAGAGTCTCGAGAATCCTCTCGGAATTCGCGGCCCTGAGTTGTTCGAGTGGTTTTTCTCCACGCGCACATGGAAGCAGATGCACGGGCAAGAAGGGGGTTCGACTGGTGTGGACGATGAGTGGGCGCGGCGGGCCATGGAGAACGTCGGCGCGTGGATTCTCGGACGGAACATGTTTGGACCTGTGCGCGGTCCTTGGGCAGATGACTCTTGGAAAGGATGGTGGGGCGAGGAGCCTCCCTATCATGTAACTACGTTTGTCCTGACACACCATCCACGCAAGTCAGTCGAGATGAGAGGTGGAACAACATTCCACTTTGTCACCGACGGGATCCACTCCGCGCTGCAACGTGCGAAGGATGCTGCGAAGGAGAAGGATGTACGGATCGGCGGCGGTGTCGCGACGATTCAGCAGTACCTCCGCGCGAAGCTCATCGACGAACTGCATCTCGCGTTTCGCCCCACCCTCATGGGCTCTGGCGAGAATTTGTTTGCCGGCATCGACATGACGGCGCTCGGCTATAAATGCACGGAACATGTTTCCACCGAGCACGCGATGCACATGATCCTGAAGAAACAGACATAGCCCGTCCACAGGTTCACTTCTTCCTTTTCAATCTCGTCGTGACCGCCGCCGCTTGTCCGCCTCATGCAGCGCAGCTACATCTCCGCCGCCTGGGGCGCCTCCGACAACAATCGCAAAGCGAATTTTTACTCCATCACCAAATCCAGCCGGAAACAGCTCAACCAGGAAACACGCCACTTGGAAGCGAATCTCTGCGGTTATCGGCCCTGTGCTGCAACTTGCAAAAGGCTAACGCCGGAAGGTGTACTCCATGTTCGCCACGCTCCGCTCTCTGGCTTCGAAAATTCACGCATGGTTTTCTCTTGGCAAACCCGCCGCCGACGAATTCGCGGACGAGCTCGAAGCCCACTTGGAATTTCTCACTGACGAAAATATCCGCCGCGGCATGTCGGCACAAGACGCCCGCCGCGCGGCGCGCATCCGCCTGGGTGGCCTCACGCAATTGAAAGAAACTAATCGTTTAGCAAGCGGCTTGCCATTTCTCGACACCCTTTGGCAAGACACCCGGAAGGATTTCATCGCGATCGACAAAGACTTGCCCGTCGGCGACACCGCGAAAATGACGGACGTTTTTGCCACAAACGTTGCTCAACCGAAATTCCGAACCGAACTCCTCGTACTCTTCGACGCCATGGCTCTCATCCTCGCCGCCACGGGGTTTTCGGCGTGATCTCCTACTCTGTCTCCCGCCGCACGAGCGAGATCGGCATCCGCATGACGCTCGGCGCTTCACGGAATTCAAGCTCCCACATGGTTTTGCGCGAAACCTTGCTTCTGGCCCTCGCCGGGCTTGCCGTCGGAGTTCCGTGCACCTTCGCGGCGTCTCGCTTGCTTGGCCACATGCTCTTCGGGATCACGGCAAACGATCCCATCACCTTGATCGCCGTAGCCTTCACGCTCATCGCGGTCGCGGTGGTCGCTGGTTTCGTTCCCCTGCGCCGTGCTACGCGGGTGGATCCCATCGTCGCTCTTCGTTACGAATAACTCTTCGCGCGTTACGCGACAATACGGGCAAAAAAGAGCCAGGACAGATTGTCCCGGCTCCTCTAGCATTGCGACTTATTAAGTAAGAGTTGCCGACTACCCGCCCGGAATCGTCGGCATCCTCTGCAACGGGCTGCGTCGGCTATACTTTGCGGGCGCATGGCCCTTGCAGTACCGGTTGGTCACGCAATGGTCGAGCATTTATCAGGAGCAATCATGGGTCAAGATAGTTTTATTCCGGTTGCAACCAATGCCAGGTCGCGAAGCGACCTCGTCGAGCGCGGGTTCAGTCGTCAGCCGCTCAGGGTTGACGTAGACATAGCGCGCTCGCTGGAAGCGTTATCCCATGCCGCCTGGTCCGTTCCAAAGGACAAATACTACGATGGGGGCGACAGGTATCGTTCCTTAAATCGCGTCAGGGCCGAGATTGTTGAGGGCGGTGTAAAGGTTTGGTTGAGCGAAGAGAGTACGCCCTATGTGCAGCTGAAAAAATACAACACGACAATCGGCGGCCAGCCGCGAGAGTACGCTCCGCTGCCCCCGGCGATCGCCGGTTCCATGGGCGTTCGCAAGATGATTGCCCACCACCTTTATTACCTACCGCTGTCGACGGTGGGTACGAAGTATTTGGTCAACGTTCATCTAATAAGGTTCACGGCTTCGCCTGGCCGGCCATGCGACACGAGTCCACCGGGCTTACATAAAGACGGGGAAAAGTACATCGCCACGCATCTAGTGGGCCGCTGCGGCGCTCAGGGCGGCGAAGTCATCATAACCGACAATGACAAGCAGGAAATGGATCGCTTCACGATGCGCGAATTGGGTGAGTGTTACGTCTTCGACGATGATCGCATCTGGCATATGTTGACGCCAGTGGCGGTACTGGAAGGCAATCAGTACGCCTACCGTGACACGCTGGCATTCGATATGCTGCCAGAGGGCTGGGAACCCGTGAAGTGATCGGGGACGGAGGGACTCGAACCCCGGCACAAGTGTTAGCCCGTACAACGGTCTAGCAAATTCAGCTTGTCCTCTGCCGGCATCAGATCACTTCCGGTTAGGCCCTCAATTCGCCCCGGATCGATGCTAAGCGCTGAGATCACTTAACCTCGCTCAGTTGAGCCGACGATTCGGGATGGATAATCGGAAGCCATCCGGGCTTCCAGTCGAGATTAGTACCGACAGTCGGAGCGTGCTGACGGCTCGCCTCCGATTCCGCTGCAAGATATTTAGGTACCGTTTAGGTTGCGAGCCGTACAGTTATTAAGTCGGGGCGTTTCTTGCTGCAATTCGCCTGGCGGCTCTTGCGATGAAATCAGTTCTCTACCTATGGATGCTTTTGCTGAGCTGTGCTCCGGCGTTCGCCCAGACAGGCACGCTCAAAGGGGTGGTCACCGACGAATCAGGGGGAGTCGTTGCTGGAGCGAAGGTGACGTTAACGAGTTCCTCGGGGCAAGTTCGAGAGACTGTTTCCAATAAGGAAGGCGCGTACTCGTTTTCTAATCTGGCGTTTGACACATACTCGGTGCAAGGGTCTGCTGCACAGCTCACACTGGCAGAGCCCGCGGAGGTCACACTGAGTTCCGCGGCGCAGATTCTTAACCTGCAGCTCAAGGTCGCGGAGATGCACCAACAGGTGAACGTCGGCGATCAGGCTGGCGAGGCGGTCACCACCGACTCGGCGGGGAACGCGAGCTCCGTTGTGTTGCGAGGGAAAGATCTGGATGCCCTGGGCGACGACCCGGAAGACCTCGCCGCAGACCTTCAAGCCATGGCCGGACCTTCGGCTGGACCAAACGGAGGAGCCTTCTATATTGACGGTTTCAGCG
>Ga0210383_10004492_pt1 | contig 12358 bp, 11 predicted proteins | sample IncBWC14OmetaG_FD_160072 | JGI IMG/M metagenome (GOLD analysis project Ga0210383, IMG submission 160072) | Forest soil microbial communities from Barre Woods Harvard Forest LTER site, Petersham, Massachusetts, United States - Inc-BW-C-14-O ...
GACGTCGCCAACGAGGCTCTGGTCACTCGCATCGAAGCCTACGTGCAACAGCACCTCGCCGATCCCGCGCTGAGTCCGGGGAGCATCGCTCACGCCCACCAGATCTCCGTCCGCCAGCTTTACAAACTGTGGTCGGAAAGGGAGCTTGGCCTTGCCGAGTGGATCATGCGAGGACGGCTCGAGGGCGCCAGGCACGACATTGCGAAGGGCGGGTCCCCCGGAATCGCGGCAGTCGCCCGGCAGTGGGGCTTTACCGACCCCACGCACTTCGGCCGCCGGTTCCGCGCCGCTTACGGCCTCTCGCCCAGGGAGTGGCGGCAGGCTCAAGATCATCAAGAGGCCGTCCGCGCCGCGGCCAGTTAGGAGAAGATCATGCTGCTCGTGGATACGTCGCAGTACCCGGCCAAAGATCGCTCTGCGCTGATAATCGACCAGTTCTCCGATCCAGCCAGTGGTTACTTCGCGCCCGCTGACGGAGACGATCTGACGAAGATGCGGATGCGGTTCCGAACATGGGACATGGGAGACGGCTGCGACCTCCTCAACGTGCAAACCAGCAGCTTGCTTATCGGCATGCGCCCGCCGCGCTTTTCCTGCGCTCCAGACCCCGTCATCGGCTTCGCCCTGAACCTGAACCCTTCGGGTCCAATGCGGTTCAGCCAGGACGACCGGCGCGAGATAGTACCCGGCGGAACCCTGTACATTGCCGAGATGAGCGAGGCGTTTACCTTGCGATTCGGCAGCGGCGCAGACAGCGAAGCCATCAATCTCCGGATTCCCCTGGAGGTTCTTGACCTGCCGCTGCGCGACGTTCGGAAGGCGGCACAGTTTCTACCCAGGAGCCCCCTTTACGAGATCGCCCGCCAGCACCTGCTAACCCTCGCGCGGTACACCGAAGAGTTCGACGAACCGCAGCCAAATGCCCAGAAAGCCGCGCTCCACGTGCTGCGGGCGCTGATAAAATCGTTCAGCACCGATTGAATGCGGGCGTCGAGCCGTGGCGCTGCTTCTCGACACGTCTGATCTCCCGCCGGGCCGCCGGGCCGAGGCGGTAGCTGAGGTCATTCAATTCTCGGGTGTCCGGACCCGCATCGTGTATGACGGTTCCGACGACGAGGTGTCAGCCCGGTTCGAGTACTTCACCGTCGGTGAGGCTCATGTCCTGAAATCCCAGAACTCACCCCTAGGCCTCATCACGACACCTGCCCTCTTGAAAGGTGCAGAATCCGATCTGCTCGTCGCCTCGCTGAAGCTGGCCGGGACGGCGACCCATACCCACGCTCCGGGGCGGCTCCTCTGCTCAGGAGACCTCTTCGTGACGAATCTGTGGCGACCCTATGAGTACTTCGATGACGGCGGCGAGAACGCCTGGTTTCACATTCCTCTTGATCGTCTCGGGCTGTCGCGCGATTACGCCACGCGCGCCAGCGAGGTTATCCACACGAGCCCGCTTGCCGCGCAACTCCAACGGTACCTCCAGATCCTGTTCCGGAACGCCGACGCCATCTCGCAGGGCCCGGCCGCGTCCACCGTCGCACAGGCGACCACGGACCTGGTGCGGGCCGCACTCATATCGGCCCTCGACGAGGAGCCATTCCGCCGCGACGGCGGGGGCCAGAACCTGACCACCGTAGCCAAAAGCTACATCGCCGCGCATCTCGCCGACCCGGACCTCGGCGCGGAGCGGATAGCGCAGGCGATATTCATCTCGGTCAGGCAGGTGTACAAGCTCTGGGAGACCGAACCCCTCCCCCTGGGCCAGTGGATCCTCGAGCGCAGGCTCGAAGCGGCCCGCGACCAGCTGACGAGCTCGCGCGGACGCAGACAGACCATCGCCGCGGTAGCCAGACACTGGGGCTTCGCCGACCCCACGCACTTCAGCCGCCGGTTCCGCCAGGCCTACGGCATGTCGCCCCGCGAATGGCGGCACGCCACCGCAGTGCAGCGGCTCTGACGGCTTCATCTCGGTCCCGCGGCGGATCCGTGCACGCATAGTCGGTAATCCAGCGCAACCAGCATCAACCCGCCACACCTTTTCTGCCACTGTGAATCACGGTCCGTGATCAAAAGTGGCACGGCCTGCGCCGCGTACACCGCAACGTGCAGGGAAGGGTACACGTGAACACTCGCAGTGATCGTGGCGTCATACTGCTCATCCACGGCCTGTGGTTCCACTCCAGCGTGTGGACTCCCTGGCTGGAGGAGTTGGACGAGGCGGGCTACGACGCCATGGTGTTGTCCTGGAGAGGTGAGGACCGGCCGTCAGACACCAGGCCTCCCGTGGTAGAGCCCGACTTCGCCGCGCTGTTGCGCACGGCAAGGAGACACGCCGAGACCTTCCAGCCCCGACCGATCGTCATCGGGCATGGCGTGGGAGGGGTGGTCGCGGAGCGGCTGCTCGACGACGGTGATGCCGCGGCCGCCATCTCCCTGGCGCCCGTCCCCGGTGGCTACGCGTCCGTCCCGGTGGCCGCCCACCTGCTCAGCCGCAGGACCCGCCTCGCGCTGCTGAGCCTGCACGGTGGCCCCGTCGCGCCGACGTATCCTCAATTCCAGCGGACAATCGCCAACGCGAGCAGCGACGCCGACGCGCAGGACCTCTATGAGAGGTACATCACGGCGGGTAAGCCCCGGGACATATTGCTCCATGCAGCGCGGCACCGCGTCCCTGAAGGGAGCAGGCGGCCGCACCGCGGCCCCTTGCTTCTGGCAGTTGGCGGGAAGGATGAGCTGATCCGGGAAACGGGTATCGCCTTGCTGCACATGACCTACCGGAAGCGCCAACCCGATGCCATCACTGATTACAAGGTCTTCGTCGGCATGGACCATATCCTGGGTCTAGGGACCCAGGATATGGTCGTTCTCTTCTACTGCCTTGACTGGCTTACGGCGCACAATATGTGACAGGGCCACCCTTCCAGGAAACGCCTCAGGTCCAATACGACCGTCACCCAACCGGCCCGGAAATAGCGGCGACCTATGCAGCTATCGATGACCGCTGGGGCCGCCGACCTCCCGCAACCCCGCCTGCAGCGTGCACGCATAGCCGAAGTTTCCGCAGGCACGGCATTTCAGGCCATGCAACACTGATGGCGACATTTCCATTCCGGCAGATCCGGTCATTTCCATCCGGGGGAGACGCGATCGCCATGCCTGCGTCGAAAGCATGGAGAAGTGAAAAGGAGTAACCACAATGTTTTATCAGCGCTTCGGCCTAGTCAATAGCACTCCAGGGTCAGCTGGAACCGCTCCCGTCCCAGGCGACTGGCCCGGTCCGTCCATGGACGACTTCGGGCTGCCGCTCCCCGGTTCGGACGGTTAGCGGTGCGGGGAGCCAGGGGTGGGGGAGGCGGTGCGGGCAGGCCCCTGTGGGGTTCCGTCGAGAGCGTGGCGCCGGCTCTGGTGGTCACTTTCACCGTGACGGCGCCACGCCCCGCTCGTTGAGGGCGTGCGCGATCCGCACGCGGCTGGTGATTCCGAGCTTGCGGAACACCTTGCGCAGGTGGTAATCGACCGTGCTGGCGCTGATGAACAGCCGCGCCGCGATCTCCGCGTCGGACTCGCCCTCGCTGGCGAGAAGGGCGATCTGCAGCTCTTGGGGGGGGAGCTGGTCGGCCTCGTCCACAGTGCGCTTGCGGGCATGCCCTCCCGTGGCGCGCAACTCGACCCGGGCCCGCTCGGCGAAGGCATCCATGCCCAGCTTGCTGAACATCTCAAACGCGGCATTGAGTTGCTCGCGGGCGTCCTTGCGGCGTCGCTGGCGACGTAGCCACTCGCCGTATAGCAGCCTCGCCCGGGCAAGCATGGGAACATGACGGCACCGCCGGAGGTACTCGATGGCCTCCTGGTACCGGTGCTCCCGCTCGTCATCGTCGCGGATCATCGCCTGGCACAGGGCAAGCCAGCCCAGGGCCGCGGGGGTTTGGGCGGCGGCGGCCAATGGCGCCAGGCCGTCAAGAGCAGCGGTAGCGGTGGCGATGTCGCCGCTGCGCGTTCCCGCCTCGATCAGGTCCACGGTCGCCCCGGTAGCCATCCCACTCTGCAACATGACCTGCAAGGCCGCCTCGTAGTTCCCCAGGCTTATTTCAAGCTGGCCCAGGGAGAGCCGGACCGTGTGCGCGCCCAGCCCGTACCCCGTGGTGGTGAACTGAGGTATCAGCCGTGCGGCGTGGGCGCGGGCCTCGGCCTCCCGGCCGCGGCGGGCGAGGACTGCCAGCTCGGCGGCCGCGAACAGGCCCAGGTGCGCCCGGAACCCGGTCGCCTCGCTGAGCTCCCGTCCCTCGGCGATGGTGACTTCGGCGTCGGCGAACCTGCCCTCCTCCATCTGGTTGTAGGCCAGCGAGACCAGCCCGACAAGCATGCCGCCGAGCGCGCCCCGACGGCGCAGCTCCGCAATCCAGCGGTGCTCAAGGTCGTGCCACGCCGAGTCGTCGAACAGTGTCGAGGAGGCCATCGACACTGGCAGGAAGTAACGCAGGACATCCTCAGGTAGCGGTTGGCCGCTGCTCAGCGGGAGGATGGCGCGCCGCAGCAGGGCGACGCCGTCAGCGTAGCGCTGCTCGTTGACGGCGGCCATGCCCTCAAGGAGCTGGTCGGTCAGCGTCGGGCTGGCCCCCCCGGGCAGCGGGACCGCGACCACCTCGGCCAGCACCTGGACGCAGCCAGGGTCGCTATGCCAGGCGAACCGGGCCACCACCAACGCGTCCAGCATGATGTCACGCGCCACGCGGGGATCGCGCGAGGCAGTCGTGGCCGCCGCGTCCAGCAAGACCGTGGCCGCCTCGGTCACCTTGCCGGCGGCGTACAGGCTGAGGCCCTCCAGCCGCCTGGCCTGTGCTTTGTCCAGCAGGTCACCCAGCCCCGGGGCAGCGCGCTCGACGAGTTCCAAGACGGCGGGTGCCTCGCCGGCCACGAACCTCGCCTCAGCCGCGTCCAGGAGTCGCCGCGCCCCGCGCGACACGTCCGGCGTAAGCTCGGCCGACCGTTCCAGGAAGGCCGCCCCGCTGGACCAGCCGCCGCGCCTCCGCGCCCGGGCAGCCGCCTGCTCCAGCTCGGCCGCGACGTACTCGTTCGGCCCGAGAGCGGCGTCGGCTAGGTGCCAGGCCCGCCGGTCACGGTCGCGGACCGGATCATAGACGGCTGCCAGCGCCTCGTGGACCCTGCGCCTCGTGGCCCCGGACGAGGCGTAGTAGGCCGCCGATCGCATCAGCGGATGCCGGAACCGGATGGCCGGCTCCCAGACGACTAGCTGCTCTATCGCCGGAAGCGACGCCAGCTCCGGGTCAAGCCCGAGCTTCCCGGCCGCTTCCCAGATCTGGTCCGGCTGGCCGAGCTGGTCCGCCGCCGCGAGCGCCAGCAGTTGCCGTGCTTGTGTTGGCAGCGCCCGCACCCGCGAACGGTAAAGCTCATCAAGGGGCCCGCAGAAGCGCAGCGGCTCGGCCAGCGGCGCGGTTCCCGACGCCTGAGCGGAGGTCAGCGCGCCGCCGAATTCAACGAGCGCCAGCGCGTTTCTCGCCGTCTCGGCCACAATGCGGGCGCCAACCCACTGTTCCACCACCTGCCCGGCTGCCATCGCGAGCAGTTCCAGCGCTGCCTCGTCTGGTAGCGGGCCAACTGTCAGCGCGGGGAGCCCGTCGATCGACTCGGTGTGCTGTTCCCCTTCGCGGACGGCGAAGATCATCGCCACCCGGTCAGCGAGCAGGCGGCGGGCCACGAACCCGAGGACGTCAAGTGAGACCCGGTCCAACCATTGCGCGTCATCGATGACGCACAGCACCGGGCGCTCGACCGCCGCCTCGGTGATCAGCGTCAGCGTCGCCAGGCCCACCAGGAACCTGTCTGGCGCCGCCCCCGCGACCAGGCCGAAGGCCGCGCCGAGGGCTTCGCGCTGCGGAGGCGGCAGCCGCTCTAGACGAGCAAGGAAGGGCACAAGCACCTGGTGAAGTCCTGCGAAGCCCAGGTCCACCTCTGACTCGAGGCCAGCCACCCGGGTCACGTGCATGTCGGCCGCCCGGCCGACCGCCCAGTCCAGCAGCGCCGTCTTGCCAATGCCCGCCGGGCCGCGCAGGACCAGCGCCCCGCCCACCTCGTTGCGGGCTCCTGCGAGCACCCTGTCCAATGCGCCCGACTCGTCAACCCGGCCTACCAGCACTCGTTTACTTTGCCATGAAAGTCACATCGACCGCGACGTGCGACGAGTTTCGAATACACTCCCTGCGACCGACTGCTCCTCGGCGGCGAATAGCCGGCGTGCGAACAAGACACCACTTGCGTCACCCCTGAAGCGGGCGCCGCTCCCATGCCTAGCCGACGGGCATCCATCGCGGCATCGATCAGCGCCCTGGCGGCGGCCGGGGTGATCGACCTGCTCAAGGCCGCGTTCGTGCAGGACCGGCTGGACAGGGACGGATTCGACACGCGGATCGGCCAGGCCCTCGCGTCGCGTACCTACGGGGAGCTGACGGTGGTCACCGCCGGCATCCCGGCCGAGCTGGCCGGAGAGCTGCCGCGCCGCCCGCCCGTCCGGGCGCGGCGCCGGATCCCCTTTAACACCGCCGTCACCGGGGCCGCGTACATGGCCGGGCTGCTGAACATGGGCATGATAGCCACCCTCCTCAGCCGGAGCCCGGTGGCCGTGGTCCTATTCGCCGTATTCACTGTCATCGCGACGATCCTGGCCATCGGGGCCATGGTCGTCGCACGTTAGGCCGTAGCGGCCAGCCCAGTGCGACCGGGAGCTGCTGCTGCCACCACACTGTCACCGGCCGAGTTCACTCTCGTAATGGTTACCGTCCGGGCCTGCCACACTGCCTTCTTTTTCGTGAACTCTGGAGATTCCCGAAGTAGTCCCTTGCACGTCCCCCCAGGGGACAGGTGCAAGGTGATGGCCACCGTCGGCATGCGGTGATCAGGACGCGCGTTACTGCGATGCAGTCTCCTGCGATGCCCGGGTGACGACGAGTTCGGTCCGGCCGGTCTTCCGTCGCGACGGCGCCGGCATCGAGGATCCGCTGAGGGCCATGCATGCCTTCCTCAAGGCGCCCGGGCGATTTGATGTCAGCGACCCGTCGCGGCCGGCATCGTTCGGCGCTGTCGCGGGTGGCCTCGACGGCCTCCCTGCCCTCCCTGAGCTGCTACTCGGCCTGGTCAGGGCGGACGGCGACCACGAGGTTGTAGGTCAGGTGAGCTGGCAGCCGCGCACGCAGGGCCGGCGCCGGGCCGCGAAGGCGAGAATGCCGCCGTTCAGCGCCCGGTCGCGTCCGTGAGCAGCAACCCTGATCTCGGGGCACAAAGCGGTCACGGGGCTGCGTCAGGTCGATGACATTCTTGCACCATCAGCGCGTTCCCGCGTCTCCTGTAACGGGAGAGCGCGGCCGTCCGTGCCGCGTGGAAGGAGGGAGTCGTGAGCGAGCAGCCGCCGACGGAATACGCGCCTCCCGGTTGGTTCGCGGACCCGACCGGGCTACAAGCCCAGCGCTGGTGGGACGGGACACAATGGGGTCAGCAGACGCGCCCCGCACGGAAGTCGTGGCCGCGGCGCCGCCGGGTAATGACCGTGCTCGGCAGCCTGGCCGTGCTGATCATCGTCATCGGGGGGATCGTCAGCACTAGCGGAAACGCCAAGCAGGCCGACAACGCTTCCGCCATCGCCGCGCCCACCGTCAGGGCAACACCCAGCCGGGCGCCGACGCACCACGCGACGAGTACGAAGACAAGGCCAAAGAAAGTCCCGGTCACCGTGCAGGCGACCACCCCGGTGCCAGCGGCAACCACCCCGGCACCCGCGGCGACCGCTTCCGCCGCCTCCGGCAGCGGCCACTACATCTGCGGACTGCTACCCGCAGAGCAACGAAGGCACCTGCTGCGAACCCGGCAAATACTGGCGCGATGCCGACCAAGGGGCATCAGGGATGGCTGGCGATGGGGAAGCCATCACCTGTGAAGACAAACGACGGCCCGCGCTGGGAACAAGCCTGATCCGGCTGGACTCGACGAGCCGGAACCGGGGTGTTCACGTGGATCAGCGCGAAACGCGCCGCGTGGTAAGCCCCGAGCAATGCCGTTGTGCCTGGCTGGCTGTCTAGCCTGGCTGCCTGGCTCTGTCCTTGAAGCCAGCGCTCATCCAGCGATCCCCCTACCTAGCCCTGTCTAGCCCACAAGATCACCGACACAAGCCGCAGGAAATCGGTCACCGGCACCACGACCGCAGCCTGGCCGCCCAGGTGGATCACCTCATACGAACCGGTATCCGGGCTGGGAATGTCTGGCCGGGCGGTCATCCCGTTGCCTTTTGTCGCGATCGGCGAGGGCCTGTTACCTATCCTGACAGGCTCCCGGGCCTCATCGGCATGACGTCGCCACCAGCGGTGGTCCTGTGTCGCGACAGGAGCCTCCGAATCCGGGTGCTCGTAAACGTGTCACCAGCCCTCGACGAGCGTGATTTCGCTGGTCAGACGAGGTAGGTGTCGTAGCGCTAGGTACGCGGCGACGGCGTGCCAGCCGGGGTAGAACTCGGTGGCGGTGGGGTCAGACCACCTGGACCCGCGCGGATGTGATCAAGTGCCTGGGCCGTGTGCAGCCCTGGTCCGGCCTGGACCCCACGCGACGGTAACGGCCCCCGGTCCCTCCGCCGGGCCCATCGGGCTGATCCCCAGCCTCCATGACGGAAGACGCATAAGCCGCCGCGTACCGGGTAACCGGGAGGCTCGACTGAGGCGGAAGGCGGGCGGCGTGAGCGGCGGCACGGAGATGGGCCTTGAGCCGATGCCCCCGCATGCCCTGCGTGACTACGCGCTGCTCGCTGATGGGGAGCGCGGGGCTGTCGTCGGCCCCCGGGGCGAAATCGTCTGGATGTGCGCACCGCGCTGGGAGTGCGATGCGGTATTCGCCAGTCTCGTGGGCGGCGAAGGGCTGTATGCCATCACCCCGAAGGCCCGTTTCGTATGGGGGGGTTACTACGAAGAAGGCACGCTGATCTGGCGCAGCCGATGGGTCACCGGCGAGGGTCTTATCGAGTGCCGTGAAGCGCTGACGTTCCCCGGCGACCCGCACCGCACGGTCCTGCTGCGTCGCGTCATCGCCGGGCATAACCGCGCAAGGGTCCGGGTCAGACTTGATCCCCGGGCGGAGTTCGGCCGCAAGAGCCTGCGCTCGCTCCGCCATGGTCATGGCTGGTGGGCGGGCAGGCTTGGTGATCTGTACCTGCGCTGGTCCGGTGACCTGAGCGGTGCGAGGGCCCTTCGGGCCGGCCGGGGATCCCAGCTTTTGCTGGATCTGGCCGTGCCTGCAGGAACGAGTCTTGACTTGGTGCTCGAGCTATCTGACCAGCCGCTTGAGCGGGAGCTGCCGGACGCTGACGCTGCCTGGGAAGCAACAGAAGCCGCCTGGGCGCAGGACGTCCCGCGACTGGACAGCGTCACCGCCAGGCGCGACGCCCGGCATGCTTACGCGGTGCTGCGGGGCCTGACGAGCTCATGCGGCGGTATGGTCGCCGCGGCCACCACCAGCCTGCCTGAGCGGGCCGATGAGGGCCGTAACTACGATTACCGCTATGCCTGGATTCGCGACCAGTGCTACGCGGGGCATGCGGTCGCGGCGGCAGGCGCCTACCCGCTGCTTGACCAGGCCGTGGGATTCGTATCGGACCGGCTTCATGCCGACGGGCCCGTGCTGGTTCCTGCCTATACCGCCAGCGGCGATCGGGTGCCAGACCAGCGCAGACTGGATCTGCCCGGGTACCCAGGTGGCTTTGATCTCGTCGGCAACTGGGTCAACCGGCAATTCCAGCTGGACGCGTTCGGCGAATCCCTGCTCCTGCTGGCCGCGGCCGCCAGGCGCGATCGGCTGGATTCTACCGGGCGGCGAGCAGCCGAGATCGCGGCCGACGCGATAGCCAGGCGCTGGCGCGAGCAGGACGCCGGAATCTGGGAACTAGGCAATCGGGCATGGACGCATAGCAGGCTGACCTGCGCGGCAGGCTTGCGCGCAGCGGCCAGGTCATGTGCGTCACCGCCGCTGGCGACGCATTGGTCCGGGCTCGCGGACGTGATCGTCGCCGATACCGCGAAGCACGCGGTGCACCCGTCTGGCCGCTGGCAGCGCTCACCCGCTGACAGCGCCATGGACGCCGCGCTTCTGCTGCCTGCCATCCGCGGTGCAGTGCCCTCCGACGATCCACGGACGATCGAGACGCTGCGTGCCTACATGGCCGAGCTGACGCAGGACGGCTACGCCTACCGGTTCCGTCATGACCAGCGGCCGCTCGAGCAAGCCGAGGGTGCTTTCCTGCTGTGCGGGTTCCTGTTGGCCTTGGCTCTGCAGCAGCAGGGCCGCGAGGTGGACGCCGCCCGCTGGTTCGAGCGTAACAGGGCCGCGTGCGGGACTGCCGGGCTGTATTGCGAGGAATACGACGTGGCCGAACGCCAGATGCGAGGCAACCTCCCGCAGGCGTTCGTGCACGCCCTGATGCTCGAATGCGCCGCGCGCCTCGACTCGCCCTGGAGACCAGAGCGACGGTGCGGCAAAGAGGATGACTCTACCGAGGAGGACTGACGACCCCATGACCGAGACCATTGTCATTACTGGCGCAAGCGCCGGCATCGCCCGGGCTACGGCACGGCTATACGGCGTGCGCGGGGCGAACGTGGGGCTGATTGCCCGGGGGCAAGCCGGCCTGGACGGTGCGGTCAGCGATGTTGTTCAGGCGGGCGGGAAGGCACTCGCGGTCAGTGCCGATGTTGCGGACTACGAGCAGGTACAGAAGGCCGCTCGTCAGGTGGAAGAGCTGTTTGGCCCGATCGACGTCTGGATCAACGTCGCGTTCACCTCCGTATTCGCGCCGTTCGCCGAAATCTCCGCCGATGAGTTCCGGCGGGTCACCGAGGTCAGTTACCTGGGCTTCGTGTACGGGACAATGGTGGCAGTCGACCGGATGAAAACCCGCGGCCGGGGCACCATCGTCCAGGTCGGATCCGCCCTCGGGGAGCGCAGCATCCCGCTGCAGTCGGCTTACTGCGGTGCCAAGCATGCGATCAACGGATTCACCTCATCGCTGCGGTGCGAGCTGCTGCACGAGAACTCCGGGATTCACGTCACGGTTGTGCAGATGCCTGCTGTCAACACGCCGCAATTTTCCTGGGTGCGGTCCAAACTGCCCAACCACCCGCAGCCCGTCCCCCCGATCTATCAGCCAGAGGTCGCCGCGCGCGGCGTCGTTTTCGCGGCCGATCACCCGCACAGGAAGCAATACTGGGTCGGCGGCAGCACGGCGGCCACCATCACGGCCAACAGGATCATCCCGGCCCTGCTCGACCGCTACCTTGCCCGCACCGGATACGGCTCCCAGCAGACCGGGCAGAAGGTCACCTCCGGCCGACCGGACAACCTGCGGCAGCCCGTCGACGGTCCAGGCGGGCACGACCACGGCGCACGCGGGATCTTCGACGACACGTCGCATGACCGCAGCCCGCAGCTATGGATGTCCCAGCACGCGCGCCTGCTCACCGCTGCGGTCGGCGCCGCGGTTCTGGGCGGTGCGGCCGCCGTAAGGCTGGTCAGGCAAAGGTGAAAGACGCGACGCCCAGGGCATTCTCGCTGACGCGAGCTGCCTACGGGGCAGTCCTGCTCTGCGCCCCCGGCGCGGTCATCAGCCGGTGCACCGGCCAGCCGGCCAGTACGCGTGCCCGCGCGGTCGTGCGGGTGCTCGGTTCCCGGCACCTGCTCCAGGCGGCCGTGACGGCCCGGGCGCCGGGCGCCCTGGTGCTTCGCGCCGGCGCACAGGTCGACCTTGCCCACGCCGCCTCGATGCTCGCGCTTGGTGCCATTGGCCGGCCTCTGCGCCGGGCCCAGCTAGCGGACGGGCTGGTCGCCGCCATCTTCGCCGCGCTAGGCGCCGCGGCCCGGCGGCACCGGGCGGTTTGCGTCGCCTCGCCGGGGGCAGCTCAAGGGGAATCTTCAACCGCGCAATGAAGCTCAAGGGGAATCTTCAACCGCGCAATGAGAGGAATTACCCATGTATATCGGTATCGGGACGGTCGTTCTCATCGTGATCATCGTCGTTATCGTCTTGGCCCTGCGGAGGTAAGGGGTCCGCAACCCGCGAGGACGCCGCGATCTGACTACCGGCGTCCACGCCGGGCCCGGTGTTCTCCCGCGTCCCCGGTGTTTTTCCGCGCCCTCAGCTCGATGCATCTGGTCGCGACCAAACTCAGGACGCGTTGACGGCTAGGAGGAAAAGCAAATGAGATCTCAGCGCGCGGGCCGCGGCGTGGTCGGCGAGGCTTCGCATGGTATCGACCGCATGGTACGCAACGTGCAGACCGGGCGTTTCGAGCGGAGCCTGTCGGCACTCACTGCGGCG
>Ga0210383_10004494_pt1 | contig 12357 bp, 14 predicted proteins | sample IncBWC14OmetaG_FD_160072 | JGI IMG/M metagenome (GOLD analysis project Ga0210383, IMG submission 160072) | Forest soil microbial communities from Barre Woods Harvard Forest LTER site, Petersham, Massachusetts, United States - Inc-BW-C-14-O ...
CGGCACGCTCGATCTGCATGATCAGGTTGTGAAAGCGTACGGTGTTGTCCTGGTCAACCGTGCGCTCGTATCGTTGCGTGAAGATCAGCTCCAGGTTCCGGTGCCGGCAAGATATAAACGCCGTACCTCGCTGCGCCGCCGGAACGGTAAAGCGGCGGTTGAATTCGGCGATGTAGTGCTCACGGAGAAACTCGTTGGCCCCTTCCAACGTTCTGATCCCGCTCAATCGCAGTTCCTGGGGGAGCCGCCCCTGCCAGGTGGAGAAGTTGCGTTCCGAGCGTCCCCGCGCCTGCGGAGAGTAGGAAGGAATCATCTGCACTCCCAGTTCCTTCATGGCGCGACCGACCTGCGTGGGACGCTCATAATCGACCTTGCCACCACTCTTCGGCGTCAACCAAAAATGCGCTCCACGATCGGAGTACAGCGCACAGAACAGCCCCTTTCGTTCGATCACCGCGCGCAATCCGGCCATCACCGCTGCGCTCGTCTCCTCCGGCGCCAGCTGCGCATAATAGATCTCGCTGGTGGCGTCATCCAGGATCACGATCAGGTCGTGCCAGCGCTCATCCTGAAACCACTGGTGATGGCTGCCGTCGATGTGCAACATCATCCCCGGTAGAGGACGCCGCTCGCGCCGTTTGCGATGCACGCCGCGCCTGGCCTTACGCTTCACCAGACCGGCCGTCTGCAACGCCTGCTTGACCCACGTGTAGCTCAACCCGATCTGATGGTCCTCACGCAGCTTCTCGTGAAAGTGCCGCACGTTCAGATCGAAGTACTTGTCCCGATACAGGCTCAGAACTTCTTCCGCCTTCGCCTTCGGCACCCGCCCGCGGCTCGGTATCCCTCGTCGACGGTCCAGCAAGCCCTTGTGGCCATGCTCCTCCAGCCGCTTCCGCCATCGACGCAGCTGACGCTCGCTGATGCCCACCAACTCCGCTGCCTGCCACCACTTGATCTTCCCCGCCGACGCTCTCAACAGCACTTCGTATAACTTCATCGCCCGCTCCGCCGCGGTCCTCGGATAGATCTCCATGCTCTCTCGCATGGTTCCATCCTTGCCGCCCGCTATGCGGACACTTCACTTGCTAAAAACACCGGACATATCATGTGCTAACGACAGTCGGCTACTCGTCAGTTACCAAACAGTAACTTGCGGATCGCTGGACACAGGAGATTGGCGTCCGCATGGCTCTTGGGGCCAGTGGCGGCGCGTCCAGCGCGAGGTACTCGCGAAGACCTTGCGTCTCGCGATCACTAGTATCGCCTTGGGAACCATCGGGTCCCTCGGAGCTGCGCGCCTCATCGCTTCGCTGCTCTTGGCCACCTCACCCTGGGATCCCATCGCCTTCACTGCTATGGCCGCCTCGTTAACAGCCATAGCTCTCCCCAGCGGGTAGCTTCCCGCCCGCCGTGCCTCCAAGATTCAACCGATGAATGCTCTGCGTAGCAACTGAGAACGGTCACGTTGTTGAAGCCGATATTCGCGAGTGGCGTCGCACGATCCGATGCGCGTGCGGGCCCCGCGCCAGTTCTTCATCAGAAGCGGTGATGAGATTTCTCCTGTTCAGGGGGGGCCGTAAATTTGGGCCTAGTCAACTTGCCGGAAGCTGGAACTGTAGTAAGCGATTGCCCTTCGGGCGCCACTCTGGGTGGTTCGGATGTCCGCTGGAACGGCGCATCTACTGGGTGACATTTCAGCGCAGGACGCTTCCTGGTCGCCGGATGGGCAGGAGATGGTTTATGTCCTGGGATTGATCTCTATCGGGCGAAGAGCGATGGCAGCGAGTCGAAACGGCTGGTAACTTTGCCGGGTCTAGGATGGCAACCGCGATGGTCAGCCGATGGACAACGGCTACGCCTGACGGTCTTTGACGTCAAAACATCGACCAGTGCGCTGTGGGAGGTTGCGCGGGACGAACGGGTTTGCGGCCTCTGCTGTCGGCGTGGCAGGGCGGAGAGCAATCTGCTGACGGGCCAGCGAATAGTTGCTGCGGAAGCTGGAGCTCTGACGGGAAGTATTTTGCCTTTCAGGAGACACGACGTGGTCGATCGGAAATCTGGTCGATACCGGAGATCCGGCCTTTCTGGCCCGCTTCAGCAGACCATTGGGGCACCGGTGCAGATTACCAGTGGGCAACTGAGTTCGCTGGCGCCGCTCTTTAGTCCAGATGGAAAGAAGCTGTTCGTGATCGGGCAGCAGTTGCGCGGTGAGTTACAGCGTTTCGATGGCAGTACCGGGGAGTTCGTGCCTTACCTCGGTGGAGTTTCCGCCGACTTCCTGGACTTTTCTCGCGATGGACGATGGATCTGTTATGTGGCCTATCCGGAGGGAACACTTTGGCGCAGCCGAATCGACCGATGTGTTGATCACCTAGAAAAATCCCGCGTTGTCTGCGCCTGAAGAATGTCCGCCGGGAGCAGGATCTTCTTTTTATCCTTCGCGGCTGCAACAAGAGACGACAACAGCAACACGGAAACTGCGAGGCCTTTGCGGTACCGCATCGGGCGCCTCCAACAGATCGCAAACCAGTCTATTGCAATGAGCAGGCGCGGGGAAGCGCTTGGCTGGTACGGCGAGTATATGCTCAATAGTTCGTGATAACTCGTTTTCGTCGATGACCCCACCGGCCGGACGAAAAAAGAATGCAACGAAGACGCGAAGGTAGATACTGTAGCGAGCGGGCGGCCCTTATTATGTAGAGCGCCGCGTTGGTCACACGCTCCGGCTGATGACAAAAGAACTTAGCAGGCGAGTGTTATCGAACGCACTCGAGATCGCGGGCGGGAAATGGCTCCTCTTTATAAGGCCTTCATGTCCTACAGCCATTCAGCGGATGACAAGATTGCGCCGGCGTTGCAGCGAGGTATCCAGCGCTTAGGCAAGCCCTGGTACCGGCCTCCGGTCGTGCGGGTCTTCCGTGATGAAACCAGTTTGTCGGCGAATCCCGGTTTGTGGTCGGGCATCGAGCGCGCTTTGGAGCATTGCGAGTATTTTCTGCTTCTCGCATCGGTTTCTTCCGCAGCTTCCCCCTGGGTCCAGAAGGAAGTCGCGTGGTGGCTCGAACATCGATCCGTCGACCGTTTCTTTGTTGTCGTCACGGACGGCGAGATTACCTGGAATTCCACGGCAGACGATTTCGATTGGAAGCGAACCACCTGCCTTCCGCCCTTGCTCCGCGGACGGTTCCGCGGAGAGCCCCGGTACGTGGATCTGCGATGGGCAACGGGTCGGAAGATTCTGTCGTTGCGCAACTCGAGATTCCGCGCCGCAGTAGTGACCCTTGCGGCTCCCTTGCACGGCCGGTCGATGGAGGAACTCGACGGAGAGGATACCCGGCAACGGCGCCGGTTCTGGATGACCGCCGGCGCGGCAGTCGCGGTGATCGGATTGCTCGCGATTGCGTCGGCCGTGGAGCGGCGGAGTGCGCAGGACGAGAGCCGAAAGGCGGAATCGCGAAGCATGGCCGCGAAGTCGGTCGAGCTTCTCGGACAAAAGGGAGGCATCGATAAGGCAATTCTGCTTGCGGTTCTCGCGTGGCGATTGTCCCCTACCGATGAAGCGCGGAGCGCTCTGGAGACGCTCGGAAGTGCTTCTTTCGATGTGGCCAAGATCCTCCGACAACATACGTCCAATGGGATCGAAAGCCTGGCGTTCAGTCAGACGGGGGCCGCTCTGTTGTTGGCGACGGGGGGGCGGAGACGGGTTGATCATGCTGTGGCGAATTCCAGCAGGCACTGCGGCCGGACCGCCGATCGCCAGCGGTCAAAAGTACGTCGAGGAGTTGCAGTTCTCCGATAGCGGTTCATATCTGCTATCGCGAGGGGCAAGCCCTGAGCCTTCCGAAGGGACGAAGCAGGACAGCATCGTCCTGCATGATCTGAAATCAGGAACCATGAAACTGGTGCCGACCGAACCGGTCTTCGGCAAGCAGTACAGTTGGGAAGGCGCCATGTCGGTCAGTCCCGACGGCCAGCTGGTCGCGTTTTTCTTCGGCAATAAACTCGCTATCTGGAACGCGGCGACAAATACTGTCAGGCAAAAGGTCGTCGGAGGCGGAGAATACCTGATCGGCGTGTATTTCGCGACCAACTCGCGGCTGGTTTTTGTGCTGGGACCATACGGGTACGGGTTCCATTCCGGCTTCGGGGCGGGCACCTGGGATCTGGAGAACGACCAGATGCGTTTTGGGCCGCTGCTGAACTCACTCGGTGTCGACCGTGGCAGCCGCGCAGTGTTCAGCAAGGACGGATCAAGGATCGCAACCTGGGGATTCAACGGCGGTCACGTTCTCCTCTATGCAAGTCACGAGGACATGAGCCTGCAGCCGATGCAGTTGCCCGGTAAGGTGCGCATGCAAGGCGATATCCGCCTATCTGTTTCCTTCGATGTCCAGGGCAAGCGCATTGCGGCGGGCGGAGAAGAAAAGGTCGCGGCCTGGGACTTGGCGGAACAGAAAGTGCTCAAGGACATCGCTGCGTTCGACGCCGAGAATCCGGTAGCCATGAGCCCCGACGGGCGGTGGCTGGCGACGAGGGACCGCGGAAACGTCGTGGTCTGGGATCTCGATCAGCACGACTCCCAAACGCCCGGCAAGACCCTCGAAGTCGCGTGCGACTTATCCGGGACTAACGAAGGAGAATGCATTCACCGCCTGTGTGAGAAGGTCTCGCCGCTCATCAACGACAAGGATCTCCGCGACGCGCTTGGCAATTACGATTCCGAAGAGCTCAAGAAGACAGCTTTGAGCAGACCCTGCGCGTTGCCCTAACCATGAATGTCGCGTCGTCGTCCAGATGGCAGCCGGAAAAGCGAGTCGAATCGCGTACAAAGTGGTCAATTTTGACCATACTCGGGATGCACGTTAGCGATAGCTTGGCTCCTGCGTTACGCGCGGATGGGTGACCCACGTCGCTCACCCATCCGCGATTGCGTCCTGGCCCGAAAAGTCTCCTTGAGACAGCAACCGGCGGTAGTGGTGAACGTAGACCTGGAAGAGGATTTTGAGGACGAGGAGACTCCTGGCCTTGGTTGATTGGCGGAGACACCTTAGCGGCGGGTCTGAGGCTGCGATCAAGACAGGTGTGGTGGTTGTCGCCACTCGAGAGCTCATCAGGGCTTACGAGACATTTAAAGGGCTACCGGTCGTAGAAGGCACCGCCACGGGGGACAAATCTCAAAAGGGGAATAGATATTCGATGAAGCAACGCTGAGGTGTGAATCAAAAGGCAACCCTGCAGAAAGAGGAACAGCTTATGGCAACCACCAACTTGGCAGCAACCTCGACCATTCCGGTGTCCGAACTGCGACCAACCACAATGGATCGGATTTTGGTTATCGAGGATGATGGTGCTTTGCGAAAGGTTCTGCGCCGGCTTTTCTCCTCGGAAGGATATGAGGTCGATGTCGTCCCAGCTAACCAGGCTGATCTGGATATGTTTCGTCAAAGACCACCCTTCGCAGTGATCCTCGATCTACCGTACGCAGAATCTTTGGGGTGCGATCTTTGCAGAAAGATCGCAAATTTAATTCCTGGTCTGCCCCTTGTAATTCTTAGCGCGAGCTCAGATGTTGCGGATAAGGTCCTTCTACTGGAAATGGGTGCCGACGATTATGTGAGCATACCGTTCAGCCCAAGGGAACTTGTTGATCGTCTGCGAGCGGTAACGAGGCGCGCCTCTAATTCTGTCCGCAATGCAAGCGCAGCAGAGTTCTGCGGGCGGTGATTTTAGAGTCCGACGTCATAGTCTTTCTCCTGAATAAAAACGTCCTAACCTGGCGGAAAGTCGTTTCGCGTGAATTGCCTGCGAAGTCGGTAAATTGATCCTCGCCGGGTTCATCGACTGGCAAGTTACCGAGATCGCCGTTTCACGGGAACTTCGGTCAGGTGGCTGGCTTTTCAGCGATTGGGATTACTACTGGCATGGTCCGCCGTCTCAGCCCATGAGGGTGTAGAGGTGAACAGAGGAGGTGTTCCATGGAGATTCGCACCATCGGTACCGTACGCTTCCAAACGATGTGATTACTTCCAGCTTGCCGACTACATGGGCTGTGAATTGCTGTCAATCGTCAATGAGTGAGAGTGTGCACAGTCGCGATTACTCCTCGCGCAGCAATATCATAGGGTCAACCGATAGCGCGCGATGGGCTGGAACCGATGCAGCCAGCAACCCCACTAATGACATTGCCAATACGGCTCCGACCAGCACGATCGGATCGCGAGGGGTGGCCTGGTACACGATCGAAGCAAGCACCCGGCTGGCCAGGATTCCGAGGAGCAGCCCTGCTGAGGAGCCGAAAGCCAGTAATTGGAAGGCCCGTCCCAGCGCCACCCTCAATATTTCCTTCCGCTGTGCGCCGAGGGCTACGCGAATTCCCAACTCCCGCAGACGCTTGGTCACCGAGTACGCAGCCATGCCGAAGATGCCGGTTAACTGCGCAAAACCGGCTGGTCCAACGAGATCGCCGATTAGATAGCAGTACCCAACAAACCCAGGTCCGTCACTTGGGTGATGGACCTGGGCTTTAGATCGGACCCCAACTTGCACCGGGCCAGAGCGGCCCATTCAGAGTGCGGATAGAAGCACGGCAACCGTGGGTGGCGTGATTGGATCCTCATGAGCCTTTTTCCGAAACGCCAAATCGAATCTGATCCACTAAGGAACGAAGCTCAACTAAACTGCGTTTCGCTTCGTTCCCAGCTCGATCATGAAGTGGCAGGGAGTGCTGTCAAGGGTCACGATGAACGTTCCCTACGGAACGCCCTTGACAGCGCTCCCTGCCATACAAGACCTAGTGCATTTCGCAAAAGAAGTAAGGAGGGCCGCCACGTCGGCCTTGACTTTTATGACCTTCTCATAGAAGCCGGTTTTACGTGCAAGTGGACTGGATTTGCAAATGCTGGCCGACCTGGCGGGACTGATCGTCTCTCGATGAGTTGCATCTGCGATTTAGCAACAAAGGAAATTGTGGGCGAGCGCCTGTTAGGGAGTAGTAGGGTTTGCGTCTGCTTCAACGTCAATCTCGATATCGACATCGGGTGCCGTTGAGTCAGCGACTTCTGCCGCATTGTCTCGCGCCCCCATGCCGAATGCGGCGCGTTTCGTGGCTGCAGTTCCATGGAACGCGACCCTCGCCGGCTCGTTCGGTTTCGTATCGGCGAAGGCGCCGTTATATTTGAAGGTGAGCGGCACGACTTTGGTAACGCCATGCATGGTCAGCGAGCCGTCCATCCTCCAGAGATCTGCCGAGACACGGTGAATGCCTCGCCCTTGATAGGTCATTGTCAAAAACTTCTTCACATCAAAGTACGCGTCACTGCGAAGATCGTCATCACGTTGGCTGACCTGTGTGCTGATCGTAGCGACATCGATCGTGACGTCTACGCTACAAGCGGCTGGATCCGGCGATACGGTGATGGTCCCTGAAACTTGGTCGAAACGGCCGCGCACACGTCCCACCAGATGGTGCCAGGCGCTGAAATAGGCAAAACTGTGACGCGGATCTATCTTGTACGTCCCTGGAGCTGGAAGCGCCTGAGCTTCGACGCTCTTTTGGACAGGTGTAGCGGGAGGCTGCTGCGCCACCGCAGAGGTCCAAGACCCCGCGCAAATTGCCAAAAACAGAGTACCGACTCCGAGAAAATCCGGCAGTTTCTTGACGATCGTTCTTCCTGCATTTCTGTTGATCATCTCGCTAGCCTCCGATTGATTTGCAGCTGACCATCGTTACTTGCCCTTGACACTTGAAGCCATCGAGCTGTTCCCACAATGAGCTCGGCCGACTCTTTGGATCGCGAAGAAAACAGCATGGAAGTCCGCACGTGTATCTCCAAACCGCACGCTATATTTATCTTCTACTTAGCGAGGGCGTCGATAGAACGTGTGTCCAGCGATCGAAGGGGACGTCCACAACTGGACATACAACAACTTGTCACCTGGCCCCAACAGGGTTTCGAGGAGCGATGCTGTTCCAATTGTGGAACCGATCAGGCCGCCCTGCCGTACAGACGGAATGAACGATGGCTCCGTGAATCAATCTTCGGCGACGCGCGTGTGGATTCCGATTGGAGCCGCACTTTTCTTAATAGCCTTGACTGTATCCGCCTGGGTTGTCCCACAGCTTCGGCTTCTTCACTTCCTTCAGGCATTCATTTACGTTGCCATCGTGATTCTTGCGCGCCGCAATAGTGTGTGGGGGTTTGGCGCGGGCGTCACGATCGGGGTCGTCTGGAACAGTCTTAATCTCTTCGTGACTCACCTCATGCAGGCGGGAGTGGTTGCATTCTGGTTTTTTATGCATACCGGTCAGGCGCGGCGGCTCGAAACTATGATGGTGACACTCGGTGGCATCGGGCACTTCGTTCTCATCATTGCTTGCCTGGCCGCGCTCTTCCATCAGACGACGGAAGATAGAAAGTGGTGGAAGTTCGTCGGCGGAGGCGCGTGGTCGCTCGTATATTTCTTCCTGATTATCGCTGTCGCGCGACCGCGATAGCTTTCGAAAATAGTTGTCCCCTCATCCAGGTCTGTGTCTCGCGATGCGGTATTGGATTGCTGGCCTGATTGCGAAAACAATCGTTTGGGGGCCAGCAGATTACTACCGGCAAACGCGCCAGCCTTCCGCGATACGGCACATCCAAATTACCGGAGCCTAGCCGACTTTCGGGTAGTAATGGGCCTCGATGAGTGCATTGGCGATAATGCGTCGATTAACGTCGAGGTCCTGACTTGAAGCTGGGGACTTTCCCTCCGCGGTTGGATACAACCGGAGTCGGGAGGCCGGCATCTACACCTAGGTGTTTTCCGCCATATCAAATGTCAGGACTCGTAGATTTGACGCAGTCAAAAACCGGAACGAAGCCGGACAGGCCCGATCTTTCGATCGAGGGGATAAGAAACTTCCTGGCGGCGATCATCGCGTCTTCCGACGACGCAATCATAAGCAAAGATCTTAATGGGATCATAAACAGTTGGAATGACGGCGCGCGTCGCATCTTCGGGTACGAAGCAGAGGAGATGGTGGGCCAACCCATCTTGCGGCTCATCCCCATTGAATTGCACCACGAGGAAGATTTTATCCTTTCGAAAATTCGCTCTGGCGAACGCATCGACCACTTCGAAACCACCCGGATGAAAAAGGACGGGGAAAAGTTCCCGATCTCCGTCACCATATCCCCGATCAAAGATGAAAGTGGAAAAATCATCGGGGCTTCCAAGATTGCGCGAGACATCTCTGAGCGCCGGCGGCTGGACGAAAGCCGATACAGGCTGGCAGCGATTGTCGACTCAGCGGACGACGCCATCATAAGCAAGAATCTCGATGGCATCATTACCAGTTGGAATAATGGCGCCCGCCGTCTGTTTGGCTATGAACAGGAGGAGATTGTTGGCCAGTCCATTCTCACGCTGATCCCGGACAATCTCAGGCACGAAGAGGAAGAGATTCTCCGCCGCCTCAGGGCCGGGGACAACATCGAACACTACCAGACGACACGCATCAGCAAGCAGGGCGAAATCCGCGAAGTGTCGATCACCGTTTCTCCGATCCGCAACGCCAAGGGCGAAGTGATCGGAGCCTCTAAGATTGCGCGGGACGTGTCGAACCAAAAGAAAGTCGAACGACTGGCAATCGAGGCGGAGAAGATCGCCACAACCGGGCGAATGGCTGCAGCAATTGCACATGAGATCAACAACCCTCTTGCCTCCGTGCTGAACCCTCATTTTTCTGGCTCGCCAGCCCGACGTTTCGAATCAAGAAATTCGAGACTATCTGGAAACTGCGGAAAGTGAACTTGAACGCGTATCGCATATCGCGCGGCAGACTCTGGGATATTACAGGGACACAGGGAAGCCTTCAGAAGTTCACCTGAAGGACTTGATGGAAAACGTGCTATCTGTGTACCGGAGCAAACTGCTTGCTCATGACATCGCAGTGGAGAGCAGATTCACCGATTTGAGGAAGATCCGCGTACGAACTGGCGAGGTTGTTCAGATTTTTTCGAACGTAATCTGCAACGCAATAGACTCAATGCCGCACGGCGGTACTTTGTTGATCCGGACCGCCCGGATCGTGAGAACGGAGGGAGATGCCATTCAAGTTGTCATAAATGACACAGGGAGCGGCATCGCGCGCGAGCACCTCGACAAGGTCTTTGAACCTTTCTTTACTACCAAAGGAAATCTCGGAACCGGTATCGGGCTTTGGGTGGCTAAACAGCTCGTTGAGCGGCATGGCGGTCAGATATCCGTATCGAGCAGTACTGACCGCGGCGATAGCGGAACCATCGTGACGATGACTTTCCCCTTCAGAGGCGCAGAAGACGAAGAGGCGGGTTCTGGAAGGGAACGGTGACTCTCTGATGGTTCATCTAGGTTCCGTGATATGTCTTCCGGAAGGGAGACCACCGCGTCCACTGGAGTTTCCGAAACCGGCGTCAGGGACGCACCGACATTCTGTTCAGAAGCCCCGGGTTCTTGTGGTCGATGACGAGAGAATTCTCGCAGACACCACGGCCGCGATCCTGCGCCGCGCCGGTTTCGAGACGATGGTCACCTACGATGGTCTCAGCGCGCTGGACAATGCCGCTTCTTTCAACCCGGATTATCTGCTGACGGACATCATGATGCCAGTCATGAACGGCGTTGAACTTGCAGTCACGCTCACGAAAATGTACCCGGCATTGAGGATTCTGCTTTTTTCGGGGCAAGCGGGTATCGCTAATATCCTGGAGAAGAGCAGGCAGATGGGGTTCGAATTTCCGTTGCTGGCTAAGCCGGTTCACCCCATGAATCTGGTTGAATCTCTAAAAGCCCTCAGAGAGAACTGATGAGCGCCATTACCGCGTTGCTCGATCGAGGGTGCCTGACGCGTGAAGTGGAGAGCCTCTACCTTAATGGGCCGGCCGCAGGCGCTGGAGTCACATTCGCGGTGCGGCAGAACATCGCCATCGTGCCCGCGCTCATCGCGCGCGAACTCGTCACAACAAGCATCTCGATGGAGGTGGCATGATGAAGCTGCGAACCATTGCGCATGCCCGGGCTGGCGACAAGGGCAACCTGGCTAACATCTCCGTGTTCGCTTATCGCGATGAGGATTACGCGACCTTGGTTGAGCGCGTGACAGAGCAGCGGGTGAGCGAGCTATTCCGCGATCACATCACGAAGCCAGTCATACGATATTGCGTTCCGAATCTTTGCGGCCTCAACTTCGTGTTGCAGCGCCGGCCAACCGACAGCGTTACGCGCTCCTTACGCCTCGACGCGCACGGGAAGAGCCTCAGCTCGCTCATGCTTTCACTGGAGATCTGATTCGTGAAACTTACAGGATTCATAACACTGGCTGCGATTGCCACACTGAGCGCCAGCGCACGGGCGCAAACAGGACAAGCTGATTGCGAACGGCTGCGATCTCTCCACAGCGGCTCATCGCGCACCCTAAGTGTGGAGTACAGCGCGGCTGGTGAGTTTCGAGCGCCTGCGATAGGGTCATTTGTTCCGCCGCCTATCATGCTGCCGGCGCATTGCTCTGTGCGGGTCTTCACTCCCACCAGCCCTGACAGCGGAGTCACTTCAGAGATCTGGCTGCCTGATGCAGCAGGTTGGAACGGCAAGCTCCTTGGCACGGGCAACGGCGGCTACTCGAGCGCCCTCTCGTATCGCCAGATGGCAGAGGCACTGCAGCGAGGATTTGCCGTCGCGGGCTCCAACACCGGACACCAGGGTGATGGGCTTGCTTTTGGCACCGGCCATCCCGAGAAGATTCGCGACTGGGCCTATCGGAGCACGCACGTCCTTGCCGATGATGCGAGGACCGTGATCGCCGCCTTCTACGGCAAGGGTCCGGCACATGCCTATTTTGCTGGATGCTCAACCGGGGGGCAACAGGCGCTCAGCGAGGCGCAGCGCTATCCGCAGGACTTTGACGGCATCGTGGCGGGCGATCCTGGAAATGACCGCATCCTTCTCAACGCAGACTTCATGGAGAGCTGGCTCGTGACTCACCCGGCGAACGGTCCCTCGTTCCCAGCTTCAAAGCTCGCAATGCTGTCGAAAGCCGTGCTCGCAGCATGTGACAAACAGGATGGGCTGGCAGACGGAATCATCGGCGACCCAAGAACGTGCTCGTTCGATCCCCACGCATTACTCTGTAAGGCAGGCGCGGACATAGCGTCTTGCCTCACAGACTCTGAAGTCAGCATGGCCCAAGCCTTGTATGACGGACCAGTGCGCAATCCAGACGGGAAGCGGATGTTTCCAGGTTGGCCGCGTGGAAGCGAAGCTGGATGGGGTTCGTATCTCATCTCGCCGGCAAAGCCGGTGCGTCTTGAGTTCTGGAGCGATTGGGTGTTTGCGGAA
>Ga0210383_10004495_pt1 | contig 12357 bp, 8 predicted proteins | sample IncBWC14OmetaG_FD_160072 | JGI IMG/M metagenome (GOLD analysis project Ga0210383, IMG submission 160072) | Forest soil microbial communities from Barre Woods Harvard Forest LTER site, Petersham, Massachusetts, United States - Inc-BW-C-14-O ...
TTCTCAACGCATAAGGCTCAGAAATTGAGAGGGCGGACATAATCCTTGGAACAATAATTCGTGCAAGTTGCGGTTGGACTCTCTCTCTGTAGGCTTTCCCGTCCAGCCAATCAGGTTTGTCTGCGGGATTATAGACGGAACATGGGAACACGGCGGTCGCGCTCTGACAAACGAGGAGGCCAATTGGATTACCAGCAATGGATGGAGCCTTCCAAGATGATGAAACCACTCACTAAAGCCGAAGAAGCCATCCGAAATCGGATGCTTTCTAGTGACAGTCGAGGGAACCAGCAACGCGGCCATTCGTCGAAGCCCTCTTAACGTGTGGCGCAGCCTGCTCTTCCTAAAATCAATGTTCGTGATGTCGTTTCGTTCTCGCTTGGCCAATCATCGCGGAGCCTCTGAACGATAACTAAGTTATAATTCTTACGTATATGCGTGGTCGACGAATTCTCTCTGAGGCTGGATTTCATGCGTTCTGTTTCTCGTGCTTTCAAACGTCTCCTGCTCGGCGCTCTTTTCATTCCTGTTGCCACAATCGGTCAGGTGCCCCTTCCAACGCAAAACCCGGCGTCGCCGAGGGCTGATCCCCAATCGTTCCCAAAAGAAGCCATTGTCATCGAGGATTTGCAAATTAAGGTGCGCTTCGAAAATGACGGCACAGCAATCTACGAGACTTCGCTGCGTGCCAAAATTCAATCCGAGTCCGCCGTGCGGAGCGACGGCGTGTTGGCTTTTCCTTACTTTGCCTCCACTGAATCGTTCGACATTAAGTATGTCCGCGTTCGCAAGCCGGACGGTACTCTCATTGAGACCCCTTTGGACTCCGTCCAGGACCTTAGTACCGACGTGGCTCGTTCCGCGCCCATGTACACGGACCAGCACGAAAAACATGTGGCGGTAAAAGGCCTTTCTGTCGGTGACATCCTCGAATATCGGACCGTATCAACCGTCAACCAACCTCTCGCTCCCAGCCAGTTCTGGTTTTCTTATAATTTCACAAAGCAGACCATTGCATTGCACGAACTGTTGGAGATAAACGTTCCAAGGGACCGCGCTGTCAAAGTACTGAGCCCGGGCAACGCTCCCATTGTCTCGGAAGACGGAAGTCGCCGCATCTATACGTTTCAAGCTTCTCACCTAAAAAAGGATCCCAACCCAGACAAATGGGAACTAGTCTTGAACGGTGAGCCGCCGCCTGACGTCCAGGTGAGCTCGTTCGCCAGTTGGGATGAAGTGGCCGCCTGGTACGGTTCTTTGCAAAGACCCGCCACGCAGGTGACACCGGAAATCCGCGCCAAGGCCGAAGAACTGACTCGTGGAAAGAAAACGGACACTGAGAAGATTCGCGCCCTCTACGACTATGTATCCACCAAGTTTCGCTACATCAGTATCTCACTTGGTCAGGGTCGCTACGCGCCGCACGCCGCCTCGGAGGTCTTGGCCAACCAATTTGGAGACTGCAAGGATAAGCACACCCTCCTCGCCGCTCTTCTCCATGCTGTCGGAATCGAGGCTTACCCCGTGTTGATTAGCAGCACGATGAAGATTGATTCCGCGACGCCCACTCCCGCGCTCTTCGATCACCTCATTACAGCCGTGCCTCAAGATGGCTCTTTCCTGTGGCTCGATACAACCGCCGGCGTTGCGCCGTTTGCGCTTCTGGTCCGGCCTTTGCGCGATAAACTGGCTCTGGTTATCGCCCCTTTGAATAAAGGTCTTCTCGTTAAGACACCAGCCGACCCGCCTTTTCCGTTCTTCCAGCACTTCACTATGACCGCCACACTGGACAGTAGCGGAACGCTCGAAGGTAAAGCCCGTGTTGAGACTCGCGGAGACAGTGAGTTGGTTCTTCGCCAAGCTTTTCGAGATACTCCAGAGTCTGGCTGGAAAGATCTCGCGCAGTCCTATTCGGCCGCTTCGGGATTCGGTGGCACCGTGGACGATGTTTCCGCGGCTGATTCAAATGATACAGCCGCTCCTTTTTGGTTTACATACTCCTATCATCTTCCTGAATACGGCGACTGGCCGAATCACCGCATCATTTTGCCTTTCCCACGGGTGGGCCTACCCGAGCTTTCCAAGGAAGAGACGGAATCTTCCGCAGCTTTTCCTCTCGGCTCCCAACAAGACATCACCTACGAAGCTCGACTGACCTTGCCCGAAGGGTTTTGGCCGTCGCTGGCCCCCGAGGTCCAGGAAAAAAAACATTTTGCCGAATACGAATCGACTTACACTCTTGACGGCCGCGTGCTGCACGGTACCCGCCATCTGCGCTTGTTGCTCCAGGAAGTTCCCGGCACCAAGCGCCCCGAGTACGTTTCATTCTACAAGGCGATCGACGAGGACGAGACCCGATGGGTCAATCTCCTCGGGGCTGGTGTCACCTCCTCTGCTGTCCCCTCCAGTAACTCCGAAGCACAACGCCTCTATGACGAAGGCAATCGATCCATCCAGCTTGGAGCTCCTTGGGCCGCCACCACCTCTCTCGAGCGTGTCGTCAAACTTGAACCCACTTGGGTCGACGCATGGCTGCTCTTGGGCAGCGCGCGCATAATGGCCAGCCGGCCCGACGCAGCGGTCGACGCCTTCCGTAAAGCCATCGCTCTCGATCCTTCAAATGTCCGAGCTTACGAAACCCTCGCCAAATCGCTAATATCCCTCCATCGCACTGAGGAGGCCATTCAGGTCTGGCGTGATCTCCTAAAGGTTAGCGCCGATCACCGCGAAGCTTCGGAAAACCTTGCTGTGCTTCTCGTCGACGCTGGGAAATATCCGGAGGCCCGTCCGAGGCTTGAAAAAGCAATCGAACAAGATGCGGCAGACCCAAACCTCCGCTTCCAGCTCGGCCGCACGTACATCCAATTGGACGAAGAGGAAAAGGCGAGCGAGCAGTTTCAGAAAGCGATGGAATTGCGGCCCGATCCGGAAATGCGCAGCGCCATCGCCTATTCCTTAGCCGAAGCCAAGCGTCACCTGCCGGACGCTCTGCGTTACGCGGAAGAGGCCTTACAGGAAACGGACTCACGAACAGCCGCTATTCGCCTCGATTCCGACGTGAGGGAAGGTTACGGTCTTATGGGTGATCTCGCGGCAGAGTGGGATACTCTCGGCTGGGTCCATTTTCGCATGGGCCATCTTGATGCCGCCCAGAGATACACCGAGGCCGCATGGAGACTTTCCCCACTTCCTGCTATCGGTGACCATCTGGCTCAAATCTATGAAAAACAAGGCAAGAAAACGCTGGCGTTCCACACCTACGCCCTCGCTCTGGCCGTCTTGAACGTGGGCGGTGATCCAGTACTCCGCGAAAAGCTTGTTTCGCGGGTCACAGCCGGCGGTTCTCAGAGCTCGTCCTGGGTGAGCAACCAAAAGGAGGTCGAGGAGATGCGGACGTTTTCTCTCAAAGGCTTCGGCGAAAGCGATCGGTCCGCATTCTTCGCAGTTGTCTCAACCAATGGTTCCAATGTTTTGGAAGTAAAATTTTTGAACGGACCGGAAGAATTGCGGGAAGCTGAATCTGCGATCGCCACAATAAAGTTCGGCACCGTCTTCCCTGATGACTCTCCAACACGCATCTTCCGCGGAGGAACTCTGAGTTGCGTCCGCATGTGGAAAGGGTGCAGGTTCATTCTATTCCCGTACAAGCCTCGAGATCTCTTCCCTCACAAAACGCTCTAAGGAAGCGGCCAATCGGCTGCACCTAGTTCAGAGAAATCGGAAACGTGCTCGCCGCCCGTTTTGGGGTCAAGCAGCTTTATACCTTGCGGGCCCACCTTCTCCCAAGCAGCGACAGCATCACCCGCTGCCCGATCGACGGGCTTGGTAAACGCAGTGCCGGTTTTGTTGACAGGGACATCGAGCAGACAGAGACCGCATCAGCGGGTTACCCTGGCAGCCGCGACCATGACCACTTTCAAATGGGACCCTGCTCGCGCAGGTTAAGCGACACTGTACCCATTATTTTGTCTCAACCTGGGGTTCACCCACCACGATTTCAGTTCAAGGTGCACTTGAGCTGTGCCAAAACTGTGCCAAAACCCTATCCAATTGTGATATCGGGGTTTACTTCGAGCGAGAAGCAGATTCCCCGAAATTGTTGAAAACATTAGAAAGGCAGAATAAGGGAAGGAACCGTTGGAACGGCTGCTCGTGCTTGCAAAGCAGGTGCTTCCACAGCTGAATTCAGATCAGAACTCAGCCAATTCTCCTCCGATTTAACGCGATGGAGTCTTTCACCGCGAAGGTTCGAACAGGAGATCGATTCAGGGGGCAGGCGTCGATTTCTTGGTGCACTCTTGGTGCACTATAACCTGCAAATGAGGCCATCCCAGTGCAACTGAGAGCAAGGTAAATTACTGAAAAGACGTGAAAATCGGTGAGCGCAAACAGGGCAGGTGGGTTTAGCAATCCGCCGCCTTCAGCCTCCCCACTACGTATTCGAGTTCAGTCTGGGCTGACCTTGGGCAGCACGCGACTACTAGACACCAGAGACCCATATCAATCCGAACCCTCTTTTTTGACGGGGGGCACGCCTCACTTTACTTCACTCACCTGGGCAGCCTTCAAGGCAGCAACGATCATGCTCTCTCTGTCCCTCCGATCCAATTTCATCTGAATTGCTTCATCCGACAGGCCTCCCAGTCGGCCCAAGATCCACAAGGAGTACGTCCCGTGCCCAAGTGACTTCCACCGTGCCATCTCCACTAGTGAAGGCAGAGCATGCATCCTCAGTTCAGTCAAAATCGCCGGGTCTCGCCCCTTCGTCAGTTCAGCGAGCGCGGCAGCCGACTTGTTGCGGTCCGTCCAGATGCACGAATTCAGCATCTCTACAAATGGCTGTGCCGGGATCCTGACTGTCTCGCCCGGTGCCTTCGGCGAGTATCTTGCAAACACCATCAGAGCGCGCATTGCTTTATTGCGCACACTATCAGAAGCATCGCGCATCGCATCCAAGAGATCAGGAACGACGGACTGCCTGTCCTTGACATAACCAAGAACTTCGGCTGCAAAGGCTCGGTCAGCAGCATCGGAAGAGTTCCGAAGAACGTCTCTAAGAATAGTAAGGTGTTTTTCAGCCAAAGCGGGAAACCGAAGTTGTACGGCGTGCATTCCCGGATCGTGGAAAAGCGCATAGCCCTGCGAATCGTCTTCTTCGAGCCCGCCTTCGTGTAGTTTTTCGAACGCAGCATCGATATCCTTGCTTGCTTGGACCACGTCGGCGGGTAGTCTTACCGTCCCTTGCGGCGCAGGGGCGAACTCCTGGCAAGTTGCGCCGGTCTCCTGAATTCCGACAAAGAGGATGCCCTTGTTACCCTCAGCGCAGCAGATAAAACTGAGACGCGCCTTTTTTATGCCGGGCAGGGCTTCGAGTTTACGTTCGGCCGCCTGCATTTTCTTTCCGAACTGATCGCTAGAAAGTTGGTCTCCTTCGTGAAAATCGAGTGCCTGGCGGACTTGTGCTTCAGGCATGCTGCGAATTCCGTAATAGTCAATGATTCCAATCGGAGGAATCTCATCCGCCGTTTGCCACGAAACCAGCAAGGCGAAAAGCACTAGCAGAACCATAGAGGGTAAAACCCGCTCGGTTGAACTTACACGTTGTGGCGATTCGTTTCCACTTGGAGGTGTACGGCGTTTGTCAGGACCTGGCTTGAAAGCCGTCTCTCTTCGTTGACTTGCCTCCTAAAATGTTATTTGGTCTCCCGGGAGCAGGACTAACCTCAAGATATCTCTGCTAGACCGATCAAAGTTTATCGGGACTAGGCGGCCTTGAAATGGGCGAAGAACCCTTAGCGAAGGAGGAGGACCAGCTTGCGGGTTTTCGAGATCCAGTATTTCTTGAACCATCCCTCCGACCCTGACGAATGCGTCTTTTTGATTTACACGTACGCGGAGTTCTGGACTCACTCCAAAATTCTTCGGCAGAATTGTGCATTTCACATCGGCGATGGACAGCGTAGTGCAGAAATCATCCGGACGATTTCCTCGGCGGGCGACGGCTTGCATTAGTTTCGTCTCATCAGGTGCGGATAGAAGAACGGCGCGAGTGATGCGACCCGAGCCAGTTTCCTCCGCCATGAATAGCAACCGAAAGTGCGAGGGAGAGTCCGAAAAAGGCAATTCGTTACGCAGAGTCCGTTTTTCAATTGGTGCGGCGCCGATGAGAACTTCGGTCGCAGACGCCAATCGGAGTCGCGTCCGGTTGTCAGGTCCCTCGCGAACGAAAGTGTAGTTGGCAGTCTCATATCCCAGTAGGGTTTTGGTTGAAGGCGCAGTGCCGGGAGGGTATATCGGGCTTGTGATCTGCATGCGGAAGTCTGGAGTGAGATCAAAGTAGCCCGCGATGTCGTAGCTGCCCATTTGCAGGAAATAGGCGATGGCAGGTGGAAGAGGGAGATACTCGACGATAGTGCGACGGAGGCGCTCGTTTTCAATTTCCCGCAAGCAACCTTTTGCCTGGCGCTCGGACAAGGCCAACCGGAACTTGTCTATCGCGAGAAGCGGGTCAACGTACATTCCACGGCCGATCTGGTTTGGCGATTGATCGGAGGAAGTAGCGAAAAACGCCTGAGAGCGGAATGAAATTTCGGCAGTGTTTCTCCGCCAACGGAGTGAGATTAGATCCCCAGGGATGTCACAGTCTGTCTTGGAAGTCGACTTTCGGGCGCCGTTGATGGCAACCGAGAGAATCTGCGAGGCGGTATCGCTTCGCGTAGGTGGAAAGACGACCGGGTCAAGCCCATTGCGCTGCAATACGTAGGCGGTGGCCGCGTGATGGCAACCAAGGAACAAAATGATGAGCGTAACAGCAAAAGCTGAGGCCAATCTCGCGATTTGCATGACAGTCTGATTTTAATCCACTCCGAAGATCAGCAGGGAACAGAATAATACACGCCGGGGCCATCAAACGCCCGGTTAGTACAAAAACCATCCGGAAGTTGAGGCAGATTGTTCCACACTACAGAATCACAGACGGGTAATCGTAGGTGAGGCCCAGGCCGGGTGCCACTTCCCGCAGCGTGGTCGGAACCGGCAGTGCTGCAACGCATAAGCGGGCCAGGGTGCCGGTACAATCGAAGCCAGCAGCGCTTCTGGCCGCGACCAAATGGATGTCAATCTCGTCAACGGTATTCTGCGCAAACGCGCTTGGCCCCCATCACCTGGAAAAAAGGAAAAGCGCGGCACCGGTTTTGGTCGCGTAATGTTTCATCGCTGCACCTCTTCAAATTCAGGTCGTGCCATCGTAAGTAAGCGGCTCCAGCGTTTGGGCAATGAGCCCGGTTTTGTCCTCAACCTCTTTTCACTAAACGGATATGCTCTTCACTGTAACGGGCATGGCGGTTCCTCCAACGGAATATTGGAGAGAGTATCCGACTTGGTCAGCAACCAGTCCATCGCTTGACGTCAAGCGCAGCACACCTGAGCACACGCGCCATACATATAAGGATGTGCGAAAAGTTGGTCCGGATCAGGCAGCCCGATCTGGAAAGTTCGCAGCGAACCCTTCGGTTCATCGGCTATGTCAGGATAGCATTAGCGAAAGAAAAGCCCCGGCGCTCCTTCCGTGCTACTACTCTTGCTACTACTTTCGACTGATTTGAGGGTACTGTATCCCCATTGGAATCTGGCGGTTGGAGAAAATGAAAAATGCGTGTTGAAAACAAGAGACATACCAGCGCTCACCAACCCCTCACCTCCCACTCACCAATGGGGGTTTCAATCCCCCCCTCTCCGCCAGATTCTTGCCAGCATTGGAGTTAGGGGAATCTGCTTTTCGGTTCAGGCGAGTAATTGGGCGGCTCTCTTATCCCAGTGGTATCCCAACTATCCCAACCTGCTGAAAATTTGAGCCGTTTCACAACCCGAAGGGTCAGCGGACCTGGTAGCCAATCGTACTGATTTACAAGAACTTCGAGAGCTCTTGCGACAGATTCGGTTCCAGTGCTATACGCTGTTTCTTCGGTGCAACGGTCCGCGAAACCATTGCAGCTTCTCTGAGCACGCGTTTTTCGTGCGACCTCTTGCCATTGCTCACCATCCCGCCTTCGACCGTCCGACTCTCAGTGTTTGTAGACGATCAAGCCGCGATCCACAGTGCCGTGCCTGCCGACATGAATGACATCGAATTCGACTCCGCGGCAGTATAGATGCAAGCATTCCTTCAAACCTTTACCCAAGTCCGTACTGCACATTTTTTCCCTGCCGCAAGTTGGACACGCATAGATCGCATGCCCCCAACACTTCGTTGACCACACTTTTCTTTGGAACGTCATCTGCGCGGAGCGGTGTCGTGTTCGCGCCTGCCATGTGTTCTGCGCTGCCCAGTGGGCACACCTTCAAGTTTTCCGCTCTTGATCTGCCGCTGGATGGCATACCCGTGCTGGGGAGTCAGCACGCATCTGCCTATTCGGTGATTGTCGCCTGTATCCCGAGACGTTCTCTCTCCACTTTTGGCAACGCTTTCATCCAGTACGTTTTGATCGAGCCGCCTCCTCAAGTTCATTCACCCGGCCATTATTGGGTCAGAGGGGCTTTACTGGGCAGGCCAATCGTTTGGGTCCGTGCAAACCGCTCGTTTCAATTTAGGCCGCTGTACAAGCAGAGAGCGCTTGCCGCGGTCTGGCGGCAGAGCAGGGACGTTGTCTGCGCTACCTCGAACAGTCCCGCCATCAGCGCGGACAACAGACGGGAACGGCTGGGAATCCGCAGACGGAATCGCGAGGGAGTCGACATCAACGAAGGAAACGCCAGCAGAAGTAATCATCCCAATAAGGCTTGGTTCCCCGACAACAAAGGAATCGTAGACGTCGGCGACAGCCACAGGGATTTGTACCCGATACAAGAGGCGGCCGGTGTTACGAGCAATGAGATCAAAGCCATCTGTCAGCGGCTGAAACAGGACGCTTCCGTCGGCGTTGAGCTTTTGTCCTGTCGTGGCCGTGGGAAACCATGTCTCCCAGTCGATATACGCCGTCGCCGTCTCCGCGTTGAGTGAGGCGTCAGCCAGAAAGCCGTCAATGGCAACCGTGCTGCCGTCGCTGGATAGAGCAAGGTCCGGAAAACCGCCGGCGTTGTTGGCAGTGCCAGGAGAAAAGTGAATTTGGTCGTTCGACGTGTCGACCCAAAAGGTTACACCCTCGTTTTCGGCGTAGGCGCGAGTCCCGTCCGTGCTCAAGAGTACGCGGTCCAACTTGTCGACCAACCCACCGCTTCGCAATCCACCCAGATCCGCCACCGTGCCCGTACCAGTGTCGAGCTTGTGAAACGCCGGCGTGCCCGTCCCGTCGATGTCCGCAGTTGCAAAATAGACGAAGCCCGTGTCGGTGATCGCTAGGCCCGCCGGCGCCAGAGGAGACGAAGGAAAATTCTCCAAAGGCATCGGATAGCATTTGATGCTACTCGGCGTGTTGGGATTGAGCACGCAGATGGTTTGGTCGCCGAAATCGGAAACAGCCATCAGGGAACCATCGGGGGACTCGGAAATGGCTAGCAATTGTGTGTTGGACGTCACGCTTGGCAACGTGATCGCCGTAAGCCAGCTTCCAGTGCTCCTGGAGAGGACCTGGATTTTCGCTTGGTCGGTGAAGTAGTAGAGATTACGGTTTTAGTTCAGTTCGGGTCTCATCGCGGCCTCCAAGGAAGTCATATTGGAGGTCATAATGTTTATTTCTATAACGTTTCGGCCGGCGAGCGTGAGCTCGCCGTCGCGAACGTTTGGGAGGCGACGATGAGGAGATGGGACCGGTTACTGGACTCGTATATCGAAGAGTACCGCGCGAGGGGAGTCAGTCTGCAGTCGGTGGCGTACACGGAGGCACGACTGAATCGGTGGGGACGGTGGCTCAAGGGACGTCGCCCACGGGTTGGGATCGAGCGCATTGATGCCGAGATGATCAGACGCTACGTCTCGAACTGCTCGAGTTTTCGCGCGAAGGCGACAGTCTACGCGACGCTGAGCACGATGCGGGGCTTCGGTGACTACCTGGTGCGCCAGGGTCTGTGGAAGATCAACCCGTTGTGCTGGATGAAAGGGCCGAAGGTCACACCGTACAGTCGCCTACCGAAACGGATCGATCACGCGCACATGGAAGCGATGTGGCGCGAAGCGGCGAATCGCCGCGGTAAATACACTTCCCACTTATGGGTAACGGTGCTGGCGATGCTGTACGGTAGCGGACTTCGCCGCGGTGAGCTGGAGCGGATGAACCTCGATGCGTTTGATCGCACGGAAGGAACCTTGCGCATCGATGGTCGCAAGACGGGACGCGAGCGCTGTGTGCCGTTACCTGAGATGGTGCTGCGATGTCTCGAGGCGTATTTGCCACTTCGCCACAACCAGCTGGAAGAAGCTGGATCATGTGGCGAGTGCGCCTTGTTGGTGAGCCGCAGTGGCAAGCGTCTCACGGGCGGTGCGATCAGCAATGGTATCCACGCTATCTCGCGCCGTGCGCAAGTGCCGATCCATAGTCTGCATCAGTTTCGTCATAGCTGCGCGTCAGATCTGCTGGAGTCTGGCGTGCACCTGGCCCAAGTGCAACGCATTCTGGGACATTGCGGCATAGGGACCACAGTGCGGTATGTGCACATCGCCGATCCGCAGCGCCGTGCCGCGATGAAGCTCCATCCCATCAACGATTGGTTACCACAACAGAGGGTGATCGCATGAAGAAAACAAATACCGCCACGATGGATCCGTTGATCGAGGGGTACTTCAGCTACCTCGATAAAGTTGGGCGCAAGCAGCCGCGCACGATTGTGGACGTGCGTTGCACGCTGCGCCGTGCGATTGCTGGGCTTGAACGAGTGCGTCCAGGCGTTGCGCTGTGGCACCTCAAGTTGGAAGATTATTTGCATTGGCTTGAGACCGAGCGGCAGTGTGGTTCGACCGAAAGCAGCCTGGCGAAGTATCTCAGCCACGTGCGAGGCCTGCTTGAATACACCTGGCGCAGCGGCCGCGCCGAGCGCAACGTGCTCGATGGATTTAGTTTGCAGCATACGGTCCGGCGCACGGTACCGAAGTCGCTCAACTTGGACGAAGCCGAGCAACTGGTGCAAGCCACAACCGCGCTCGGACCAACGGCACGACGTGATCGCATGATCATTTTGCTGCTTTATGGTTGTGGGGTGCGTACCAACGAGCTGTGCGGGCTTGATGTTGCGCATGTCAACCGTGAGCGCCGTGAAATTGTGGTGCTAAAGGCGAAGGGCGATCGACCGCGCGCGATTCCGATCCCTGAAGGACTCTATACAGAGTTGCTCGCCTATTTGCTGGAGCACGGAAAACGTGGCCCCTTGTTTCGAACCAGCACTCGTAAACGGCGCCTGCGGGCCTGTGATGTGTGTGAGGTTGTGACAGCCGCCGCGACCCGTGCTGGCCTGCGCGACGGAGTCACGCCCCGCACGCTCCGGCATAGTTTCGCGACTCACTTGATGGATCGTGGCGTCGACCTCGCCATCATTGCTTCACTGATGGGCATCGTAGTCCACAGGAGACCGGTGTCTACCTGCATGTCTTGCCCGGGCGGCCACAAGCCGCTGTACGTACCCTACCGATCGGAGGCCGCTCATGAAATGGTCCTATTGGATTGAGCTTTACATTCGCACTCACTGCGTTGCGCGGGGTTTACGTCCACTCACACTCGCTGCTTATGAGGACGCACTGAAACAGTTCCATGAGTGGGTGCGCGTAACGCGGGCGGACATCGCACCGGATCAGGTTACTGCGCGCGATGTGCTCGCCTATCTGCAGTATTTGCGCGATGTGCGTGGTAACGGGGGTTCTGCTGTGAACCGTGCCGTTGTTGTTCTGCGTCGATTCTATTGCGCGATGGTTGCCATGGGATATCTCGAGCACACTGCTAATCCACTCATCGGCTTCCCGTCGATCAAGGCAGTGCCGCGCAAGCTGCCGGTCTCGCTCTCGTCCGAGCAGGTCAGTCGATTGTTGGATGAGCCCGAGACCGACACGGTGATCGGTCTACGCGATCGGGCGTTGCTCGCATTGCTTTACGGCAGTGGCATTCGTGCTTCCGAGTGCACTTCACTTCGCAGCGGTCAAGTAGATTTGACCCAACTGACGATTATCGTCCAAGGCAAAGGCGGGCACGAGCGCGTCATCCCGCTGAACCCGCAACTCGCTGAGGTGCTGCGTACCTATGTGCAGGCCCGCGGTCCTGCGCTTCCTACCGCGCCATTTTTTCGATCACGCTTTGGACGCCTATTGTCACGCGGCAGCGTCTACGAACGCGTACGCACCTGGGGTCAGCGCAGTCGTATCGGTTTTCCGCTCTCACCCCATCGCATGCGGCACACCTTCGCAACTCACTTGGTACGCGCCGGGGTGAGAGCGGAAAA
>Ga0210383_10004497_pt1 | contig 12352 bp, 10 predicted proteins | sample IncBWC14OmetaG_FD_160072 | JGI IMG/M metagenome (GOLD analysis project Ga0210383, IMG submission 160072) | Forest soil microbial communities from Barre Woods Harvard Forest LTER site, Petersham, Massachusetts, United States - Inc-BW-C-14-O ...
TACCGTATTAAACCTTGTCTGTCTGACCTTAGGTGCGATTGCGTCGCTCTGTGCGCAGGATCTCACCATTGTCAATGCCCGCATCATCGGCCCTAACGGAACGGTGATCGAAAGCGGATCGATTGTGGTGCGCGCGGGAAAGATCGCGTCCGTGGCCTCCGGTGCCCCATCCGGCAAAAGTGGCAAGACCATCGATGCGAAGGGCATGACTGCTATGCCTGGCTTCATCGACGCACACCGCCACATCAATACCGGACCCAACGAGAAGCAGCAGATGCAAGCCCTGCTAGAAGCCGGCTATACCACCGTATTGTCGGGCGGCGGTCCAGCGGAAGGAAATATCACTCTACGCGACCATATCGATAAGGGCCTCATCAATGGGCCGCGCATCATCCCATCCGGCAGCCTGCGGCTGGCGAACAACACGCCGGAAATGGCTCGCGCCGAGGTCCGAAAGATGGCCGATATGGGGATCAAGTTTACCGGCGAAATCGCTCTGACTCCCATCCCCGGGCCGAGCGACAAGGAATTGGAAATTCTGAGAGCCGTCGTCGACGAAGCCAAGAAGGTGGGCATCATGGTCCAGGTGCATGCCGTCAGTTCTTCAGCGATGGTCGGAGCTGTGGAATCCGGCGTGCCGCTGCTGGTTCATCTTCCCAATAAAGATTGGGTGAGCAAAGAGGACGCGAAAAAAGTTGCCGACGCCGGCGTTAAGGTGTTGGGGACAGTGAGTTTCGGATCGCCGGTATTCGGAGTATTTGCCGAAGATAACAAGCCGCGGTTCCGCGACGGAAAACCCTGGCCCGAAGGGATCGTCAACGGCGTTCGTCTGGGTGAAGAGGCCGGATACATGCCGGTGAACGCGCGCACGATCTGGGATGCGGGCGTCACCCTCGGCTATTGCACCGATACAACCTATGACCCCAAGGCAGGCCTGGATCACGAGCTCAAAATGCTCAATGTGATGTTTTCGATGCAGGACCTGATTAAGATGATGGGTCCCAATACCGCGTCCTATATCCAGATGAGCGACCAGCTCGGGACGCTGGAGCCGGGCAAGTTAGCCGACCTTATTCTTCTGGACGGCAATCCACTGGAAGGCTATTGGAATTGGTTGAAAACCAAACTGGTGGTCAAGGGCGGCGTGATCGTGGTCGACAAACTGTAGCGTCAATGTCTCGACTCGCGGTCGCAATCTGTTCGCTGGCATTCATCGCGTCGGCATTCGCGCAGGGCAACCGAGCCTCGCTTACCGGCACGATTGCAGATTCCAACGGCGCGCCGGCAGCGGAAGCGCCCATCCAGCTTATGAACAAAGCGACGGGGGTGGTGGCGCGGACCAGCAGCAAGCCCGATGGCAGCTACACCTTGCCTAAGCTCGCTGCGGGAAGCTACGAGTTCACGATTGTGATGCCGTGCTGCGCCTATAATCGCGTCACTAAAGATGTCGCGCTGGAAGCAGGTAAAACCCTGAGTCTGAACATCGCGCTCACAGAGACCGTAAACGGCACCACCCTGGGTGACGATCCCGGCCGGCTGGCGAAGGTCATGCGAAAGAGAGCGAATGTTCCCTCCAAACCCGCCCCACGCAATACGGCCGGAAGACCGGACTTATCGGGTGTGTGGGTGGCCACCGACGATCCGTATCCGGAAGAGCCCCAGGTTCTACCTTGGGCCAGCGCGCTTCTTAAGGAGCGGAACGAGAACCACGGGAAAGATTCTCCTCACAATCACTGCCTTCCGGCCCCGCCTCCCGTGCCAGGAAGCGCGGCGCCGTTTATCGAGAAGTTCGTGCAGACGGGTTCGCTTCTGGTGATCCTCTTCGAAGATGCCCCGAACTTTCGTCAGGTTTTTCTCGATGGGCGCGCGCATCCGGCAAATTGGGACCCCACATGGATGGGACACTCGCTAGGTAAATGGGATGGCGATGCGCTGGTTGTGGACACTGTCGGCTTCAATGACAGGAGTTGGCTAGGCGGCTTGGGTGGAGGCAGATTGCCACACACCGAAATGTTGCACATGACGGAGCGCTACCGGCGGGTGGACTTCGGTCATATGCAGGTTGCCGTCACTTTCGAGGATGCTGGAGCGTTCGTGAAACCGTTTCGCATGAATGTGAAACTCGACCTTGCGCCACGGGAAGATGTGATGGAGTACGTCTGCGAAAATAACAAGCCGGAACATCTAGTAGGCAAGTAACTCAGCGGTAGTCCTATCGTGGAATCGCTTGTACTTCGGGATATAGCTGGCGCAGATTGTCCAGCAGGCTGGCGGGAGCCCCTCTCAGGTAGACGTCAAAGAACGTATGCGCGTAGTCCGTAGTAATCCTGAGTCCACGGCGCCCATCCAGTCCTCCCTTCTGCAAGTATTGAAGCGTCCTGACGAAATACTGGCTCTTCAGGAGAATTTGATCGCTGAAACTGAAATGATTCGCACCGCGAACAAAGAGAAGTAATCTCCCATTCGGGAGGCGGTCGTAAATCGACTCAAGGTCAGTAATCACTTTGTGAGGCTCCGGCTCCGAAAGATCGCCATGGTCGCTCAAAAGGAACAGGAACGGCTGTGTCAGTCCATCCTGAATCACGCTGCCTAGAGGTTCGCCATCCAGATCGATTCCAGCTCTGCACCGGGAATCGTCATGGCAAAACTGCAACGCCGTGGCGCCGCCGAAGGAATGCCCGAATATTCCGAGGCGGTGCATATCCAGCCGTTGCTTAAACCTGCCAGACGGGTCTGCAGCATTGAGACGGTCCACTTGATCCACCACGAACCGTGCATCTCCGCTCCACATGGGCAGGATCCTTTTGACAAAACGCTCCTGGTCGGCGACAGTCAGATTGTCGGTATTCGCCGCTGGCGACCGTAAAACGACGCGGCCGTCCGGGAACACCACAAGTTCACTACGGAATGGCGCATCGAAGCCCACCACTACATACCCGTGACTCGCCAGATCCTCGGCGAGCGTTGTGAAGTCCGTCGTCAAGGCTGATCCGCCAGGCCGCATGATCACAACTGGATAAGAGTTCTGCTCGGGTGAGATTCCTGGATTGGATGAGCCATGGACATGTACCACCGAAGGATCGCGCGTAAGGAAGTGACTCAGCAGCACTCCTGCCGTACGCGCCCTCGGTTCGTGCCAGGCAGAAGGCAGATACTCAGCCGGTGCGGCCGACTCAGATCCCGCCGACGGGTACCAGATCCAAACCAGAACTTCTCTCTTCACTCCCGAAGCTGGGGCCAGATCGTCGACCTGTGCATCATTTACCCAGTCGTAAGACGTCCGCCCGACTGCAAAGTGTCCGGTGGGCGCCGGAAGCGTCATTTCAGTCCTGTGTTCCTGCCAGAGCAGGGCCAGCAAAATAGCTATTCCGAGCGCGACAAGCGTGGCTAGAACTGTGAAGCCCTTAATCAGACGCGCGAATTTAGCTCTGCTTATTAACATTGGATCTATTATCTAAAAAGAACTTTATAACGTCAAGTAAGAATCGTTAGGAAGAGAATGTAAAGCTCGACCTGACGCACAACCAGCCGGAACACCTGGTAAGCAAGTAGACTCTATTACGGGAGAAACGGCATGACACGGAAGCTGGCTACAGTCGGAATATTGAGCTCGGCCTTGTTGAGCAGTGCATTCGGTGCGGACTCCGCGGCCGCCCGGTTGCAAAAGGTGGAGGATCGCCAAGCCATCGAACAGTTGCTGATGGGCGATTATCCCAGGGCTCTGGATGGGAACGATTGGGCGGCCTACGCGTCCTTTTTCACCAAGGACGGCACGCTGATCATGGGTGGCGGAGCTACGAAGGTTACTGGTCCAGCCGCGATCAAAGAATACTTCAGCTCACGTCCCACTCCGGGCGCGGCGGCTTCGGCCGCTCCATCGCCATGCCCTGTTCCACCGGGCGGCCATAGAAGCGAGCACGTGGTGACCAACCTGACTCTCCAAATCAATGGCGACACGGCTACAGATCAGGCCTATTGGCAGACCATCGTCACCAGAGACTGCAAATCGGTGGTCGCGGGCGCCGGGCACTATGAGGATGTGCTGAAGCGCGAGGATGGGCGCTGGAAGTTTTCCAAACGCGAGATTATCGACGATATCCCGCCGAAGACCATTCCCTCTGCGTCTGCGACCACGCGATAAGAGTCACCTCCGAGCAAAGATCTCGATCCACTGTCCGCGCCGCGTCCAGCGTTGCACTCGGAGCAGGCCGAAATGCTGGCGCACTTCATCGGGATTCATTTCGCGCTCGTAGTCGTAGAACCGGCTGAGAAAATCGCGCAGCGGCTGCCATCGCAACACTCCCCAACTCGGTTCCCAGGTTCGTGAATAGAGCACCAGTACATCCACCGGCGTCGGGTTGATTGCGCTCAACGTTGAAACGTGAAGGTCGGAAGTTTCGGCCGCCGACATGGCTTGGTCGACGTACCCGAACGCAGGATCCCGCAGAGCTTGGGTCAGTGGCCACGCAGTGTAAATGGTTTTGCCGGGATAAGATTTTTCGAGGAATTGGGCGACGGTTCGGTGAAGGTCGACAAAGTCGACCATGGCGAGATTGTTTTCGTACGGAAATGGGAACGGCGGGTTCAGAAAGTTGCCGGTAACAAGCCCAGCAGCGAGCGCCGCAATGCCGACGTAGCGCCAGCGCGGGCGCAGGAGTTGGAACGCAGCGCCCATCGCGATATAGACGAGCGGAATTACGGGCAATAGATAACGTTCCAGCGTAGCGCCGCCCAGCAGGCTGACCAGTAGCACGTGGCCGGCGATGAAACACCAGACGATTTTCCATCCGCGTGTTGCGTAGAGGCCGCTTCGTTTCCACGCCCAGAAGATCGCGAGCGCGCCCACCCAGCGAAAGTCGGAAATAAACAGATAGAAGAATCGACGGAGCAGCGCGACCGACGCGCGGACCGGATTCAGCGAATAAATGGTGTTGTATTGCGTGAAACCAGGATCCCCGAACAGATGTCCAGTGGTGTGCCACAATGCGAGGAACCAGATGCCAAGAGCGGCGAAGGGCGCTAGATAGTAAGCGGCATATTTGGAACGCGCGGGATCGCTATACAGCGCCACGATAAAGATCAGCGGGAGCAGCGCGCCGGTTTCCTTGGAAAGTACCAGGGCCGTACAAGCGGCAGCAGCGGCGAAGTGACGATCGGCCAGGAAGAACAAAAGGCCGAGCGCGGTGAACAGCATGGCGGGCATGTCCAACTGCGCCATCATCGATTGCGTGTAAAAAAGCGGATCGAGCAGCAGGAATACGACGGCGAAAATGGCCGGCGTGCGATCGCGAGAGAGTTCACCGCCAAGGAAATAGGTGGCAATGACGGCCCCGGCGGCGAGCGCCAGCATGGCCGATCGAGTGGCGGCGATCGAATAACCGGCGATTCGCCACACCAGCGCGAGATACGCCATCACGCCCGGCGGGTGCGCATTCGGCACCGTGGAGTGCGGGATCCATGCGCCGTCACGCAGAATGTCGAGCGCGGCCGGAACAAACTGTCCAAGTTCGTCCCAGAAATAAGGCAGCCTGAAATAAGGAAGATGCGCGACGAAAACGAGTAGCGCAAACGCGGCGAGAATCAGGAACGTGCTGAAGCGGATCGCCCGCATTAAATTGACTTACGATAACTCAGTTAATGGCGCCGGGCTTGCCTGGATGCGGCTCCAGCTTGATTTCGCCGAACGTAGCCTCATACTGCGAGATGTTTTGTGTCAAGACGTTCAATAACGCCTTGGCTTGCTGCGGACTCAGGTACACACCCTGGAAATTGTTGATTGTCACGGCGTCCGGCGCAGTCTGGTTCACTGTGCCGAACATCAGAAAAAAGTCCCAGAGGTTGACGCGGATCTGAACGCTGTTGGCATAGCTCTCGCGGTACTCGGCGGTATTGTTCAACTGAAATTTCGGCGCGGGTTGGGATGGCGTCATAGACACAACTATAGTGACACAGCGAGTCGGACACTAATAGCTGAGCAGGCGATAGTAGCGGGCCATCCAGTATGGCAGGATGTAGTCGATGCCCGCGCTTTCTATCAGGCCCGATCCGCCGCCATCCAGTTGGAAGGGACTGCGCTGCCACAGGAAGTCCGTGGTCACGCGCTGAACAACTGGCACAGGATCGCAGGATTCATCGGAGTTGACGCACGAAGTATATTGGCTGCGCAAATCCACATACAAATCGCGGCGCGGGCGGAATAGCCAGGCGCGCAGGTAAGAGACGGTGGCGAGATCGCGCTTGCGGTCCGGACCGTTGAGGGCGCGGTCCAGCATATTGAAATGCGCATTCTCGTGGGTCTTTATGGCGTTGCGGAAGATCGTATAGACAGATTGATAGCGGCCCAGAAGCCCAGCGTTTGTCTCCAGACGGATCAGGCTGAATAAGTTGATGGCGTCCAGGTTGAACTTGAAATAAGAATCGCGAAGGTCGGCGACGTCGATGGCGACCGGAAGACTGGCGAGCGCGGAGTCCGTGGCCGCTAAATTCTGATATGCCGAGGCGAACTGCGCTGGGTTTACCTGACGTCCAATCTGGAGCAGCCCCAGTTGCTCGTCGGGACGGATGAGGAAAGTCGTGCTTACCGATCCGTCGGGCATGACGACATTCCATCCATGCGCGGTAAGGAAATTCAGCAGACGCGTCGCTATCGACTGGATGGCGGGTTGCGTCGTCGCGTCCAGCAAATCGTACGCCACGCTGAGGCCGAAAAAAACTCCCATGTATTCATCGCGTGAGGTATTACCGACCCAATAATTGTCGCCGCTCTCATGGATCCCATTCGCCGATTCCTCGCTGGTGATGCCGGCGGCATAGTTGGAATTGATGGGGGCGATGCAGCGCGCCAGAACGTCCGTACCCGTGACATCCACCAGCGTCTTCAAGTACGCCAGCGCGCCTTGGGCGTTGGCTAGCGCGGCGGGATCTCCAGACACCTTGTAGCGATAGGATTCGGCGGCGAGATAGTGGCCGGTCCAAAGCGCGGAATCGCCACAGCGCGTGTAGCCGGTAATGTTCGTGCTGGTGGAGGTGGCGAAGATCGGATCGAGAATCCCGCCGAAGGGTAAATGGCGCGATTGGATGGTGGCGTCCAGGGAGAGCGCGTCCACTGAAGTTGGGGATGGTCCGCCGTAGCACAGCAGAGCGAAAGCTAGCGCTAGGGAGGCTCGCATGATTCATGGACGCGAAGCGACGCTCGGATGTTGCGAGTTAGTCTATTTGATCGCCCTGATCTTCCGGATCGCCGACAGGGATGCGCAACAGCGTTTCCGGATCCAGGAGCTGCAGGAAGCCCGGAGGCAGCGTATCGGTGGGATCGTCGATATTCGTCGGCCCAATGGCGCCCTGCGCTCCAATGAGGCAAAGGTCCGCGCTTGGCCATTGCGCCTTGGCGTGGTCGAGCGCGCTGGTGAACGATTGAATGTCGCGATGTTCCAGCCTTGCGGCTGCGGGAGCATGCGGAGGCTTGGGCGGGTGCGCGGTGATGCCCAGGTGCTGGTGGTGCGACGATCGCAGGGTCTCGGCCACTTTTTGAAGCGATGCAGATTTCATCGGATGCCTTTCAACGCCAGAGTAAGTCCGGGGCGTGCCGGAATCGCGGGCAAGCTAGGGGCAAGTTACTAACGCGGAAGGCAAGAAAGATTCGCGAAGGCAGTGATCGGCCCGGGCTTTATCCCGAGTTCCATTTTGTGCTATATTCGATATTGCGAATATTCGTTATCCTATGCAGGACGCTCTCCGGCAGTTCAAAGCCGATTTTTTTCAAGCGCTGGCCCATCCCACCCGAATCGCGATCGTCGAACAATTGCGGGACGGCGAATTATCAGCCGGGGCTCTTATGGGGCGCCTGGGTGTCGAACAGGCCAATGTCTCGCAACACTTAGCCGTGCTGCGTGCCAAGAATATTCTGATTAACCGCAAGACCGGCAATCAGGTTTTCTATGCCGTCCGCGATCCCTTGATTATAGAAGTGCTCGACGTGATGCGCCGCTACTTTCACGTCCACATGAACGAAGTGCTCGCCACTCTTAAGGCTATGGAGAAGGTGGATAAAGCCGAAAAGAGAGGTAGATGAAGATTTCAGAGCAATGGCTGCCGGAGTCGGTACGCTCTTTGCGCGCCTATTCTGCGCATGATTTCGGGGCGGACGTCCTGGCCGGGCTAACTGTGGGGCTGGTCGCATTGCCCCTGGCGATGGCCTTCGGGATTGCCTCCGGTGTTACCCCTCAAGCGGGGCTCTACACCGCGATTGTCGCGGGCGTCTTAATCTCCGCGCTGGGCGGCAGCCGTATGCAGATCGGCGGGCCCACCGGCGCATTCGTCGTGATCGTAGCGGGGGTCGTCGCGAATTATGGCGTGTCTGGCCTGGCGCTAGTAACCATGATGGCCGGCGTGTTGCTTGTCGTCATGGGGCTGACGGGCCTGGGAGCCGCCGTCCGCTTCATCCCGCGTCCGGTAACCATCGGCTTTACGAACGGCATTGCGTTGCTGATTGCTTCCACTCAGATCAAGGATTTTCTTGGCCTGAAAACCGGCGATGTTCCGAGCGCCTTCATACCGCGCATGACCGTTCTTATCGGACACATCGGCACCATTTACTGGCCCGCTCTGGCAATTTCCATCGCCACCCTTGCCGTTGTGATCCTGATGCCTCGTGTGGCCAAACGAATCCCTGGATCCATACTGGCGATGTTAGGTTGCACGGTTTGCGCCGCGCTGCTGCACCTTCCCCTCGAAACCATCGGGACCAAGTTCGGGGGAATTCCGGCAGGCTTTCCGAAACTCACCATTCCCACATTCCAACTGGATCACATGCTGCTGCTATTTCCGTCCGCCATGACGGTGGCGCTTTTGGCCGCGGTGGAGAGCTTGCTTTCTGCCGTAGTGGCCGACAGTATGAGCGGAACCAAGCACAATTCCAACGTAGAATTGGTGGCGCAGGGTATCGCTAATTTCGCGTCGCCCTTATTTGGAGGCATTCCCGCAACCGGCGCGATCGCGCGCACGGCAACCAATATCAGGGCAGGGGCCAGAACGCCCATGGCCGGGATTATCCACGCAGTCACGCTGCTGATTGTGCTGGTAGTGGCCGCTCCTCTGGCCCGCTACGTTCCGCTTGCTACGCTCGCCGCCGTTCTCTTTGTTGTGGCCTACAACATGGGTGAATGGAGGGAGATTGGCACCATCGTGCGACTGTCCGCAGCCGACATCGCGGTGTGGGCCGTCACTTTTGCGCTGACGGTTTTGGCCGATCTGACCGTGGCTGTTGAAGTGGGCATGGTGCTGGCGGCGCTACTGTACATCTATCGGATTTCGCAAACCACTACGGTCGCGCCCGTGACCGAAGAATATATTCGCGACGGGCGTCCGCATGTGCTGCAGGACAAGCAGCTACCGTTGGACGTGACCATCTTGCGGATACACGGCCCTTTCTTATTTGGAACTACCGAAAAGTTAGCCGAAGCCACGGCCGATCTAAATACCTTCCCGGCCGTAGTCATCGTGCGGCTGCGCAATATGACGGCGCTCGATGCAACCGGCCTGCACGCCCTGGAAGTATTCGCGAACCGGCTGCGCAAGGCGGGTAAAACGCTGCTGTTGTGCGGAGCGCGGGATCAGCCGGCGCGATTGCTCCAAAAAGCCGACTTTATCGAACACATCGGGCGTGAAAACGTGCTGCCCCATGTGGAAGCTGCATTGCAACGCGCTCGTGAAATCAACATCGCCTTCGGAGGCGTGGGCCAGGAAATGGCACACGACTTTGAACGTTCCCCAATCTAGCTGGCGGACGATGATGCCGACTGCAGTAAAGTGGTTTCCCCCGTTGATTTCGCATCACTTACGATGTCGAATCGTACGGTGAAATGAAACGAGCTGCCCCGCCCCGGTTCGCTTTCCACCCAGATCCGGCCGCCCAGCATTTCAGTGAGCCGATGCGAGATTGTGAGCCCCAGGCCCGTTCCCCCATACTTGCGGGTGATGGAATTGTCGGCTTGGGTAAAGGAAAAAAATATATCCTTTTGTCTTTCCCGGGGAATTCCGATGCCGGTATCTTTGACGATGAAGTGGATCGCCATTCGCTCGCCTTCTTGGGACTCTTTGTGCGCCGTTACCGTGACCGCGCCCGAGTTGGTAAATTTAATGGCATTTCCTACCAGGTTCACGACAACTTGACGCAACCGCACCGGATCGCCGGCCAACAGATCCACCACTTGGGGATCGACTGTGCAATTCAGGCTTAAACCCTTCTCTTGGGCCCGGATAGCGAGCGGTTTCATAGCCTGTGCCAGGCTTTCTCGCAGGCTGAAGTTGACGGTCTCCAGATTCAGCTTTCCGGCTTCAATCTTGGAGAAATCCAGGATGTCGTTGATCACCGTCATCAGCCCGTGTGCGGATTCCTGAGCGGTTTCCAAGTAATCCCGTTGTTCGGGATCGAGCGTAGTATCGAGAGCCAGATCGACCATCCCGAGAATTCCGTTCATGGGCGTGCGAATCTCATGGCTCATATTCGCCAGGAACTCGCTCTTGGCCCGATTCGCCGCTTGCGCCCCTTCTTCGGCCCGCTTCCGTTCCGTCATCTCCGCTTCCAGTTTTTCATTCACTTCCCGCAAAGCGTCGCGCTGCAGGCGCGCCTTCAAGGCCACATGGACGAACAGCCCGAAAACCGCTGCACCCGCTAATGCTCCGAGCAGCGTCACGGCGTAGGAAAAGCCGTTCTGGTGCTTGGCTGAAAACGCCTGCAACAGACCAAGCCTCACTGCGGCAACAAAAATGGTAGCGCCGATGGGCACCCAGACCGGCTCGCCCAACCCGGGTTGAATCGTGTCCCAAGCCAACGCGCAGACGCCTATACCCAACAGCAGGAATCCGCCCGCTGTGTGCAGGGCGATCCGAGTTGGCGTGGCCAGGGCAAAAGCGGCGCCACTCCCCCAGATCAAGCTGATGCAGCAGGTGGCGCCTACGGCGGAAACCGCTAAGCCTGTTACGCCCAGCACCATGGAACGTCGGTTCAGCGAGATGGCTTGCGCCAGTACAAAGCCCGCGACAAAGAGAAGGAAACAGAGGGCTGTAACGGGCGATATCTGGCCAATAAGAACGGCTACCAGGGTCACAAATGCCGTACTGGCGGAACCGATAAATACAAGCCGCGGCCTATTTAAGACGATTCCCAGAAAGGCGCTCCCGATCAGGACAAAATTCACAGCGGTAGCGCGCTGCATGGGAGGCAGATGGGGCGCAAATTGAATGAGAAACGCGGAGTGCAGGGACCATCCGAGTAATACGGCAAACCCGAGCAGCACAGCCGAGATGCTAGATAAAGCCGCGGTTCGTCTTGGCCAGGACAACGCCTGCCAAGATCGGGTTGGAGCATGCACGCTCTACCATCGGCCTTTGCAAAACAATGCTTTAGCACTCGCCGACGGCTGGCCGCAGGAATGGCCATCTTGCCGTGGACGGCCCAAACTTGCCATGATCGAGCTATGCCCTCGGGCAAGATGATGCTGGCGACCGGCGATCGTATTGGCGACTACGAAGTTCTAGCTCCGCTCGGCGCCGGTGGAATGGGGTCGGTATATAAGGTCCGCCACGCCATCTCGCAACGCGTGGAAGCCCTGAAAGTCATTCTGCCGGATGCCTCCGCCTCGCCAGAGATGGCGGAGCGGTTCCTACGCGAGATCCGCCTGCAAGCCAGCCTGGAGCATCCTCACATCGCAGCTCTGCACAACGCCTTTCGCCATCGCGACGAGTTAGTAATGGTGATGGAGTTTGTGGAGGGCGTCAGCCTGCGCGACAAACTGCATTCGCCGGGCATCACGCTGGGACAGGCCCTGGAATATGCGGCCCAGGTACTGGCGGCGCTGGTTTACGCCCATTCACAAGGCGTGGTGCATCGCGATATCAAGCCGTCCAACGTAATGATCGCCTCTCACGGCGTAGTGAAGCTGTTGGATTTCGGATTGGCGGCATCAGTGACGCCGTCCGCACGGGATTCCGAGCTGACGCAGCCTGGAACGCTGCTCGGTTCGCCCTATTACATTTCGCCAGAGCAGGCTCGCGGCGAACGAGCCGACGCGCGATCGGATGTTTACTCCACCGGAGCGATGCTGTACGAAATGGTGGCCGGCTGGCCAGCCTTCGATGCCCCAGGCGGGGCCTATGCGATTATCGCGGCGCACTTACATCAGACGCCCAAGTCGCCGGCCGATGTGAATCCGCAGGTACCGCAGGAACTCGCGCGAATCATCTTGAAGGCTTTGGCCAAGAACCCGGCCGAACGGTTCTCGAGCGCCCAGGAGTTCCTCAGTGCGCTGGATTCCGTCCGATTGAATGAGACCGCAACCGTGGCGGTGAAAAG
>Ga0210383_10004499_pt1 | contig 12350 bp, 11 predicted proteins | sample IncBWC14OmetaG_FD_160072 | JGI IMG/M metagenome (GOLD analysis project Ga0210383, IMG submission 160072) | Forest soil microbial communities from Barre Woods Harvard Forest LTER site, Petersham, Massachusetts, United States - Inc-BW-C-14-O ...
CGTAGTGACGATGGTCAATGGCTTCTGGTCGGATGGTAGTGGTTGGGATTGTGAACGTGAATGAGGGGTGGGCGGAGTACGGTACACCCCCAAACTGTTTGAAGTAGAAGAGCGTTTAGCAGAGGATATTTCCTCAAAAGCGAGAACCTGAGGAAGAAATAGCTCAGGAGACAGGTCAGGTGATATGAAAAAGAGACTTACCCCTTTGAGAACGTCAATAGCTTCAAGCATAAAATCTTTGCCACTGAGAAACAAAGTCGAAACAGATCAACAATTGATATGGGCAAATTTATTGTTGTGACTTACGCTGCCTCCTTAAATACGGCATCATCAAACTCCCATTCGATTCTGTTCCCCCCCGCCCCACCTATATGCTCAGGAACAACCTGAAGTCGCATAATGGCCCAAAGAGCTTCAAAAAAAGGCTTAGTACCGGGCATGCCCATTGTACACCAGCTCCTGACAAATCTCTCCATCCGTTCATAGCGTTCCCTGGAGTTGTCGAATTATTACAATAAGTTTAGTGTCAAATTGGAAGAACTACTGACTTCTTAGCTGCGGCACCGTGGGGATCTGCTCTTGAATGTGGCATCAGAGAGCCGCCTGGCTGGGTGGCGCTCAAATGTGCACGAAACTCCGCTGTTCTCCGGGTATTGACTGAACGGTGATATGCTGAGCGTATTGAAGCCTGCAAACGAGAAAAGGGAGCGCGTTGAGATGGAGGAAGATTAGCTATAGTGTGCGTCATAAGGCGCCCAGAATTATCATCTTGAGTGTAGTACCTAACACTGGCGGTTGATGTCTCTCTCCATTGGGAGAATGGGAAATGCTTACCAAGCACGGCAGTGTTCCGCAAACTTGTCAAGTTCGCTCGGAGCAGCTCCTAAGGGGGTTATGGAACGATTTCGACCTGTAGGCGGCGACGTCGGTCGTACACTCCTCGGTCCTCTCGATCGTCCTGGAAAGGAGGGTGAAGTGGGGGAGACTAGTCGCCCTTTCGACTTCGGGCTGGTTGGAGGTGGAGACATGGAGACGGTTGAAGGAAGGTCATAAAGGAGTGTTTGGGTGTTTTGACTGTTACTCGAAGCTGATGACGAATTTAAAGCGGAGTGTTGGAAATGGAGAGGAGGTGGGGGCAGCCGCGGACGAGGGGTTTCGAGACGATACGACGATCCAGACATATCTTGGTTTAACACGACTGCTGGAACGTCGAACAAAACCTCGAAGCGAAATTGTACTTCGTGGAGGAATCCTAGATTCCTTGGGAAGACTGAAATTAAAAGGAGAAGCTCAAAGAGGGATACCGGCAAATGCAGCGCTGTGAACAGACTAAGAAGCAGGACATCAGCGACTAGGAGCAAGATGATACAATGCTGCTCAGACCACTCACGGCAAACTTTGAAGCGAAAGAAGTTCTAACTAATCTGTCACAATGCTGTTGTCACGTCCTTCGAGCACGTGGAAGACCACACAAAGCTGTGACATTGCGGGACTCCGAGTCAATGTCGAAATTCCTTCGAGTTCACCACATTGTTTCAATCATCTGACTGATGTCACTGCGGGGTTAATATTAGAGGATCAATGCTTAGCCCTGTAAGTCGCGCCAGAAAGTGAGCAATATCTTTGATCGGATTAAAATAATGCATATGATGCCGTTGTTGTGTTGCCTTCAAGTTGCCTTTGAAATGCCTCACTCATTCATTACTCCATCACTGGTTTTCACATTTCTAAAATATAAAGTTTCAGATGGGGTGAATGTCTTTATATGTTTTGCGGCCTGTTACGCTGACAACAAGATTCTGCGTGCTTGGTGTCATGCGGTTTCTGGTCACTCCTGAGCCGATGACCGTTCTTTCAACTCCGTCTATGTAAGCCTTACCTCGGCAGTGTCCACTAAGTACCATCGGTCTGGAGTGGTAGTTTTTGAACGCAAATGGTGTACTGGGCGTCCTTTGCGTTCGTAAACAAAGGGACATCTTTTTGACAGTTCGATCACGTTCTCTCCTTTCTTTTCCTCTCCAACGTCCTTTGTTTATACTATTATGGCAATGTGCCTCCTGTCCACCGATGTCACTCAGACTTACAGGCTTGACGTCGACATTCTCCACCTCCACACACCTCAAATCTGAGGCCCAGATAGGGGACACTCTTTATACCTTTAAATAGTAGTCGAGCCGTATACCTAATTACATCACCATCGACAACCAATTGTCAAGACGACAGGATGACAGCAAGTATATACAATTATGTGCCTTCCTCAATAGAACTGACAAAGGCACAAGTTCTTGTGACCGGTTGGTTGGCGATTTGTCGGTCCTTAATTAAGTGTGATGCATGCCAGTCATAACTGAGATCGAAACTTGAAGTCTGGTCTTGGAGTAGATATGTATGGGACCTCGATTAATGTAGGGCTTGTGTGCATAGCAACTTAAATATGCCAATATCAATATTTCTTGAATTTCAGCATGAAAATATGCTCAAAATAGAATGCAAGTACTTATTCGAGGACTCCCATTTTGCTCGCCAAAACCTTTTCTCGCACGTTGGGATTATTTGCATATGGCCCGTATCACTATTATTATAATATAATATGATAATATGTCTTTGCAAGCCCATCACGGTCGAACAGACCGCCGGCTCAGTAACGCGGCGGTAGCGGAAAGCAAGCCTGAAGGGTAGTCCAAAAAAAGACGCAGTGTTTTATGAGAAACGGACATGTCCTCACAGTTCGGTGAAGAAGAAACATGCCCTTCCGGAGTACTAGAACACTTTGTTCAGTAGAATAGTTGCCAAAGGATTTTAAGGTGAATATATATATATATAGCGGACCTTCTTTAAAATGAAACCAACGTTTCAATATGCGAGAAATACTTATCAAGTCCGAGAAACGGACTTCGCACCAGTTAGACATGTCGGTGACCCGGATCGATGGGTTGGAGGATTCAAGATCTATACTGTGTTCATCGCAGCTGGAAGAACCAGGCTAGCCTTGGAGTCCAGAGGGCTTGCTTCGTTCCGCCGACAGAGTTTCTAAATGTGGAGGAATGTAGTTTATTTTCAGGCTGTTGAAAGGGTCAAAGCGGGGATCACTGAGCGCGAACCTGCAGCGATGGGATTCTCCGAAATGTTTGAAGAATTGACTCGCATGTCGACCGAACACGCGGCGCAAATAACACAAAAGACTCGCGATTGACGGTGGAATTTCGCTATGGAAGTGTATAGGAAGGGGTAAACTCGGTCCTTAAGAAAATCATGAGCCACGAACGACAGATTGCATTGCATTCCAAATGGGGTCACACCCATTCAGTTTTCCGGCGATGGTTAAGAGACCAAGTGGCAAATAAGACCGAAGACGGCACGTGGTGTGACCAGTTATACGCACCTGGTTTTTGCAGACCCATAATCACTAGTAGTATTATCAAAATTTTCCTTGGTTAGCTTGCGGTTAGCCCCTCTTTTTCTCTCAGAAGTTGCCTCAGTGGACATATTATACTGTACTGTATGTGGTGTGGACTTCATTCCAATGTGTATCAGTGTGCAAAGAGATTTTAAGAATTTTGAGGCAACCACGGTTCGGGAGACCACGTAATTCATTCACTGAGAAATTCATGGACTTTCGAGTACGTGTGAAGTGAAGACTACTAAAAAAATTATTTTGAACGAAGTTTGGCCTTGACTTGGCCTTGACTCACCATATTACAATACAACGGGAGTTTCAATATTTAAACCCAACTGAAGTGATTGCCAAAGCCATCGGGTCACATCACAAGGCACCCGATGAAAATGTAATTCAAAATATTAACTTTCATTGCCCGCTCAAAGTCAATCACTTCAGTTGAGTTTAAATATTGAAACTCCTGCTGTCTATGTTTTGGGTGGCTTGCTTGGGACAACATCGCACCACTATATTTGAGGATGAATTCCTTGGTGCCTCTTTCTCCACATTATTTCACTTTCAATGGTGCCCGGGAATCACTTGCAACATGTACAGCTTTACACCCTAGAAAACCAGATAGCCCTTTTGTGCTCACCAATCAGTTCAAAAAATATGGGGTCCTCTAAAGCAACTTGAAATGAAACAATGATATGAGGACTGTGCGACCCTGCAGTGCGGACCAAAACAAGCCGAAATAGTGTGACCGCAAACTTTCCGCAAACGGCTCGGAAGTGGTCACGAACATGACAACAAGTTGAACCTCAACATCATGATTTCGGTAAACTCCACACGATTCCAAAACCGCTGTGGTTTCTCCAGAAGCCCCCTCGACAAACATTGACCTGATCTGGACGAGGCACAGAAGTTCAAGGTGGAAACTCGAAAGGGTTGTCGATCTGTCACGACTTTAGCTCCGTTATCGTCACATTCAATTGAGTCACTAGCTACGACATATCAGACAATACGTAACTTGGTTAATACCTCCGCTGACGGCAATGTGGACCTTACGAGTACTTGGTACAATCGTCGAGGCTGTACTGGTGAGCTCACAGCCTTTTGAGTCAAGTGCGCAACAACAAGAAGAGGTACAAGACCACACGGTATCTCAGCCAATGTATATATTGCGACGGATACCGCAAAGATCGAGGGGATGAACGATCAGATGGAAATCTAATTCCGCCGACACGGCAACGCAGGGCAACGCCAGAGCTGAGGGTGACCTACCAATCAGGGATTGAGATGTATACTTGAGCGTAGAAAAATGTCTGGCGATGGTTGACGATGTTGCAGGAGAAACGTTGAGAAGGAAGGTAACCCTGAAAGCTGGATCAATTGCGTAAACAGTGTAACTAGATCATAGCACACTGAAAATCGGACAACAGCACAGCACTTGTAACTTTTGCAACGGAAGGCAAAAATTTGATCCAACGGGATTCCGTGCTTCGTATGGTTGTCTGTTGACTCTGCCGACGGTTCCAGGTCAAGCCATATAAACGGAAACGTATCGTTGAATTCCCCCTTCTTATATTGTCAATCCGACAAGAGCGCTTATCAGCCTAGCAAATCCTCGATCGGCAGACCTGCTTAAAGCCTTTGGTTAGTTCGACCATAGTCAACCAAGAGTGAACTGGCTCACTTTGGTTAAACAACACCATCAATAGAACGGAACGCAGGGGGCAGACTTGGTACGTCGAAAACAGTTGAGTTTCGGAGAAGGTGACGAAAGCCGACCGATGGCGTCGTTTGTTTTCCAGTCATCAGGGTTAAATCTGTAGAACCTCGAGTTTGATATCCGTCTGATATCCGTCCCTTGACCACTTCGAGCTCAAGTTGGCATACAAAAAGGTCTAGAGTTCGTTGCGCTCAAGTGGTCTCTCGCATGGCTACAGCTGCTTGGCACCCTTCGGCGTCTTCCGAACGCCGATCAGAATATGCTATGAACGTTGACAACCCCGCGCATTCTTCGTCTGTCGCGTCTCGTCCTGTCCCTCCTCCGTCTGAAATCAACCGCTGGGACCTCGCTGAAATCCTCAACCCAAATTCTGCAGGATCCACTCGCGACCGCAAAATGTCCACCGATTTTTCCTCGTCCAGTTCTACACAGCCACAACCCGGCCTCTATGGACAGGAACTTGACCAAGGATTCAACTTGCACAATCCGGACACTGTCAGCTCATCCTCGTCCCACAACCATCTCAGCGGAAATATACCATCTCACACATTTGACCACGGAGAAGGTCTTGACGCTCCCCAGCATTCTAGTTACGACCTCTTCTCCAACTCGGCGCAAAGTAGTTCGTTCGCTTCACAACGATACCGCACAAACGCGTCTTCCTCCTCTTCCCTTGGGCCAAGCTATGGCATTAATGGGGAGGCTGTTTACTCACATCCCTCATTCGGAGACTCTGTGCCATCATTTCCTGGCTCCAACAGCAATCCATACGACGTGATCAATAGCCTGCCGTCTTCATACAGCAGCGGGAAAGTCTCTCCCCTCACTCCAAATGACCCTGTCGGTGGTCTCCACCACTCTTCCGCGTTTCCCCCGTCTGTCGGGGGAAACAAAGATTATATCCCTCAGGGTTATCCTGACTTAGTTCCGGACCGCCGTCTTTCGAATGTCAGCAACGGTAACTACCAGTCTGATTTTTCAGATGAATACACAATTGGCAGCGTTAACAGTGGCTTACCTTTCCCGCCCCCCAATCTCCAGCATTTCCCAGACAGATTGGGGCGGTTTCAACCTGACGGTCGCTTCGCTCATCCCCCTGGCCCACCCCCTGCAGTTCCTTCACATCTTCCTCCCAATCACGACATTCTCCGTGGTGTGGCACCCCACGCAACACATTCTTTCCGGCCGGAAGGTGGGGTCCCAGCATATGAAGATATGCCCCATTACATGGGACCAATGCCTCACTCAGACATGTCTCTTCGCATGCCTGCTGTTGACGAAGCATTGGCTCGGATAAAACTGCAGGGTCACTCTATGATGGGCGCGTCTAACGATTTGCAGACGTTTATTCGGCATGTTTTGCGTTCTTCGTTTTCACTTCATAGTCTGAATATCTTTTAGGCCCTATCTCGATCAATATGTCCGCACGCAGAATCGGTTGGCGTTCGGTGAGCGGACGGTAATCGTTATGTCAAGCAAAGTTGCCCAAAAGTCCTATGGCACTGAGAAGCGGTTCGTTCTTGGTTGCCATGTCTATGTTCTTCAGCTTATTTCCTGCCTGGAAGCTTCCTCTGCCCACCTCCTACTGCCATCATGATTGGTAATTCTTGGTGGACTGATGTCGTCCGCAGAGGCGAGGATCCTAAGTTATGTCCTCCAAGGGTGGTTATATCCATATCTGGCGAACCAGTCCCTCAGGAAGGGTCCATCGAGTGGACAGGGTCCTCTGGCAAGTCGTTCGATGTGAGCGATCCCCCTACAGGGACCACCTACATCGGTCGTTGTGTGGGAAAGCAACTTTTCATCTCGGACGTTGATGAGAAGAAGAAGAAAGTCGAAGCACTGGTAAAGATAACCTCCCCTGCATCCGATGACGAGCCCGAGCGGGTCATCGGTACATTCCCGAGTCGTCCCATCAAAGTTATCAGCAAGCCCAGCAAAAAGAGGCAGAGCGCTAAAAACCTTGAGCGTTAGTATCCTGTCCCCTGCATTATATGTTGAGATTTTCTGACGCTCTTCTAGTTTGTATCAATCACGGTTCGACGATATCCTTGTTCCATCGTTTGCGATCCCAGACCGTCTCGACGAAGTATCTCTGTGTATCTGGCTCCGGTTCTTCATTCAAAGGTTCTGATGGAGCCCCTTTGATGGGGCTTGACCAACGGTCCCGGTCGACAACACCGTCATTCATCGCTCGCACTGCTAGCTGGGGTTAGTTCTTTTCTACAGCCATTTTCAACAACTGCTCAGCTGTGCGTTTAGATCCATTTGTTATGTACATTGTCGACGTGAACAAGCCAGCAGGAGGAATCGACGCTCCCCCACCACCACCTCCGCAGCCAGACTATCCTTCCCCACCACCCAACGCTATTTCCTTCACAAACAACGGCTCACAGATCCCGATCTACTACAACCAGACCGTTGTTTTGCAGTGTCTCACATCGGGGGTTGTTAGTCCTGTCCTGATCATCCGCAAGGTAGATCATCAGACCACTGTTGTCGGAGGTGGTCTCCAAGAGGGTGCGAAGGGCGTTGCGGACCATTATTGCGCACCTGGGGAAGTTTGTGGTGACCCCGTTTCCCAACTTCACAAAATCGCCTTCGAGGTCTACGATCCCTCCAAAGGTTTACCTGAACCTGGGATCCCAGGAAGCACTGGTGCATTCCTGTCCTGTATGGGTGAAAAGGTCAACACCTATCGCCCCATTGACGGCCGTCAGTGGAATAACACCCAAAACCCGGGTTCGAATTCCCCGGCGCTCCCTGGATCGCCCGTTCCCCCATCAACTCCAGCTTCATCCGGTGGAAGTGAATACTATGGGCACGGCACTGCAGACAGCGCACCCGCATCGCCATCGTCGGCGTCGGACTTCCTTTCCAATGACGGTGGTCGCGTCAAAAAGAAGCGATCGACGTCTAGTGCTGGTGGGATCACGAAAAACGTGAGCGCGAAAGGTCGTCGCACACGGCCCGTTTCTGCGGGATCAACGTCGGCTAGTCGACGGGGTTCATCCAGCGAGTCTGGCGCATCGTCTGGGGCACTATGGCATGTTGATATTGGTGAGACGAGTGTCTGGACAATCGTTGGCACCGGTAAGCGAAAATCTCCCTTCATTTTACCTTCATGACTTATTAAATATCCCAGACCAAATCCGCTACAACTTCTATGTTCCCCCGGTCCTCTTCGACAATCAGCATGCCCCACAGACGGGCTCTTTTCCCATTCCCTCAAAAGCCGTCACACCTTTCCCTGGAGTCGTCAAGTATCTTCCACCTGACCGCGCGGCCGAGGCACCGAAATCTAACCCCGCCTCCTCCCGCGCAGTGCTTTCAAAACCCAACGCACACGCATCCAAGATATTGACTGTCTACGGAGAAAACTTTTCTAAAAATGATCCCTTAGGCGTTTTCTTTGGTTCGGAGCCTTCGCCATACGTGGAAGTGCGATGCCCCGAGGTACTCGGATGTCTACCTCCGGAGTCGCAGGTGGTGAAGCGTCGACCGATAATCCTGATCAGATCAGACGGTGTTGTGTTCCCTTCTAATACCATGTATCCTTAGTTTGTGATTCTTATTTGGTTAATCGTTTACTATTTATTATATAATGGTCCTGTTTTCGGTAGCGCTCTTTCTTTATACCTGCTTACATGGTTTCTGTTGTTGTTTCGTTTTGGTTTCATGGGCATCCTTGATTATATATACCAATGGACAAGAATGAAATTGTTTTCAGCAGTTATTATTTATGCTACAGCCAAACAATATTAATTTTAATCTCGATACGGAATCACCAATCAGGGGTTTGTTTACATAATGTAATTGAATGAAGTCGCCTCCTGGCCAGTTGTATCGGGTTCTCATCTCACTGGATCCAGCGATGAACCTCTCCAGCTACGTTGCCGACTTCACTTTCAAAGTCTCCCAGCTCTCCCTATCAACTCTTCCCCGCAATCTGTGGGAATATTACATCGAGTACCTTTGGGACTACAAACCTAGCTCCTGGGTAGCTAGAATCGCGTACACATCGCGTCTCCTGGCGATCTTGCTCATTCTTCCTATCCTTGTCCTCACCTTGTTGGTATGTCATGGGCTGATTCTTATTCGGGCTGAGTACTGATTACACCGATCTTAATGTCATTCAGGACATTGCTTCTTATGTTATTGCACGGACGCTTGGTGTCATTGACGATGTCAAAGCGTCCACAAGCGACAAGGCGACATTTCACAGGAATAATACGCCCGCCGTCCTTATTCACGAAGCAGCCACACCCCAGTGTGATTCTACATTCAACGACTCTGGTCGAGAAACACCCATCGACGACACCCGCCTCCACACCAAAGGCAAACGATATGCCAAATTCGCCGTAGACACTCTCGAGTCTCTTGATGTCTCACACCCACACGTATACTTTGCATCGGAGGAAAACAGCCTGATGTTGTCTGGAGTGGGGGTGTTCTCTCCTGCAACATCTCAGCCGCCATCTCCTACGCTTACGCGGCGGCATTTGCATCAGGAAGGGAGAGGTCATGGGGTAGTAGAAGGAGACTGGGGTTCGCAAGATGAAGGGTTGGCTTTCCGCAGGAGGACCAAACAGGTCGCCGAGAACAATGCTATCGCAGAATGACCCATCATACAAAATGGTCTTCACAGTATATCGACGACACTGTCTACGAAATAAACAATTCTACCATCCGAATCGAAGCTGATCTCGTGTAAACACGGGCGGTTTCCATTTCAGATGCTCTGGATAAATTCGTCGTCTACGCTTAGCCCGTACCTTCTCGTGCCGGTCTAGAACAGCATTATTCAAACATATGATATGCTGCCCTTTGTAGTGCTTGAAGAGTTGTAACGTTGTGCATCTGGATGAACATCAGTCATACCCAATAAAAAAGAGAAGCAAATCACCTACGTATTCATTACATCAGCATGTGTGATAGCGGTCTTCTGTGCTATATCATCGATACTGAGCTCTCCATCCGTCGAGTTGATTAGGAGTTCCACGATTGTTTCCGCCCAATAAGCTCTGTATCCCAGCAAGCCTAGGTCGCTGAGGGGCTTCTCGGGGCTTCCCAGCTTGCCCTCTTTCTTGCTGAGTTCGTACGAAAATTCGATCAGCAGTTTACCGTAGCCGTGCCGCTGGTGTTGAGGTAGAGCCAAGATACAGGCTACGTTGTAGCTTTCGGCAGACTCCTTCTCCTTGGAGAAGTACCCAATAATGTGGCAACCAGTGGAATCTCGTTGAGCCTATGCATTGCTAGTCGGACAGCTAGAACATCGATGAAAGGAGATGCTCACCAAAACATAATACATAAACGGAGTCACATCATAATACAGAGTTTTGCTGAGAAAGGTCTGCGTCAGCGGTAGTATTCTACTGGAGACAATGAGACAAGACTCACTGGTCCAGAAAACATTTGGATAATAAACTCAAATTCCTACACCACGTCAACTGGCGTTTCCCGTCGATCTCATAGAATGAAATGTCTTCATAACGATATATCTCATTGCCCGGGGGATGCATCAGATTACACCTCTGCCGATGTCGCGAAAGCATCATCGGCGACGGGAAGAATGACAAGCAGAACTCGCATAGATATAGCACGGGGAGGTGGGCATATTCTTTCGGATACGGACTGAAATACCATGATTCGACCTCGTATTTTCCGATTTGAAGACGGTTCAAATTCTTCACGCGAGCAATTTCGGAAATGGACTGTGTCATCGACCCAGACGTGCGCAGTTTCTCGATTTCCTGCTCCTTGCTGTATGCGTCCAGGGACGAATGACCATTTGCTTCCAGTGGCGTTCCAGTCATACTCAGGTCGAATGTCTCCACTTCTCCTTCAGCATCAACATCCATTTCCCCTTCAGCATCAGCATCTTCGTCATCCGGTTCCTCCTCCTCTTCCTCCTCCTCCTCCTCCTCCTCTTCCTCTTCCTCCTCCTCGTCGTGTGGCGCCTTCCGTTTCGGTAAGGGAGCTGGAGAAGGTGATGCCGAGTAACGACCGCTGACTAGGGGTGTGGGCGGAGCGGTGGTCGGCGATGCAGCAAAAGCCGCATTGGAGGTTGCTTTCTTGAGCAAATTCTGGGAGCGGGGTGCCTTGCCAGGAGCCTTGTGGACACTTGCAGTATTCTTCTTGCCGGCAGCGGTCTTGGGGCGGGGCCATTCAAGATCTCTGCTCAGCACAAGGCGCGACCCTGATACCCAATCATCCAAACGCTTGTTGAAGGAATCCCAATGCACAAAGAACTCCCATTTGTCCTCCGGTTTTGCATCGACATCTTCGTCCTTTATGCGGCGGGAATATGGGTTAGTAGGTTTGTCGCGAATGGAAAGTATTTCAGCGAGACGCTCTTCGGTCTCGCCATCGGGGCCCGGGCGACGGATATAGATCTTGCAACCAACGGAGACAGTCTAGCTGGATGCTGTGTACTCAAATACACGGGGTAAGGAGTAAAGAATGCGTACTTGAATGGCGTAAGTACCTCCCGCGGTAATCAGAGGAGGGGTTTGCTGACCCTCGCTAGCGGGTGTCGATACCATAGACTCTGAATTGACTGCTAGTATATGAGTGACTCGATATATAGTTTTGGAATGGCTCGAGCGTTAAAAGGAGACATGCTGACTAATAACTCATAGATAGTATTGCTTGAGTATTGCTCATGTTCGGGACCCTACCAGCTTCTCTAGTGCTGCTCCCCCCGCAATTTGAAACTCTGATGTTCCACTGCTCATCATGATCCCTCCCTTTCTCGACAATCGCCCTTGTGAGCGTACAATCTCTTGCATACGCTTCTCGGCCTCACCGCTGTGGTTCACTTCCCACTCTTTCCCTCGACTTCTGCTGTTCTGCTCCTTTGCTCCAGATTGTTTTCCCCCAGGTTTGATCTCCTTTCGACTAACCCTCTTACTACCCGCACCAGTGACAGACTTGGGAGCGTCCCGTAAAGCAAACGCTTTGGCTAAGTGGCCAATATGAAGATGGCGTACGTGGAAAATATGCTTTTCATTTGATGGATGCGTCGCGTAAGCCCTCATATGTGAGAGGAATGCCTTGCGCGCTAATGTGGCATTCTGCGCCGAGGAAAATTAATGAATCAAACTGGAAAAATATAAATCTGATGAGAAGTACCTCTTTTCGACGTAAGACCCATCGTTCAAAAGACAGTTGTACATCAGTTGCACGTTCTTCGTACTCGCTGCTTTTTCCTCCGAATCCACTCCTTAACACGCTTTCCAT
>Ga0210383_10004500_pt1 | contig 12350 bp, 11 predicted proteins | sample IncBWC14OmetaG_FD_160072 | JGI IMG/M metagenome (GOLD analysis project Ga0210383, IMG submission 160072) | Forest soil microbial communities from Barre Woods Harvard Forest LTER site, Petersham, Massachusetts, United States - Inc-BW-C-14-O ...
CACGGGCGAATGTGAAGGAAGTGGTGATTCGGCGCCCGCGCGGTATCTGTTGCGATACTCTTGCCTGGGGCGTCTTGCCGTTCTTTCTCTTAGTGGGAGGCATCCGTGACCACGATATTCCAAAGGGTTCTTTACCGTACCTCATCATATTTTCTCCGGTCATCCTCGGTGCGGCAGCAGTCACCGGTCCGCCATTGCTTGTCATTGAAGGAATCCGCCGTCTCATCCCGGCCGAGGTGGCATACAGGGTGGTGCCGTGATACGCCGCCAGAGAATTCGTGGCGGGCCGAACACTACATCCGTTGCCTGAATGAAAAACTTCCTGCACGTGGGGTGCGGCCCCCAAACAAAATGGAATATCCAAAAGGGCTTCAACAGCGAGCAGTGGCGGGAAGTCCGGTTCGATATCGATGCGGCGGTGAAACCCGACATCGTCGGCGCCATGACGGACATGAGTCTGGTTGCCACAGGCAGTATGGACGCGTTGTATTCGTCCCACAATATCGAACATATTTTTGCCCATGAGGTGCCCATCGCGCTTAGGGAATTTCACCGCGTTCTCAATCCGGAAGGCTTTGTTGTTATCACCTGTCCGGATCTCCAGACGGTTTGCGAAGCGGTGGCCCACGACAAGCTTCTGGAATCGCTGTACGTCTCGGCGTCGGGTCCGATTGCTGCCATCGACATTCTATTTGGGCATCGGGCCTCGATGGCTGGGGGGAACCAGCACATGGCGCACAAGTGCGGTTTTACGTATTCCACACTGCAAGTGGCCTTTTTGGAAGCTGGATTCGCCAGCATGATAGGAGGCAGACGGTTGGCTGGTTTCGATTTGTGGCTGCTGGCTTATCGAACGAGTCGAAGCGAAGAATTCCTTAGGGAGACGGGGCCGATTTATCTGCCGTAACAGCGGAGACCTCGGGATTGGTTTAATCTAGCAGTACGTGCGCCTGATCTGGATTCTTTTACCCGCGGTTCTGTGCCGCGCCGCGTCGCTGGGTCCTTCGCCGTCGGACATCGACCATCTCTACCCGGGCATTGAAGCTCTCTACATCGACATCCACAGTAATCCCGAGCTGGCTTTTCAAGAGAAGCAAACGGCCGCCAAACTGGCTGCTCGGGTGAAGGAGCTGGGGTATGAAGTCACCACCGGCGTAGGCGGTACCGGCGTAGTCGCTCTGCTCAAGAATGGTTCGGGTCCCATTGTGATGCTGCGCACCGAACTGGATGCGTTGCCTGTGACGGAGCAAACGGGTTTGCCGTTTTCGAGCAAAATACCGGGCGTGATGCATGCCTGCGGACACGATCTTCACATGGCCGCTTGGGCTGGCACGGCACAATGGATGGCCGCGCATCGCGCAGATTGGCACGGCACTTTGATGCTGATCGGCCAGCCCGCCGAAGAGGCTGGCTCCGGTGCGTCGGCAATGTTGAAGGACGGGCTTTTCGTTCGTTTCCCGAAGCCCGATTTCGCCATCGCCCTGCACGACGATGACACTTTGCCTGCCGGCGTGATTGGGTATCACGCGGGATTCTTCCGCGCCGCGGCCGACTTTCCGACGGTGACGATTTTCGGGCGAGGAGGTCACGGCGCGATGCCGCAGAACACCGTGGATCCTATTGTGATTGCCGCGAGCACTATCCTGGCTTGGCAGACCATCGTGTCGCGCGAAAACGATCCGCAGAGTCCTGTCGTGATCACTGTGGGCGCGATTCACGGCGGTACGAAAAACAACATCATCCCCGATCAGGTGCAACTATTGTTGTCGGTCCGGACTTTCGATCCGCTGGTGCGTAAACGCGTGCTCGCAGCCATCGCACGCATCGCCAAAGGGGAGGCCGAGGCTGCGGGTGCGCCGCGCGAGCCTTTGATCGAACCTACGACCGGCATGACCGGCGATGCGGCGGTCTACAACGATCCCGAGCTGACCAATCGTCTGGCAGCGACATTAAAGAAGGGCATGCCGCCGGGGAACGTGGTCGAGATGCCCGCTAAAATGACGTCCGAAGATTTCTCGGACTATGGCCGCGCGGGAGTGAAGGCCGCACTACTGCACATTGGCGCGGTCGATCCCGAAAAGCTCGCCGAATCGCGCAGAACAGGCGTTCCCGTGCCCGCCCCACATTCGCCACAATGGGCGCCGGTGAGAGAGACCACGATCAAGGCGGCGGTTCAAGCCGAAACTCTTGCGCTGCTCAACTTGTTGAATTAGGTTGCATACAAGCCCGCCGTTGCGGGAGTGATAATATGCATTCCAGTAAACCCATGCAATCTCGTAAAAGAATTCAGCCGGCCCTGGTCGGCTTTGCGTTGCTCGCGTGCGGCGCAGTGTTCGGTCACGCGGCGGAGCCAGACCGCGGTGATCTGGATGTCGTCAAGGTCAGGCCGAATTTCTATATGATCGCGGGCGCTGGCGGAAACATCGGTGTCGAGATCGGGTCGGACGGTGTGGTGCTGGTGAATGCCGGCACTGAGAGCGCGTCGGATCGAGTTCTAGCGACGCTGCGCAAGCTGACCGACCTGCCGATCCGCTACGTCATCGACACCAATGCGGAAGCCGATTTCGTTGGTGGCAACGGCAAGCTCGCCAAAGCCGGAAAGACTATTTTCACCAACGTACTCGGCAATGCCGCGCTGGCGGATGCGATGACGAACGGCGGCGCCGCGGCCATTCTGGCGCATGACAGCATCCTGCAAAGAATGAGCGCGCCCACTGGCAAGGCCTCGCCGTTTCCGAATGATGCTTTGCCCACTGAAGCTTTTTACCCCAAGCGCTACACCCTGCGCATGAACGACGAAGGAATCGAAGTCCTGCACGAACCGGCCGCTCACAGCGACGCCGACAGCTTTGTATTCTTTCGCGGATCGGACGTGGTGGCGGCTGGAGACGTGATGGACACTACGCGATTTCCGGTGATCGATATCGCCAACGGCGGCAGCGTCCAGGGCGAGATTGACGCGCTGAATAAGCTGATTGAATTGGCCATCCCGCCGACTCCTTTTATCTACAAAGGAGTGGGGACCTACATTATCCCCGGTCATGGCCGGCTCTGCGAACAGATGGAGGCGGTGGATTACCGCGACATGGTGGTGGAAGTACGCGACGTAGTAGCCGAGATGATCAAGCAGGGAATGACGCTCGATCAGATCAAAGCGGCATCGCCAGCCAAGCCTTATGAGACGCAGTACGGCACGCAAGAAGGTTCCACCAGCGCATTTGTCGAGGCCATTTATAGAAGCTTGACGGTCAAAAAATAGAGAACATGCGATATTCAAACTTATTTGTCGGGCTCACTATTGCCGTAGCGTTTCCGCTTATGGCGCAACCTCCGGGCGGCGGGCGAGGTGGACCTCCGATGGCTCCGAAAGCGACGGCGCCTATCGATTTGACCGGTTATTGGGTTTCCGTCGTCACAGAGGATTGGCGCTACCGCATGGTGACGCCTGCACCGGGCGATTATCAGGGTGTTCCGATGACCCGCGCGGCGGTTAAGATCGCGGATGCCTGGGATCCCGCCAAGGATGAAGCTGCGGGTGAACAATGCAAATCGTATGGAGCGCCTGCGATCTTGCGTGTGCCCGAACACCTGCACATCACCTGGCAAGACGATCAGACACTGCGCATGGATACCGACGCGGGCAAGCAGACGCGTCTTTTCCATTTCGGCGAGCGGAAAGACGCCGAGAGCACTCCGACGCTGCAAGGCGATTCCATCGCGCAGTGGGAAATACAACGCGCGGGTGGTCGGCCAGTGAATGGAACGCTGAAAGTGAGCACGTCTCATCTCAAGGCCGGCTATCTACGCAAGAATGGCGTTCCTTATAGTGACAACGCCACGCTGAGCGAATACTACGATTTGGTGAAGGAGCGCAACGGGGATGTGCTGATGGTGGTCACCATCGTCGTCACCGATCCCATGTATCTGCGCGAGCCGTTTATCATCAGTTCTCATTTCAAGAAACAGGCTGACGACTCCGGGTGGAAGCCTTCGGAGTGTTCGTCGCGATGGTAGAAAACAGGAATCAAAATATGACCCGCAATAAAACAATTCTCACTTTGGCCATATTGCTGTGTGTGGCGTTTCCGGCTCTGGCCGAGATCGATCTGTCCGGATCTTGGACATCCAAGAATCACGAGGACAACCTGGAGCGCGGCGCGGGTCCGAATCCCGACGATTGGGCCGGCCTTCCCTTCAATGAATCGGGCCGCGCCAAGGCGTTGAGTTTTTCGCAATCCACCATCTCGATGCCCGAGCGCATCTGCTGGTTCCAGACGCAGTGGCATATCGCGGCGGGGCCGTTCAGCCTGAAGATCTGGAGCGAAAGCGATCCGCTGACGGGCAAAATCAATGCGTGGGTGCTGGGCGGCTGGGAGACTCGCGCGCCGATGACCATCTGGATGGATGGGCGTCCGCATCCTTCGAAAAATGCTCCGCACGATCAGACCGGTTTCACCACCGGCACCTGGAATGGCGATGTGCTGACTGCGTACACCACGCATATCAAGACTGGATATATGCGCCGCAATGGCGCGGCAAGCAGCGACCAGGCCACGATCACCACTACTTTTATTCGTCACGGCGACATGCTGACGCTGGCGCTCGTAATGGAGGATCCCGTCTATCTAACCGAGCCCTATATTTTGACCAGGTCTTATATTTCCACACCGACGCCGGTCGCGGTGGCGGGACCACCCTGCATCGTTGGATACGAAGGTGTGGAATCGGGCCGCGTTCCGCATTATCTTCCCGGGAAGAATCCATTCGTCAATGAGATGGACAAGATCTACCACATCCCGGTGGAAGCGGCGATGGGTGGCGCGGAAACAATGTATCCGGCGTTTCGCGACAAGATGAAGGATAGATTTGTGATTCCGCCCAAGTGCACGCGAAACTGCGGAGCGCCGATGCCGGGGCCGGAGCCGAACTAAGCCAGGGCCTGTTCGATGAGCGCGCCAATTCCGGCCAGCGGCTTCATCAAATCATCGCTCAGGTTGAAGCGGCGCTGAATGTACGTGGGATCGTTGTAGCTGAGCCACACTTTTCCGCTCGGGTCTTCCCATGCCAGCGCTTTCAGCGGCAGATCGATAGCCGCCGTGGGAGCAGCCAACATCGCCGGAGTGCCACCCTTGGGATTGCCGAAGATCAGCAATTGCGTGGGCGGCATTTTCAATCCGGCCTTTTCCGCCTCGCCGCTGTGATCGACTACCGCGAACACTTTGACGTTCTTGCTTTCGAGAATCGTTTCCAAGCGATGCAGCGTTTCGGGCACAGAATATTTGCTTGGTTTGCTGATGATGCCATTGTCAGTGTTCATTTCGCAGCTAGCTCCCGGCTGAGATAAACAGCCATCGCCAATCCGGCGGCCGCCAATACCAGCGCCACCAGGATGGCCATTGTGGATGGTTTCGTCGCTATGGGCTCTCCAGTATTGAGCGCGCGGACGATGCGCACGTGCCGTACCGATGCCATGATGTTCACCAGCACACCGGCTACCAGCAACGCCGTTCCGAGCGGAACGGAGAGGGCCGATGTTTGAAATTGCGGCAGCGTTCGCAGCGACGATAATTCACGCAGGAACAGGCCGAAGCGCGCCACTACGAATCCGAAGCCCATCATCGCGATGCCGGTTCGAATCCAGGCAAGGAAGGTGCGTTCTTCCGCGAGGTAAGTGCTCGTGTCGGATGAATGTGTGTTGGAAGGCATGTCAGACGGTCACCTGCTTCCATTTTCCACGGCGGAACAGCAGGATTCCAAGCGCTGCGAGCAGAGAATCGGAGATCACCACCGCGACATACACGCCATTCGGGCCCAGGCCGGTGTGGAAAGCCAGCGCCCAGGCGAGTGGAATTTGGCAAAGCCAGAAGCAGATCAGATTGAGGACCGTGGGCGTAGCGGTGTCGCCAGCGCCATTGAAAGCTGCGGTGATCACCATGCCATAAGAATAAGAAATATTGCCGCAGCTAAACAGGCGAAGCGCGCTTACGGCGAGCGGCGCAACCGCCGGGTCGCTGGTGAAGATCCCGATGATCTGCCGGGCGAATACGATAAAGAGCGCCCCGATAATACCGAGGAACAGCATGTTATACAAGCTGGTACGCCACACCGAACTCTCGGCGCGCCCTGGTTTCCCCGCGCCCAGATTCTGACCAACTAACGTGGCTGCTGCATTGCTCATTCCCCAGGATGGCAAAATCGCGAAGATGATCACCTTGAATGCGACCGTGTACGCGGCGGTGGCGTCGCTTCCGAAGCTGGCGATGATGCGCACCATTCCGATCCAACTGGCCATCTGCACCAGGTATTGGAACATGGCGTTCAGCGATAGGCGGATGAGGCGCCACAGGACCAGAAGATCCACGCGCAGCTGCGATGCGTGAACCGCCAGCCGTCCGCGACCCGAGGTGAGCACCCACAATTGCAGCAGAACGCCGATGCCGCGTCCGATAGTCGTGCCGACTGCCGATCCGGTGACGCCCAGGCGTGGAAATGGACCGAGGCCGAAGATCAAACATGGATTCAGGCAAATGTTCACGATGTTCGCCAGCCAGAGGACGCGCATCGCGATGGCTGCGTCGCCCGCGCCGCGAAAAACCGCGTTGATCAGGAACAGAAGGAATATGGTGGCGCTGCCGCTGAAGATCATGCGCGTATATCCAGAGCCGAGTTTGACCACGCTGGCGGACCCGCCCATGATGTGGAGCAAATTGGGGGCGAAGAAATAACCGAAGATCGCGACCGTTGCCGATACCGCGAGTCCGATGACGATGGCTTGTACCGCAACTAGCCCCGCGGCCTGTTCGTCTTTCTCGCCCATGCGGCGCGCCACTAGCGCAGTTGCGCCGATGCTCAGCCCCATGGCGATGACGAACACCAGGACGAGCGCGGTTTCGGTGAGCCCGACGGTGGCTACTGCGTCGGCGCCCAGACGCGACACCCAAAACACGTCCACTACGCCGAACAGCGATTCCATACACATTTCAAGCACCATCGGCACGGCCAACAGAACGATGGCTCGGCTAATGTTGCCTTCGGTAAAGTCCTGGCTGGAGCCCATCACTGCTTCGCGCAGCGAGGCCCATATGCCGGGGGTGCGAGGCTGGATTGCGGTGCTGTCACTCATAAAAAATCCTCGAGACGATTTGAAAACCCTGTGAACTGCCGGGGCGGCGCAAGAGCGGCCCAAACTAAGGCGGCGTCAGAATGCGGATGGGGTAATCACGGGTGTCGATGACCTCGAGTGAAACAGTTCTCTTAGTGTAGCGCGGGTGGAGGACGATTATCTACGGGACTCGGAAGGGCACGTTGCTGGATAGCGTGCCTTCGGGCGTGATCACTTCGACCTTGCCGGTTGTTGCGTCGGCTGGTACGGTGGTCGAGATCTGCGTTGCTGATTCGACTGTGAAAGCGGCGGGCGTGCCGTTAAACGTGACGCTGGTGGCGCCGGTCAGTTTGTACCCCAGAATGGTGACCGTCTTGCCGACTTCGCCGGAGGTGGGGCGTGTTTCCAGAAATGAGGGTTGACCAGTTGAAAAGCTGAAAACTGTGCCGAGGCTGTAGATGCCGCCGCCTGCTGCTGTCCCGTAGAAGATCCCATTAGTGCCCTGAACCAGCGTTACAGGGCCTGCGCCGTCGGGACATCCTGCTTGTTCACAGAAGTTGTAAAGCGTAACCAGCGTGCCGCTTGGTGTCATTTTGAAAATGGTTCCAGCGCCGTTCGTTCCTCCACTTTCAGTCGTTCCGAACAAATTACCGTTAGCAGCCTGGACGAGCGGAGCCTGCGAATGACCGCCGTCAGCGCACGCGGGTTGCGAGCAGAAGCGGTAAAGTGTCGTCAGCGTGCCGCCGCTGGGGGTAATCCTGAAGATCGTCCCACAGCCTTGCGTGCTGGGGCATTTGGCTCCGGCTCCACCATCAACTGTTGTCCCGTAGAAGTCCCCATTGGTTCCCTGGACCAGCCCCGCAGGGTTGTATCCTTCTGGGCATCCGCTTTGGGTACAGAACCTATGCAGTGTCGTCAGCGTGCCAGCCGACGTGATTTTGAAGATCGTTCCGCCATAGCATTGGCATGCAGCGTCGTATACGCCGCCTTCTACGGTTGTCCCGTACAGGTCCCCGTTGGTCGCCTGGACGAGCGTGCCGCCAGGGTTTGCACCATCTGCGCAACCACCTTTGGAGCAGAAGCTGTAAAGCGTTGTCAGCGCGCCGCCCGGCGTAATCTTGAAGACCATTCCATTGTCGTAGGCACCGCCAAAGGACGTTGTCCCGTACAAATCCCCGTTAGTCGCCTCGACCAGCCCTCCGGATGGGCCCCAGCCGTTTGGGCATCCACTTGGGGAGCAGAAAGTGTAAAGCGTCGTCAGTGCGCCGCTCAGAGTCATCTTGAAGATGCTCCCACAGGCGCCGCCAGTACAGTTTGCTCCGTTGCCAATCGTCGGTGTCATCCCGTATAAATCCCGATTGGTGGCCTGTAGAAGTCCAGCGAAGGGCCCCGGGGCGTCGGTACATCCACCCTGAGGGCAAAAGCTATAAATCGTCGTGAACGCACCGCCCGCAGAAACCTTGAAAATCGTCCCACAGACGCCTGGTTGACAGTTGGAGAGAGTTGACCCGTAGAAGTCACCGTTCGTGCCCTGGACAAGCCCCGGCTGAGGATATGTGCCGTCCGTACCGGTGAAGGCGTGCAGTGTGGTGAATTTGGGGCTGGCGGCCTCGATGTCGTCGGACTGTGCGAGAGCGATTGTCGCTGTAAATCCCAATGCCAGCAACGGCAGGACGAAGCTTAGCCGATCCATTAACCTTTTACCAATCGCTATTTGTGTCATTTAGCGGGGAATATGCTGAGCAAGTATAACGGACTTGTCCTGCATCTTCCACACAGGTTAGTAATGTGAGTACCAAAATTAGTAAATCGTCAGCTCCACGGGTGACCCGGCGCTGCAGCCTAGCGCCTTCGCGGCCGACGCTTCGCTGGCGGCTATTTCCAAATAGCCCGAGCTTCCGACGATGGCGAAAAGCTCGCCTGGGGCGCATTCGGAAAAGGTGAGCGCCAAGCGCGTGATCGGCTGCAAACCGGCATGCAGCGAGAAAGCATGCGTGCGCAGGGCGGGGAAGTGTTCAATGTAGAAATTCGTGGCGAGATTTCCGAAATGGTCGGCTTTTAGGATGGTTCCGGTCCAGGTGTGTTTGCCTCTTTGCACGGGTTTATCGAACTCGGCGCGCAGATAATCTTCAATGCGCTTGCCGAATTGAGCGGGCGTTGCTCCCGCGGCCAGGTGCGCGGCGACTGGCGAAAAGACATCCCGGCCATGAAATGTTCGGCTCACCGGATGCAAGAAGAACCGCTCGCTCGTAATATGCCGGACCTTGGGCTGTTCGTGCGCGAAGACCATCGAGAGAACGCCGTTATCGGGGGCCACGAAATACTGTCCGCCCATTTCGGCCAGCAGGGGCCGCCGCGCGGATCCGACCCCGGGATCCACCACGACGACGTGAATGGTCTTCTTCGGAAAGTAACGATATGCTTGCGCGATGGTAAATGCGCCGTCGGTGATCTCAAAGGGCTGTACGCCGTGGCTGATATCGACGATCTGCGCGGCCGGTTGGATTCCGAGAATCACGCCCTTCATCACTCCGACGAAATGGTCGGACATGCCGAAGTCGGTAGTGAGTGTAATGATGGGACGGGTCACCGTCTCAATTTACACGGGAATCCTCAGTTTTGGTCAACGCACTTGCTTCCCACCGGAGCATAGTCGGCAGCGTTGGGCGCGGTGTTAACAAACACCATTCCTCCGGGGCCCGATAACCCAGTGACGATCGGTGTTACCACTCCGGTTGTCAGGTCGAGGGTGCCGACGAACGGGCCTCCATCCGCAGCCGTATATGCTGAGCCAGGGGCGAAGCCGTTCTTGCCCAGAGTGAAAACTTCGTTCAAACCCTTGTCGGCGAAGAGTAGAAATCCTTCGCTAGACGTTACAAAAGCGGTATCGTCGGTTTCCACCGCCATGGGACCTCCGGGCGTTAAATACGTCAGGGGCAGACGCAACACTCGCTGGTCCGGGCCGCTAGGATGACTCACGATAATCAATTCCTGGTCGCCCTGGCTATCCAGCACGATGTTGCCCAGAGGATCGAGCGTCATCGAGTCGGGATCCTGCAGATTGAGCTTGATTGTCGCGTCGGTCGGGATATCGATGGCACTGGCTTCGCCCGCCAGTACGGGTTCGATGTCAACCATGTTCCCCACTAATGTTGCGCTGACGATGGCCGGGCCGGAGTTGGGATTATTGGCCGGATTCGAAGCGCTGATATACACTTTGCAGTCTCGAAAAACAATATCATCATACCCACCGCCGTGAAGCGTGGGACCAAACTTGTATTCTTTTTGCTCGCGAGTTTGCGGATTGATAATCACCAGATTCGCGTTGGCGTCTTCGTTCTGGAGCGCCCAGAGAAGTTTCGTGTTTGGGTCCACTTTCAGGCCGTCGTTATGGCCGGGCACGATGTAGGTGTGGACGACACTGCCGTCCATCTGATATTCGACCACCTGGGTGCTTTTGCCATCGGTGCCATCCGGCAGATTGCCGTCGCCGTATCCGACGAAGACATGGTTGTCGAGCACGGCGATGGAATCGGGCGCGCTCAATCCCGCAGGCGCCTTCGCGAATACAGACAACTTATATGGCGAGACCGCCGTCTGGGCGAACACAGAAGCGGCGCTGAAGGCGATCGTCAGGACTATACAGGGTACGACGTGGTTATTCGGTTTGGTCATAGGGATTTCCACAAGCTCGGCCAGTATAGCCAGCTTGTATGACAAATTGCCTAAAGATGCGTTAAGACTGTGTCAATCCTGAGCGTGAGCGCTCAATTTGCACCGAGCGTCACCCTACCAGTGTTACTAATCGCGCCGCGGATCGCGATCGTAAGTGGGTTGTCGCCCGGATTCAGTGACGCGGGCACGGCGATGGCAACTTCGAGCACCCCGACCACCCCCGGCGTCATGCGCGAACTAACCACGCCGACACTGCGGCCCCCGACAGTAGCGGTAACAAGTTCTTGCGGGCTGATCGGCGAGCCCGCAGGAGCTGCCGCTCCATCGGCGATGGGCGTCGTGAGCGCGCCCTGTCCCGTTAAATAGACGGTGAGCAATGTTCCCGGCAGCGCAGGATGATCTGCCCCGTTCGACGTGCCGTCTTGATTTTGCGCGATCGCATGGTTTTGGGAATCTATAAACAGGTTCGGCGCGGAAGGCTGCACAGTGATTTGCTTCGGCGGGAGGACGTGTCCGCTCGCGAGCACGGTAATTGTCGCCGATCCGGCGTGCGTCTCGTAGGGAATCTGAGCGTTGATTTGGCTTGAACTGACGTAGCCTAGCGGTGCTGGTACGCCGTTCACAAAGACCGAAGTTCCAGCAAGGACTTTGGGCCAGGGCGCGCCGGACGCAGCCGCGGCCGTGGCCAGACTGGAGCCGAACAACGAAACGATGGAACCGGGCGCTACCGGTCCCGGCTGGAATCCACCGGCATTCACCACCGAAACCACGCCACCTGTCGCCTGTCCCTGCAAGCCAAACGCAACTACGCTATCGAGTGTGCCCACGTACACTTTTCCATTCGCGATGGTGGGCGTTGAGAACTTCACGTACGAGCCCGCGCTGCCTTGATAAAGCTGATGCGTCAAATCGGTGGCGTCGTAGGCATGCAACTGCCCGGCGGGATCGATAGTCCATAGGATTCCGTTCGTGGAGCCGTTTGCAGAGATGCTGGGAACGGTTCCGAGCATGGCGAATGGGGCGCTGCTGGCCGAGGCGGGAAGCGTCGATAGCTGTGCATTCTGAACCGAGAATGCCTTCACCTGATCGTGGGCGGCAGAAAAATACACGGTCTTATTGAAATAGGTTGGGATGCCGAACAGTGGACCCACCGCGGCGGTAAGCGATTGCACAATCTGGACGTCGGCATTGGGTTGGAAATGTCCCATATTATCGCGATCCAGCAAATAAACAGCGCCGGATTTACTGCCGGCCACCAACAAATGCGGATGAGCCGAGCTGCCAGCTTCATCCGGCAGCAAGAGAGCGCCGCTCGATCCCAGGTCCAGGTCTCTGTCGGTTAGCTCCTCGGAATTGTATGGCGTGAAATAATCCGCCACTGACAACGTTTTTCCGGGCGCGAGTTTGAGAATGCTTTCGCCCAAATCGGGACCGTTTGTATTGGCGTCAAAAGTGCCGTTCGCCGAAACGGCATAAATATTGCCGCTGGAATCCGCCGCCGGTGCAGCGCCCCCTTGCCAGAAAGAACCGGCGTCCCAATCGGGGGTGTCGCTGAAGACGGCGGATTGCTGCA
>Ga0210383_10004501_pt1 | contig 12349 bp, 8 predicted proteins | sample IncBWC14OmetaG_FD_160072 | JGI IMG/M metagenome (GOLD analysis project Ga0210383, IMG submission 160072) | Forest soil microbial communities from Barre Woods Harvard Forest LTER site, Petersham, Massachusetts, United States - Inc-BW-C-14-O ...
CATCAGTCAGAGTGAGAAGCAGGATGGCGCCGAGTGCCACCATCTCGACCCGGCCGACGCCGCCTTTGATGCTGACACCTGCAATCACCGCCGCCGCGATGCTTTCGAGCGTCAGCTGCGCGTTGATCACGGCCTGGCCGGATCCGAGCTGCGCGGTGAACGCCAATCCCGATACCGATGCAAGCATCGAGCAGATCACGTACGAAAGGATAAGATAAGTCTTCGCCGGCACGCCGGAGACGACCGCCGCCTGCATGTTGCCGCCGATGGCGAGGATGTAGCGGCCCATCCGCGTGTAATTTTGCATCACCCAGATGGCGGCGACGACGGCCGCCGCGAGATAAAAGGCCGTGGGTAAATCCAGCCACAGGCCGCGGCCAAAGCCTTCGACATAGCTCTTCGGCATGCCGTAGACCGGAATGCCGCTGGTCAGGAGCAGTGCAAAGCCGGTAGCGATCGACATGGTGCCCAAGGTCACCATGAACGGCGAGATCCGCAGAAAGGCGACGCAGGCGCCGTTGACAAGTCCGACGATGGCGCCGCAGCCCAGGCCCGCAAGCACGCCGACCAGGATGATCAGGCCGGGCTCGTTCGCAAACGTGTCCTTGAACGCGACCATGACCAGCGCGCTCGTGACACTGGTCAGCGCCACGACCGCGCCTTGCGAGAGGTCGAAGCCGCCGACGATCAGGACCAGCATCTGGCCGGCGGCAATGATGACCAGATAAGACGAGCTGCGCAGCACATTGAGGAGGTTCTGCACGGCGACGAAGTTCGGCACGAACAAAGCGAACGCGACCAAGAGAACCGTCAACAGCACCGGCAGAAATCCGGCCACCCGATAGGATCGGAAAATCCGCTCGAACACCGACACCGGTAGGGCATCGTCGCTGGTCGAATTACTGCTCATTGCCATTGCGATCAGCTCCGGTCACGTACTCGCTTGCAATTCGCGCGCCACCGCGCCCTCAGCTTGTTGCTCGCGGAAGAAATGCGACAGGACCGCCGGCTCGTTGATGTCGGCGCCGGTGAGCTCGGCGGCCATTCGCGACCGGTGCATGACATAGAGCCGATGCGACAGGTTGAGGACCTCTGGTAGATCGGAAGAGACCAGAACGATCGCCACGCCGGTTGCCACCAAGTTTTTCATCAATTCGTAGATTTCGATTTTGGCTCCCACATCCACCCCCACGGTGGGCTCGTCGAAAAGGTAAACCGAGATTTCCCGCGTCAGCCCGCGCGCCAGCAGGATTTTCTGCCGGTTGCCGCCGGAAAAAGATGCTACTGCCCGCTCGATCAGCGGCGGACGCAGCGACAGCTTCTCGACGATCCCCTGCACGATGCGCCGCTCGCTGCGGCGCTGCAGAATCCGGTGGCGCGAGAAACCCGGCAGATCGAGTGCCGCCATCGAGACATTCTCGCGCACCGGGCGCGCCAGCGCCAGACCTTCGGCGACCCGGTCGGACGGGAAATAGCAGACGCCCTGTTTCATCATCGCCGCCGGCGTCGGCGCTGTGACGGCGGTTCCGCGCACGCGGACCACGCCGGCCTCGATCGGCTCAAGCCCGACGATCGCGCGGATGATCTCAGACTTGCCGCAGCCGACCAATCCGGCAATGCCGGTGATCTCGCCGGCGCGCGCATAGAAGCTGACGTCGTTTACGGTGCGGTCGCCGAGCGTGACGTGCTCGGCCTCCAGAAGCTTGTCGCCGGGGTTGTGCTCGATCTTTGGGAACAGCACGCCGATCTTGCGGCCGGTCATCAGCTCGACCAGCTCGGTCTCCGACACGTCGCCCGCCGCCACCGTCTTGATCTTGTGCCCGTCGCGCAACACGGTGATACGGTCGGCGATCTGTTTGATCTCGCGAATGCGATGCGACACGTAGATGATGCCGACGCCGGACGCTTTCAGCTTGGCGACCAGATCGAACAGCTTGGCCGCCTCGGCGTCGGTCAGCGACGCGGTCGGCTCGTCGAGGATCAGCAAGCGGACCTCGGTGAGGAATGCCTTGGCGATCTCGACCATCTGCTGATGGGCGCGCGACAATTGCGCGACCTTGTAGTCGGGCCGCAGATCGAAATTGAGTTCGCGGACAATGGCGCGGGCGCGCGCTCGCATCGCCGGCCGGTTAAGAAAGCCGCCGGCGGTCAGTTCGCGACCGAGGAACAGATTTTGTTCGACGGTGAGCTCCGGCACCAGGCTGAATTCCTGGAACACCGGACTGATGCCGATGACGCGCGCGCCGTGCGGCGTGAGATAGGTTATCTCTCTGCCCTGATATCTGAACGCACCGGTATCGGGCGGATAGGTGCCGGCGATGATATTGATCAGCGTCGATTTGCCGGCGCCGTTTTCGCCGAACAGGACGTGAACTTCGCCGCGCCGTACGTCGAAGTCGACGCCGTCAAGCGCGATGACGCCGGGAAACCGCTTCGAAATATTGGTGAGTTCGAGAAGGAGGTCGGCATTGTCGCGGGCCGCTTCGGCGGCCCGCGTTTCTTGGTTCGTTGCGACCGCGGTCATCTGCGCAACCGTCAGTCACGAACTGTGCCGATCACGGCGCCTTGACGGAATAGGCCGCCTTGAAGTCCGCCGGAGCCAGCACCAAGCCCATGTTGATCTTGTCGAGATTGCTCTTGGCGATCATGTCGGGGATCGCCTTGGCGCTCTTCACATAGTCCTTCTTTTCGAGAACGCGCACCGCCGTGTCGATGGCGATGCGGCCCTGCATCACTGGATACTGGGTGGCGAAGCCGAGGATTTCGCCCTTGTTAAGGGCGTCGAGCATCGCCTGGTTCTCGTAAGAGGACATGATCAGCACGTCCTTCTTGCCGGCCTGGGCCACCGCGCCGACGGCAGCTTCAGCAGCCGGAGCGCAGCCCCAGATCACGTTCATGTCCGGATAGGCTTGCAGGGCGTTCTGAATCAGACCGAGCTGCACCGCCACGCCGGAATCGCCGAACTTGTCGTCAAGCATGGTGACGTTGCTTTTGCCCTTGACCGCCTTCTTGAAGCCGTCGAGGAACGCTTCAGCCCAACCCGAGCCCGACGGACCGGGGAAGGTGCCGACCTTGACCGATTTGCCCTTGAGAAAGTCCAGCAGATAAGTGCCGGTCTGCTCGCCCATGGTGTCGAAATCGACGGTCATTTTCGAGGTCACGGTCGACTTGGAGACCGGATTGACCGTCGAGATGATCGGCTTGCCTGAAGCCACGCCCTTGGCGAACTGCTTGTCGAGGCCGGCTTCCGAGATCGGACCGATCACGATCGCATCGAAGTTGCCGGACAGGCAGTCGTCGAACTGCGACAGCTGTTTGGGCAAATTCTCATAGCCGCCCGCCTGATAGAGCGTCATGTTGACGCCCATGCGCTTGGCTTCCTCGACGACGCCGTAGTCGACCGCAACCCAGAAGGTATCCTTCATGTGCGGAAACAGAACGCAGATGTTCCAAGGCTTCGACGCCTTATCGAGCGGCGTGTACTCGGCGACCACCGGCGAGCCGGAATCGAGATTGTAATACTTTGCCGGCCACCACTTGGCGTCGGCCATGGCCGGGCCAGCGCCGACTAAAGCGGTGGCGACCATCGCCGCTCCCGCCAACAGCGTTGCGTGCTTCATTTTGAGACTCCCTGAAATCTACCGAACAGAGGACCGCCGGTTGCCCGGGTACCGCGATTGCGCCGGGAATGTTCGCAAGATTTCCGCAGCCGCGCAATCTGATAAGTGCAGCGGTCGCCGTTTTTGATCGTGTTGCAGGCGACGCCGGCGACGAGGAGTTGTTATTTCCGCGTGATTACGTAAGAGCCGCTGACATCGAGCCGGGCCGACCATTTCGGCTCGATTACGATCGTGGTCGTGACCTCCTCGATAATGGCCGGTCCCTTGATTGTGGCACCGGCGCCGAGCTTCGAGCCGTCATAGACCGGCGTATCGGTCAATTTGCCGTCGGCGGCGAAGATCGCCTTGCGGCGCCCGACCACCGCTTTGGCCGGCGGCACGCCCTTCTTCACCCGCGGCGGTTGCGGTTTCTCGACGTGTCCGTAAAGCGTGCTTTCGATGTTGACGACTTCGACCGCGTTATGCGGCTCGGAATAGGTGTACAATTCCTCGTGGCGCTTGTGGAACGCGCCTTTGACCTTCTCCAGCGCCTTGGCATCGTCGGCAAAGTTGCCGATCTCGACGGTGCACTCGTGGACCTGTCCGACATAGCGCATGTCGAGACTGCGCTCGATCCGGATCGCCGACTTGGCGAAACCGTCGGCGACGAGATGCTTCACGCCTTGCGCCTCGATCTGCTCGAACAGGCGGTTGATGGCGGCGTAAGCCCCGCCCTCGAGGCGCAGCGGGCTGGTCGCCATGTAATTATACTTCACGTCGGAGATGATCTGGCCGAAGGCGCAAAGGCCCGATGCAAGCTTCGGCAGGATGACGGTGTCGATGCCGATCTCGCCGGCGAGCGAGGTGATGTGGGCGGCCGTGGCGCCGCCGGCGCCGACCAGCACGAAATCGCGGGGGTCGTAGCCGCGCTCGACCGACACGCGGCGAATGCCGTTGACCATGTTGCTGTTGACGATGGTGAACATGCCGTAGGCAGCGCGCTCAATCGACAGCCCGAGCGGATCGGCGATCGTCTTGATCGCCTTGCGCGCTTTTTCCAGATCGAGCGGCAACCGACCGCCGAGCAGTCCCTTCGGACTGAGGTAGCCCAAGACCAGATTAGCGTCGGTCACCGTCGGCTGAGTGCCGCCTTGGCCGTAGCAGGCGGGACCCGGCGTCGCGCCAGCGCTCTGCGGACCGACCTGCAGCAAGCCCATGGTGTCGATCCAGCCGATCGAGCCGCCGCCGGCGCCGAGCGTCTCGACCTGAATCATCGGAATGCCGATCCGATACCGCAGCATGTCGATGTTCTTGTTGATATTGGTCACGCCGTTGCGGGTCAGCGTGATGTCGAACGACGTGCCGCCCATGTCGATCGTGATGACGTTCTTCTTCTTGAACGGTGCGGTGACGAACAAGCCGGCCTGCGGCGCCGACGCCGGCCCGGAATTGATGGCATAGACCGATCGCTCGGAGATCGCCTGGCCGAGGCCCAAGCCGCCGTTCGACTGGAAATAGCGGACCGGATATTTGGCGCCGAGATCGCGGAAATAATCGTCAACCGCCTTGACGTAGCGCGACAGGATCGGGGCCAGGTAGGCGTTGACGACGGCCGTCGAGGTGCGGGTGTATTCGCGCACCTGCGGATAGAGCTCGCTGCCGACGGTCAGCATGACGTTCGGCATCATCTCGCGCACGATTTCCGCCGCGCGCCGCTCGTGGCCTTGATTGAGGACCGACCAGACGAACGAGATCGCGAGCGCCTCGACGCCTTCGTCGATGAAGAAACGGCAGGCGGCGCGAACGTCCTCTTCGTGCAGCGGCGTCTTGATCGATCCATTGGAGATTACGCGCTCGCGTACGCCTTTGCGCAGATAGCGCGGCACCAGCATGATCGCTGCCGGGTATTCGGGATCGTAGCGGTAGCCGTCTTCCTTGTGGCCGAGCCGGATCTCGATCGAATCCTCATGGCCGGCGGTGCAGATCAGGCCGGTCTTGCCGCCCTTGTGCTGGATCAGCGCGTTGAGGCCAACAGTGGTGCCGTTAATGCAGAGGTCGGAATTGGAAACGATCTCGCCGGGGCTTTCATCGAGATCGTCGGCGATCAGCTTCATACCCTCTTCGATGGCGCGGGTGGGATCGGCCGGCGTCGACAGCGCTTTGTAGAGGCGCACGTCGCCGGATTGGTCGGCCAGGACCAGGTCGGTGAAGGTGCCGCCGGCATCGATGCCGAGGCGATATTTTGTCCGCATGACGAGGCTCAGGCTTCAGCGTGCCGCGCGACGGCCAAAGCCGCGCCGCGCAGTTTGTTGGTCTCAGCCCGGTCGACGGCGAGCGTTTTCGGGTTGCTGATAACGACACCGTAGTCGTCGCGCGCGCCTTTCACCGACACCAGGCCGTTTTTGACGTCCGACACGATCTTGTCGACCGGGCGCTCGAACGGATTGCCGTAGCCGCCGCCGCCCGGATTGAGATTGGTAACGGTTTCGCCGGGCTTTACTTTCTCGATGACGTTCTTGCGGATGGTCTCGACCTTGCCGTTACGCTTGACCTCGATGCGGCCGACTTTGGCATCGACCATTTTCGAGTTCGCGCCGGCTGCGCCGACCGCCGGGATGCGGCGGCCTTCGCCGAAGGTGATAAAAGTCATATCGCGGTCGAGCGGTTCGACTTCCCAGGCCGTGCCCGATCCACCGCGGAACTTGCCGGCGCCGCCGGAATCCTCGATCAGCGAATAGCGATGGATGACGATCGGATAGGAATATTCGAGCAGCTCGACATCGCCTGACGTCAGCGCCCCGAAGCAACACTCGGGACCGCAGGCGTGCCAGCCATCCTGCTGCGGCGTCGCGCCGGCACCCGAGATGATGGTCGCCAGCACCATGGTCACATATTCCTCGTTGGTGCGGGTGTCCCAGCCGGCAATATTGAAGCCGTTGGCATGGCCCCAGGATGCCGAGACCTTGGAGGGCACCGCCTTCTCGAAAGCGAGCCGCACCGCGTCGGTCAGCGTTTCCATCGGCGTCGTCGTGCAGTTCATGTGCGGCGCCGGCTCGACGGCGTTGCACAGCGTTCCTTTCGGCCCGAAATCGACGGTCACACAGCGGTAGAGCCCTTCGTTGTAGGGCGGCGGCAACTGCGCGAACATCATCAGTCCGAGATAAACACCGGAGTGCGAGTTGCCTTCGTAGGAATTGATGAAATACGGCACCTGCGGCGGGCTCTTGATGGCGATGTGGCAGGTGTCGTTCTTGATCGTCACGTTCGCGGTGATCTCGAAGTCGCCGAAGCCGTGGCCGGCGTCTTCCAGGATCGCGGTGCCCTGGTAGACGCCGTCGGGCACGGCTTTGATCAGGCTGCGCATATGCCGATCGGCCATGTCCAGGAGCTCATCGATGCAGGCGTCGGTTTGGTCGCTGCCGTATTTCTCGATCATGCCGAGCAGGTTGCGCTCGCCGACCTGACAGGCGCCGATCAGTGCATTGAAGTCGCCCTCCTGGTCGCGGCGGGCGCGCATGTTGGTGAAAATAAGATTGATCACGTCGGTGCGCGGCTTGCCACGGTCCCAGATCTTGACCGGCGGAATGCGCAGGCACTCGGCGTAGATTTCAGTGGCGTTCGGATTGTAGCCCGCGGGCACCGGGCCGCCGATGTCGGTCAGATGTCCCTTGCAGACGGTCCAGTACCGCAACTTACCCTTGTAGAATACCGGCTTGTACATGCAGACGTCGATGGCGTGGCTGCCGCCGAATGCCGGATCGTTGTGCAGGATCAAGTCGCCTTCGTGGATGTCGTCGCCAAAATAGCGCGCCACCGACTTCATCGCCGGAATCAGCGAGCCGAGATGAATCGGGATGTCCTGCCCCTGCAGGATCATTTCTGGCACATGATTGAACAGCGCCGTCGAGTAATCGTGCGCTAGATTGAAGACGCTGGAGCGCGCGGTTTTCTCCAGCGACAGCGTCATCTCGCGCTGCGTTGTCTCGAGAATGCCGCGGATCACCGACAGCGTGATCGGATCGACCTTGGCTTTCGCGGTGGATTTGGGCGCGGATTTGGCTGCGGCCTTGGATTGGGTCTTGGTTTCGATCTTGGCCTTGGTCTTGGCCTTGGTCTTGGATTTTGCCGCACGGCTTACCTTGCCCGACATGGTACACTCCGTTGCCAACGCCCCGAGACAGCAACGCTTCGATGGTCATCCGGCGCTGTCGACTGGTCTTATTGCAAGCTAGCCCGTCGGTCTACAAATGCAAAGTTGGCGCGCCTTGTGGTTGGCAATCGCCGTCGGCAGCGCAACGTCAGATCGGCATCGACGGCTTCCACAACATCGGCATTATTGATTAGGATGGCGCCCGCCTATTTCGCAGCCGGCAAGTATGGTCGGCTGGGGGTGAGGAGTTGGAACATGGCCACGGCTAGACCGAACGCGAAGCTCGCCATCAATTGCGACATGGGCGAGAGCTTCGGCCTCTATAAAATGGGTGACGACGAAGGTCTGATGCCGCTCATCACCATCGCCAACGTCGCCTGCGGCTTCCATGCCTCCGACCCGACGGTAATGGCGCGCACCGTGCGGCTGGCGAAACGGCATAACGTCAAAGTCGGCGCCCATCCCTCCTTGCCGGATCTGCAGGGCTTCGGCCGCCGCGAGATGAAGATGCGGCCCGAGGAGCTGACCGATTCCATCGTCTATCAGGTCGGCGCGCTCAAAGGCTTTCTGGAGCGTGAAGGCATGGAACTCTTCCATATCAAGCCGCACGGCTCGCTCTATGGTATGGCGGCGCGGTCGGAAGAGGTGGCCAACGCGGTGGCCGAGGCCGCCAAAGTGTTTGAGGTGCCGCTCATGGGCATGATCGGCACCTTGCACGAGCGGGTCTATGCCGCCGCAGGGCTGGAATTCATTTCCGAGTATTATGCCGACCTCGACTACGATGACCAAGGCATGGTCATCATCACCCGCGAGCATCATGCGTTCGATCCCAAGCGTGCCGCGGAGCGCGCCTTGCGCGCGGTGCGGGAAGGGGTGGCGGTTTCAGTCAACGGCAAGGATGTGAAAGTGCGTGCCGATTGCATTTGTGTGCATTCCGATACGCCGAACGCCATCGAGCTCGCGCAAGCCGTCAAGACGGCGGTCGCGGAATATTTGGGTTAGAGCATGATCCCGAAAAGTGGAGGCCGGTTTTCGGACCAGATCATGCGCCAACGAAAAATCTGATTGACGCAAAGAGGGGGTGCGCAATGGCGCAGCATGAAGTGTTGAGTCCGCTGCCCGGAATTTTTTATCGGCGCCCGGCGCCCGAAAAGCCGCCCTATAAGCAGGACGGCGATCGGGTCGCCGACGGCGACATCGTCGGCCTGATCGAGGTGATGAAACAATTCACCGAAGTGCACGCCGATGCGGCCGGCAAGATTATCCGTTTCCTGGTCGATAACGAGGCGCCGATCGAACCGGGACAGCCGGTCCTGTTGATCGAGACGGCTTGAGGTTCGACCGCGGCCCGGCGCCGCCGTGCGATGCGCCGAGTAGAACGAACGCGATGATGCCGATGCTGTCTGCGGCGGCTAAGTAGTCGCCTTCTTTGGCATCGCCGATATGACTTCGGCGGAGTTCGTTACGAACCCAAAGCATTTCTTGATGTTCCACAGCGTCGCTTCGGCGCAGAAATCCGGTGACGTCGTGCCGCAACAATCCTCGACAAGCACGCAATTGTAGCCGAGGAAGTGGGCGTCCGTCAGCGAGTGTAGTACGCATTGATCAGTGTTGACGCCGCTGAAGAAGACCGTCTTAACCTCCAGATTCCGCAGGATACTGTCGAGCGGGGTGTCCCAGAAGCCGCTTATGCGGTATTTGTCCACTTTGATGTCTTCCGGCAACTGCGCCAGTTCGTCGACCACCGCCGCCGACCAACTGTCCTTCTCCAAAAGATGCGCGCCATTGCCAGGTAACTGGCCGCCGATGCCGATACCCTTTCCGTCCGGATTGAAAACGTAAAGGATTGTCGGCGGCAGATTCTTGCGATCCGGTCTATTGCCCCAATTGAGCCAGACAATCGGGACGCCATTGGCGCGCAGCGCCGGCAGGATCGCCTGCAACGGCTTGATCGGGGCGCGTTCCGGCGTGAGATCGGCGCCAAGCCAATCGACCCATCCACCGGGAGCGCAAAAATCGTTTTGCATATCGACAACGATCATGGCCGACCGGGCAAGATCGACGGTGATATTTTGCGGTTCCGCCGAAATGGTCGCGCGAGCCGGTTCCTTCGCCGGCATCGAGAGATCGACATGCGACGGACCGACCTTCCAGGCATACGCGCCGGTACCCAGGCGGACCGACTCCACGTCGCGTCCGCCAACGATGCTAGGGACGGCCGTTGTCGTGTTTGACATCGCAACTTCCTCCTGGCGATGAAAGATTGCTCGCTGCCGATGCTTTCGGCAGGCGACACATTTGCCCGCGATCTTCTTGCAAGCGATATGCCAAAGCCCGCGCGGGCCGGCGTGCAAAACCTACTCGCGCTCGATCGGCATGTTGCGGCGGACCTCAAGACGGCCGCTGTCATATTCGATACGACAGAAGTCGATGAACGCGCGCGCCTGCAGGCTTGGATCACGCGCGTGTGACCATACTAAGCCGGTATTCATGGTGGGAATATTGGCCGCCACTTCGCGAACCTCAATGCGGCTTCCTTCCAGCGACCACGGCCGATACATCATGTCCGAAAGAATTGTGACACCTTGGCGAAAGGCGATGAGACTACGAATCGCCTCGACCGACTCGGTGCGCATGATGATGTTCGGCTGCAAATTATGCGCGCGCCAATAGGCGCCCGTCGTGATCTCGGCATCGTCGATGACAAGTTGAATGTACGGCAAGCTCGAGATATCGGCGAGTGTGATGATCTCCTGATTGAGCAACGGATGTTTCGGCGGCAGCCAGAGCCGGCGCATCGAATGCACGAGCGTATGGCACAACAACTTCTGGCGATTGGAAAGATTGGACACCAGCATCAGCGCCAGATCGTGTGTGCCGTCAATTACCCCCACTTCAACATCCAGCCTTTTCTCTTCCACAACCTGTACCTGAATATTCGGGAAGGTCTTCTGAAAACGCGATAACAACGGCGCCAGGAAGTAGCCCGCGACAGTGATGGTGGTCGCCAATTTCAGCGTCCCTTCCACTTCGCTGTCCGGCCGCGTTAACGCGTCGTTGGCGCCCTCGACGGCGGACAGGATGTTGCGGCAATGCGCCAGAAATCGGTGGCCTTCATAGGTAAGATCGAGGCCGCGCGGTTGTCGTTGAAACAACTTCATACGCGACAGCGTTTCCAGTTCGCCGACCGCCGCCGTGACTACCGACGGCGAAATGCCGAGCATGGACGCTGCCGCGCTGATTTTGCCGCTTTCGGCGACGGCGATGAAATAACGGATTTGCCGGAACGTGACCAAAGCCATGAAACGCTCCGGTCGAACAGCTCCGTCCCGTTCCGCGCTCTTCGACCCGTCGTGCCTACTCATAGTGCATTTCTCTGCACACATGCGCATCAATTAGTCAGAAATGCGCTTGGCTTTCCCGAAAGCGCAATTCTGGAATTTGAAATTTACAAAATCAAAGCCGCTTGCAACGTTGATGCCATCCGCTGCGCGCCGATGGGTGCGACAGTGATCGCCTGTTAGTTTGCAAAAACCAACGCGCAAATACGGGCGTCGCAAGGCGCGCTTGATTGCGAAGGCAGATTCGCTCTGCCGGCCGAGATTCGCGATCAAGCCTGAACAAATGATGGGTTCGTGGACAATACCCTCCTCGGCGGCAATAGCTTTGTGGACGTTGGTGTCAACTGTGCGCGTAATCGGCGCGCTCTGAAGCCGCCGCCATCATCGCCACCCTCGAAATCGACCGCCGTGTCGGGAACGTTCGCTCAGCGCCGTAGCAACGGGCGAACGCGAGTCGACGGATCGGATTCTATCTTCGTCCAACACAGGGGCACAGGATGACACACTATCTCGCAACATTTGGAAAGCGCGGCCGCCCGCTTTTGGCTATCGGCGCGTTGGCGATTGGCGCGGTACTGGCAGTCGCCACCGCGCGGCAGGTCGCAGCCGTCGAAATGTCACCTGCGGCAAAAGCCGTGGTTGATTACGACAAATCGGGTGACAAGCCGAAGCAAAAATATCGAATCGCCTATCTCACCGAATGCGTCGACAATCCTTATTGCCTGGCGCGACTCGCCGGCCTCAAGGCGGCCGCCGCCAAATACGGCTTCGAGTTCAAGATATTCGACGCTAATTTTAGCCCGGCAACACAAGCCAAAGTCGTCGAGAATGCCGTCACCGAAGGTTTCGACGGCTACCTGTTCGGTCCCGCAGCGGCGCAGCCCGGCTGTGGGTTGTATAATCGCCTGCTCAAGCCCACCGGCAAGCCGATCGTCTCGATCGACATCGCCATGTGTGGCGATCCGGACTATACGGCCGGCCTCGCCGCGACGCTGACGATGCAAGGCCCGGCGCACTTCAACGAAGCCATCGAGACCGCCTTTGCGTCGTGTAGCGGCACCTGTTCGGTGGCGGCGGTCGGCGGTTTCGTCGGCTCGGACCTGTTCACCTACTGGGAAAACGCCATCAAGGCTGGGGCCAAGAAGTATCCCAACGTGAAAGTCGTGGTCGACGAGCCGGCGAATTTCGACCCGCGCATTGCGCTGACTAAGATTCAGAGTGCGCTGCTCGCGCATCCTGACATCAGCATCATTATCTCG
>Ga0210383_10004502_pt1 | contig 12347 bp, 10 predicted proteins | sample IncBWC14OmetaG_FD_160072 | JGI IMG/M metagenome (GOLD analysis project Ga0210383, IMG submission 160072) | Forest soil microbial communities from Barre Woods Harvard Forest LTER site, Petersham, Massachusetts, United States - Inc-BW-C-14-O ...
CTGCCCAACAACCAACAACGCGAGCTGCCCATAGGACGACCCGCCCAGGTTCACATAACCCAGTTCGCCGCCCAGCCACCCACACCCACCCCACCTGAACAGTCACACATTTTCGGGGCTTTTCTGCATAGCGGGGAAGCGATTCGTCCTTATTAGCGACCTCTTGGTGCCGGTGGTGCAAGCCATTCCATGGCCCTAGATCAGACGGAGCGTACGGTGGTGAGCTATCGCTATGACCGGTATCGAGCCGCGGCATCCAGCGCTCACGAGCCCCGAACGTTCAGTTGGCCTCGTCTACGCCGGTTGCCTGTGTCGGCACCTGAAGATCCTCAACCGATGTGGGCTCATCAAAGAGTCGCAGGTATGGCTCATAGCGAAAGAGTCTGGAGCGACGCTGGCCTGTGAGCTCTCGCAACAGACCTAGTTCCTCGAAGCGAGCCACAAGGCGGTTAGCGGTTGGAAACGAGACATCAAGATCGCGGCCGACGGCGTTGACGTTGATGAGCGGCCGATTGAAGAGCATCGACAGCAGCCTTAGCCCGTTGGGGCCAGTATCGCCCAGCACGAGAGAGCGGTTTTGCTCCCGGAGCTCGAAGATGCGCTCCGCTGTGTCGGTCGCCTGCTCCGCTGTTTCGGCGACCCCGCGTAGGAAGAACCGGAGCCATCCCTCCCAGTCGCCCGTAAGACGCACTGCCATCAGACGGTCGTAGTACTCCGCACGGTGAAGCTTAAAGTAATAGCTGAGATACAGCAGCGGAGCCCTCAGCGCTCCTTCATGAACTAGGAGAAAGGTGATCAGCAGTCGGCCGACACGACCGTTGCCGTCGAGGAAGGGATGGATCGTCTCAAACTGCGCGTGTGCGAGACCGGCTCTGATCAACAGTGCGTTCTGTTGATCAGAGTGCAGGTACTTCTCGAAGTCGCTCAAAGCCTCCGACATCTCGGGGACGGGAGGTGGGACGAAGGTGGCCTGTTTGAGCGAGGCTCCTTTTGGGCCGATCCAGTTTTGCGTGCGTCGGAACTCGCCGGGGGTGGCGTGCGAGCCTCGTCCGTCACGTAGAAGTTCGGCGTGGATCTCGCGTATCAAGCGCAGCGAGAGTGGCAACTCTTTCAGCCGCGAGAGACCATGGTTCATGGCCGCGATGTAGTTCACGATGTCGCTTACGTCGCCGTGACGCCCTCGAATGTCGGGCTCCAATTCGACTTCAAGCAGATCCTCTAGCGTGCTCTGCGTGCCCTCGATCTGAGAGCTCAGCACGGCCTCTCGCCTCACGTACATCCCCACGAAAAAGTCTGGGTCAGGGATGACCCTCACGACTCCGTCCAGGCGACCCAACGAGATATCGGCCTGGGAGAGCAGGATGAGCAATTCACCGTCGAGCACCACTGGCGGGTCCGGCGGCAATCGAGCGGGAATGAAGGCGCGATAGCCGGCAGGCTGGGCTATGAGCTGGCCAGCACGCTGGTCATCTGGGAGCAAAGCGTGGACCTCTCGGACATCGAAAGCTAAGGGATTTTAGGACGCTGGGAAAGGGCTTTATTTACAAAAGATAGCATCTGCGTAAATAAAACTCGCAAAAGCATCGGTCATTTGCAGCTCCGTTATTTGCTCTGTCATCTCGAGCAAGATACTTACGCAAATAGCAGGCAGCTTGAATAGCGGGCAGAACGAGGTATCGATCTCGATGAGGCGTACGCCTCATTCTCCGACCTCTCTCAGAGCCCGTTACCAAAGCCGACCAGAGCTACGCTGCAGCATCTAGGTAGCCTCCCAATTCGGCATCGAGCTAGACCGAAACAAGCCCGAGATACGACTGAAGGCGCTCGTATCGAGCGCTTCAGCACAACCTCAGACCTTGACGACCTTGCGGGCATGGTCACTAATGGGGTCATAGTGGGGGAACAATTCGCGCTTATGGGCGACCTTTCAGCGCTGATCGAGCGGGTCGTTCCGTGGCCATGCGCCTAGGCAGAGTGCGCTACCTCGACGAAAGGCCGCGAGGCACGCCCGGCTCCCGGTCAGGAGGCGACCGGCGACAAGTGCAGCCACTGGCTCCACGTCCTGCCTAGCACGCCGTTCAGCTTCGCAGCCCGTACGAACATCCGCAAAATCACGTAGTCCGTACGCTCTCCATCGGCTTAGTGTATGAACATCCGCAAAAAGCGGTACTATGTACTTGTATGCCAGGCCGGGTCTTCACTGAAATTCTCGCGCTTGCCGCCGAGCAAAATGGCTTCGTGCGCACCCGCGAGGTACGCGAGCTGGGCATCGACCCCCGCCGCCTGAACGACTACGCCCAGCGTGGCTTGGCCGAGCGCGTCGACCGGGGTTTGTACCGCATCGAGCTGGTCCCGCACGGAGACTTCGACGAGTTTGCCCGGGCCACCCAATGGCCGGATGGGCGCGGCACGCTGAGCGGCGAGACGGCTCTCGATCTCCACGAGCTCTGCGATGTAAGCCCGGCTCACATCGACATCACCGTCCCGCGCGACTACCGCACCCACCGACAAGTACCTGCGCGTTACCGGCTGCATCGACACGACCTCGCCAACGATGAGGTGACCTGGCTGCGAGACGTCCCGATCGTCACCCCGGCGCGCGCGATCGCCGACGGCATCGAGCTCGGGCTACGACCGACGCTCATCGGCCAGGCCATCGACACCGCCGCCCGCCAGGCGCTCATCACCTCCGAACAGGAGGCCGATCTGCGCGCCATGCGGGCTCAGGGCGCGGCATGAGCGAGCGTCGCTACGACACGCCGCCCAAGAACAAGGCCTCGCTGGAGCAGCGCCTGCGCAACCTCATCGGCGGCGACGCGCTGCAGCTGCGCGCCCGCCGCCAGATCGGCTACATCGCCGTGATCGCCGCGCTCGATACCCACGCCCGCGACGAGAACGGCGAGTCGATCTTTGCCGTCAAGGGCGGCGTCGCCGTCGAGCTTCTGATGGGCGAGGAGGCCCGGGCGACCAAGGACCTCGACGCGGCCGTCCGCGCCCGGGCCGAGCAGATCGAGTCCCTACTGCGAAACGCCCTGGCCCGTGGCTGGGATGGCTTCAGCTTCCGGCTGGTCTCATGGGAGCCGATCCACGACACCGCCGCCTGGCGCGGCGACATCAAGCTGCAGTTCAAGGGCCAGCCGTTCTCCACGGTGCAGTTCGAGGCAGCGCCGGCCGAAGGCGACGCAGGCCGCGGCACGCAGCTGGTCGACAACACGCTCGTAGACGTCGCCGCGCTCGGCCTCTCCCCGGTCGGCGAGCTGCCACTTGTCACGCTCGCCTATATGCTCGCGCAGAAGCTCCACGCCTGCACCGACCACTCCCTCCCCAATCGCGAGAACGACCGCGCCCGCGACCTGATCGACATACTCCTCGTCCGCCGCCTGCTCGCTGACGACGAGTTGCCCGGCGTACGCCGGGCGTGCGTGGAGATCTTCCGCCTGCGCAACAAGCACCCGTGGCCGCCGTCGATCACGATCCTGCCAGAGTGGCCCACAATCTACGCTAGCGAGCTGGCAAAGACGCCCGGCTTCACGCCGGCCGAAGTCGAGCAGGCCGCAGCCGATGTGGACCGGCTGATCGCCGAGATCGACGGGGCATCGTGACCGCTCACGCCTCAACGCCGTCGGCCGTCGGCAAGCGCAGCGGCTTCGGCCATCCTGGTTGGAGAACCCGTCCGCGCCTGTGCTCAGACTGCGGGCTTCGCAATCGTCCATCCCGCAACCGCACGCCGGTACGTGGTGGCTACGGGACGCTCCGAGGCCCATCGACTCCTTCTGTGGGCAGGCTCGTCCTATGAGGCCGCTCATCACACTGTCCCTTTGGCTGACGGCGTTCGCTTGGTAGGGGCTTGCAAGCCGCCGCGGGTTCTGCTCTGATCGATCGCGCTGACAGATGTCGTCGGCATAGAGAGCATGACCAACAAGCCCGAACACGAGGATCGTGGTCTGGACACCGCCGACGCTCGCCCGCGTCGCGCTCGGAGGAGCGTGTGGGACGACGCCGAGATCATCGTCAACATCGAATACACCAAGCCCGGCACGGCTCTCGACGACCACCTCCGCAAGGAGCAGACCCGAGCGCTACTCGATCTACTGGCCGACTACGTGCAGAAGCTCGACAAGAGCGGCGATGCTGGGCCGTAGGCCTCCGATGGAGACTACCCCAGCTAGCGCCGAGCACCCCGGGGCCGGCCCTCAGACAACTGTCATAGCGGGGACATGATTCGAACCTGCGACCTTCGGGTTATGAGGTCGCCCCGGGGGGTCAGATGGGGCCGGGTGGCCCGTTTTGCTGGGGTTAGGTGGGGTCGGATTTGGTCAAAACGGAACCTTGAATGGGACCCTGGCCAGCCCCCGGGCGCGGACCACGACTAGTGATCGACCCATGCTCCGTGCTCGTGGTCCCACGTGCCCCGCGCGGTTCCGACGAGCACGGGGTCAACAAACGGACGCACGACTTCGAGCGCCTCATCGAGGGTGTGCGCGGCGGCAAGCAGCGAACGTTTCGCCTCGGCGGCGTAGCCCGACTCCCAAAGCGCACGGTCCGGAACGTCGAACGTCTCTGGCAGGGCAATGCCGCGCCGCTTTGCCTCCGACGTGAGGGCCCGGATCTGTTCCTGCGCGTCAATGGACGCGCCCTGGGATATCGCAATAAGATCTACCAAGTCGCGGAACCAAGTCGACGGTCGTTGCGCCGCACCGTAGCGCTGCACGGTCGCGGCGACCTTGTCAGCGACGTGATCGACCAACGGATAGGCGCGATACCCGCGCTGTGAGACGTCGGGCATGTCGACCTCCGCGAGAGCCGAGACCTTGTCTGGCTCACCGACCATCGTCAGATCGGAGCCGACGAGGTCGACATGGAACTGAGCCCAAGCGGTTGTCCCAACATACGCTGTAACTGGCAGGCGAACGCCAACAGACCCATCAGCCACTGTGCCGCGCGGGCCGATCTCGAACCGAAACCAATCGCCGGCATCGCGCCCTGCCGCCTCGCGAAGGTCGGACTCTGCGGCGTCCGCACTCTTCGCTCGGTAGACATCGATATCGACGGATGCCCTCACACCCAAGTCTCTCGCCAGCAGAGCGACAGCACCCTTGACGATCCACCCGTCATCCATCAGATAGAGACGCTCAAGCAGCCGGTCGTAGGCAAACTGCCGCTGCAGCTGCGGGAACTCCCAACGGCTGCTCTTCGCAAGAGCCTTCAGCCTGTCCGTCAACGCTCGCCGGAACGCGACCGGCGTCGCGTAAGCACTCATCGCAGCGGGCTTCCGCCGACCAGCGCCGGTGCACGCTCGATATCTGTCGTGCGCTCCATGTGGGAGCCTGCCTCCGACATCCAAAGATCGGCGTCGGGGTCGCCCAGCAGATCGAGCAGCCAGTGGAGGAGGGCCAGACCATCGCCGCGTCGGAGCCCAAAGCGTGCAGCGTGCGGACTTAGCGCATCGGAAACCGTACCCGGATACTCGTTGATGCCACGCAGCGCGTCGCCGACGATATGCGCGACTGCAGTCGGGTCCTCCCTGTCGTACAGAAGATCCGACGCGATGCGCGCCGGACGCGTGACCGGCAGGCCGCGAAGGACGATCCATTCCCGGTCGCTAAGGCTCCGGTTATGGACGCGCACGTCGGGACGCCTCGACTGGTGCCTTTGGGCGACCGTGAACTCGTGGCGGTCTTCGCCCAGGTGCCCAAGGCCGTACATGTCAGCAGCCGAGCGATGCGAGACGACCCCGTCCCGCGGATCACGTTCCCATGCCGGGACCGCCGGCGCGAGCTGGAGCCATGCCGCACGGAGATCCTGGTGCTCAGGCTCGGGCGCTCCGGTCAGGCGGAAGACGCCATGGGCAACCCTTTTTAGGACCGAGCCGTCCGCGACGAGCCGGTTGAGGGTCGCCACTGGGGTGCCTGCGTCCCTGGCCTGTCGACGCGTGACAAGGCCCCATTGGTCTTCCGCAATATCGGCCAGACGCGCTAGTGTCGCTACCCGAGCCATAGCTGCATTATAGATCATTGTTGATATAGATTGCAGTATGCAGCAAGATATCTTGCTGCAAAGACTATCGTCATTGATATACTTTGCAGTGAGTTGCTTGGCCTGATTTGACTCTGCGCTCCGACTGGGTCTGCTGCGTCCCTATGATCTTGCCGCCATGGAGATCATTCCTGACAAGCGCAAAGTCGTCGGACTGATCGAGCACGCACGAGGGCAAGATCTGCCTTCCCAACTTTCAGCGCGACTTCGTTTGGACGCGCGAGGAGGTCGCCGACCTGGTCCGCTCGATCGTCCGCCTTCGGGTTATGAGTTGTATCGATGGAGGTGCGCTCAGGTCTATTTGGCTTTCTAGAGCCAAATCAGTTCGGCGAGATTCGCTCAGATTGGTACGAACATTGGTACGAGACCGCAAGCTGCTTGCGAGGTCGGCGCTCTCTGCGCTGAGGTAAGGGCACATGTGGGTCGACCGGGCGCGCCGTTGCCAGGAGTTGTCCAGACGGATTTCGTCGTCGCCGCCGGACTCGCATCCCAGCGAAAAGACGAGGCATCGGAGCGGATTCGAAGCCAGCCCGGAGACCGGACACTCGGCTCGCGGCAGGTATCTGGCGGCGAGGCTGGGTACCCAACGACGGAGTTGCCAGCCCGCAGTTCGCCCGCACAGTCGCATTGAGGGCGCTCAAGCCGTTAGAGTATGCCCATCTAGTCGGGCTGTTGGAATGCGCTAGCCGCTCGACCCGTACGGCGATGACCGACCCCGACAACCCTGGCGATCAGCAACAGCTGACGCACAATCAGGTCAACCTGGCGCGAGCGCTGCGTGAGGTACGTCGGCGCGGGGTGGCAATCGGCGAGCACATCAGGGATGTAACGGGTCTTGGCGTCTCTCGAACAAATGTGCTGGTACACGCGCTTGGCGATGCCGGACTCGTTGCGGTCGGCGGCCAGCCGCGCGTTTCCAAACAGGAAGCAATCACGCTGCGAGGGGAGGCCGGCTGTGTCGTGGGGGTGGACATGACCCTAGACCAGGTCACCGTGGCCGTCGGAAATCTCGAGTACGAGCTCCTCAACGACCCATCCCGAGCCACACGCCAAGTCCCGATCGACGACTGGAAAGGCACTTTGGACGTGATCGCCGAGTCCGTAGTCACGCAACTTCGGCTGATGACCTCTCCACATGAGCTCATGGGCGTGGGCTTAGGCCTCCCCGGACCCGTCCAGCGCGGGACGGGCTCTCCCGAGTCTGACCACCTGCTGTCCGGCTGGAAGGGCGTGCCGGTAGCAGCCGAGATGCGTCAGCGACTGATCGCCGCTGGTCGGTCTGACGCGCGGGTAGTCGTTGGCAACGACGCGAGCTGCGGCGCACTCGGTGTACTGACGCGCGCGATCTGGGCCAACCCAGCAGAGGCACCGGAAGACCTTGTGTACGTCCGCGTTACGCATGGCGTCGGTATGGGACTCGTCATCAAGGGCCATCTCGTCACCGGCGCGGACGGCTTCGCCGGGGAGATCGGGCACGTTCGCGTGGATGCCTACGGTCCAATCTGCACGCGCTGCGGGCGACGCGGGTGTCTTGAGGTGATGGCGTCTGAGAAGGTGGTCATTGACATCCTTCGCGGACACAATTGGCACGAGAGCCGCAAGGGACCGAATGTTGCAGCGGACGTGGCGGCCGCCAAGGATGCGCGAACACGTGACGAGGTCGGCAAGACTGGCTGGTGGGTGGGATTCGCATTCGCCGGAGTAGCGAACGTGCTCAACCCGGCGTGGATCGTTCTTGGCGGGACCCTAACCGAGCTACCAGCGTTTCGCGAGCACTTCGAGGAGGCGCTAAGCGCATATTCGCTCCCACAGGCTTTTGAGCGTCTACGAGTGTCCTCATGGGACAGCATCTTCGACGACCAGTTCTCGAACGACCGACCCCGGGACGTGGGTCGCAACCTCACGCCCGAGTTGCTCGGTGCCATGGCTTTCGTGATCGACGAGTTCGGCGACGAGTTCCTCAGGCCAAAGGTTCTTGAGGTCACGATGTAGAGTGTGTTTCTATTCCTCTGACGCATTGGCTCTCGCCCGATCGGCGGAGAAGATGCAGCGCCAAGACAAAGTTGTAGGCGCTAGTCACTCAAAGCTCAACAATCCTCCCTATGGCGGCTCCCTTCGAACGCCCTAGTGGCCCGATGTACTTTCAAGATTCGTCGCTGGTCGACCCGACGGCTGTTCACACGCCCGTGCGCGGCGTGTCGAGCGACAGTCCAGCGACAGGACCATCCGGAACGCCAACTGCGACTGTCTGGGAGCGTGTCGGCGACATCCGCTTGCTACTTGGGGTGCTGCTGGGCGTCGCTGGAGCGGGATCGGCTCTTATTGCGGTGGCGCACTGGCCGGCGTGGATGTTGTTCGGCTACCCCCCGGTCGTCGCAATGGCGGTCCAGGCACAGCGCCAGTCATCGCCGTGGCGCATGATCGCCGTCGGCCTAATCGCGTCAGCACTTGTGGGTCTCTGTGCACTTGGCTACTCCGTCGTACGCGGCGCTCCCAAATCTGTCCGTCACATTGCGGCCCTGTCACGGCAGCCGCTCCGGCAGCTGCCGTGGGCCGTCAGGAGCACGGGCCAACTTGAGGTCCGTGAACTGGCCGCCGACGACGAAGGCGACGTCTGGGGCATCACAAATGCCACAACACTGGTCGAGTTCGACGGCGCTTCGCTGAACCAGCTTGGTGTTCCGAGGCACTTCGATGAGCGGCTTCAGCACCTTCTCGGGTGTGAAGGGTATGTGCTCGCGACATACGGCGTGGGAGAGCTCGCGGAGGTCGGCACGGCCAGCCCGAGCGCAATTAGACATGTCAACTACGGGCATCCTGTCAACGCCGGTCCTCTGACGGGGATGATGGCCTGCGGCGGTGGCTCTGTGTTCGTCGCGATGCCACTCGAGGCGAAGGTTGTGAGGATTGCAGTCCCAGACCTTCGGATCGTGGCAACGATCTCGGTCGGCAAATTCGTCAGCGGGCTCGCGTATGCCGCTGGCGTCCTCTACGTCGAGGACGCCACACAAGCCGCTGTGATCACGGTCAACCTGACGAGCAACCTTCCTTGGCGGTGGACAGCCACGATGCCAGACCCGAAGCAGATCGCCGGTCTGCGCGGCGAAGGCACCTTGCTTACTCACGGGGACTCGTCATGCCTCGGGTACGTCCAGGCAGGCGCTTACAAGGAGCAGGGCCAGGAGTGGTCAATCGACAGCGGCGTACGAGCACTAAGCATCGGGCCGCGCCACGGAGCGCTTCTCAACACCGCGGGGCTGCTGTACCGGTTCGATGCCGAGACTGGCGAAGAGGACGCCCTACCGATTCAGGTGCCGCCCGTCAAAGACGCGACAACCGTAGTGGTGACCACCAACGATCGCACCGTGCTGGCGATACCGACGAGACACATGCTTGTGAGCGTTCAGCCCGATGCTTGGAGTCACCTGCGGGGCGTGCCTCGACCCGAGGGCAACTGCCTCACCCCGTCGAATAACGACTAACACGCCCCAACGAGCTGAGTCATCACGCTGCTGGCGCCTCCTGCTGGGCGATCAGGAGGTCGATCTCCTCGACGGATTCGACGGCAGCATCCAAAGATATGTGTGGCTTCACGCCGGTCAGTGCTTCTGCGCGCGCCCGTACGGACTCACCGGGGTTCTGGCGGGTCACCCACATCGCCGTAGCTAGGCGCTCAAGGTCAATGACTCCGCGGTCTCCGAGGACATCCGTGATCCAGTCCAACGACTCGCCGTAGCGCTGGATAGTTTTGCCAAACTGCTGTTCGAGTTCCTCCCCACGAGCTGTGACCACCAATCGAGGTCCATAACGAGGACTAGGCGCAAAGCGATCGACTAGACCATCTGCGCGCATCGACGACAGCTCGTCGCGTAGCTCGAACGAGAATGGTCCATGCTTATAGAGAATGAAGTCGAAGTCGAAGTCCACGCCGCGCAGCTCTGCAAGCAGATAAGCGGCCTTCTGTAGGTGGGTCTCGCCGGCCCAGCTGCCCTTGTCAGCGAGGCGTTTGATCAAGCCGACCAAGATGGTCTTCTGCGCAAGCTGATTCATGCCTCCTCCTCTGCTTCCTGTATCTGGGTCGCTCGAGCCTCTGCCAGAATGCTCTCCCGTTCGTTCTCAAGCCAGCGTCTGACGTCCTCGCGGATCTCGCCGTCGGCAAGCACGTACTCGTCCGGCGATTCAGGGAGTCTGCGGAAGACGTCGGACAGACCACTTGCCCACACGCTCTTGAAACGCTCGCCACGCACCCGCACTGCAAAGTCAGGCGGCTTCTTCTTGCTCGGCGGCGCCCCATATGCGACGAGATTCGGGGCGAAGTGCTCTTGTGCCGCGCGCGTGAGGGCCTGAACATCGGCTGATGTGTCCCCTTGAGCCTCTCCGTCGCCCGTCTCTCCCCCTTTGGGTGCGGCCTTCTTCTCGTAGGCCACCTTGAAATGATCGCGCGTAATGATGCGACGGGCGGGATCATGCGCCGGATGGCCTGAGTCGACCGCTGCCTGCTTGATCCCCACAAGGACATCGGTGTCATCACGCGACAGATGCCCCTCTACATCCACTGGAAACACATGATCGGGCAGCCATAGCTTTAGAAATTCCTTTAGATGCTCGTTGTACGCAAGGCGCGTGGGGTGATGGTAGACCTGGCTGAACATGAAATACCGAGCGAGCAGCAGCTGCTCCGCTGACTGCAGACCTCCCCGCTCACAGCCCAGCACCGGCTCGGTGGCCTCCTCGTCAGTCTCGCCCTCCTCGCGCGCTGGCTCGCGCATGACCCGCAGGGTGTTGATGAGCCGCTCATGGTCAAAGCGGCCGTACTGGACGCCGGTATGCAGCGAGTCTCGCAGCAGATAGTCCATGCGATCAGCTCCGAAGGAGTCTCCGACGATCACCTCGGCCAAGATCCCCTGCCAAGAGTCGAAGCCGACCCCAAGGTGTAGGAGCTCTGCCTTGCGCGGCCCTACGGCTAGCTTGCCAACGTCATCCGGACGCACTGGTGGCGTGATCTCTTGGAAGATTTCTTCCATCGTCGGCGAGTGCACGATGTCCCAGGTGATGCGCTCGTGTTCGACGCCGTCGGGAAGGAGCTCATCCTCAGCCGCGTGGGAGAAGGGAAGATGCCCCATGTCGTGGCAGAGTGCCGCCATCCGTACCACGGTACGCCAATAGCCGTAGTCGTTCTGGCCAGGGTCGGGCATGGCAGCTCGCACAGAGTCCGAGATCTTGTCCGGCCGGGTGATCACGTCGTAGATCCGCCCCGCCAGGTGCATGACACCAAGCGAATGCTCGAAGCGCTTATGCGAGGCGCCAGGGTAGACCTCGTAGGTGAGCGCGAGCTGATGTATGTGCCGCAAGCGCTGAAACGCCGGCGATTCGATGATTCGACGCTCGTCCTCGTCGAAGCCGATGAAGACGTGTATCGCGTCGCGAACCTCATGGAGCCGCTTGGACATACGTACATCTTGACGGCGGGGGGAATTCCATGCTTTCGACCTAATACGAACATGTGTTCGCATATTAGATCACCTGCTTAGGACGGTTAAGGCGATTGGCGGCTTCATCGCCGCGACGCGAACCAAATGCGCGCTCAGCGAACGCGGTGCCTCCAGCGGGATCGGGTGCGAAGTCGGCGTACACGAGCGTGGTCGTGAAGTCGCGGTGGCCCATCCACTCTTGGAGGGTGCGCATCGGGACGCCGACTGCGGCCATTCGTGTTCCGAATGTGTGGCGCAGCGAGTGGAACGTGATGCCGCCCTTGCGGCCGCAGCGGTGCTCCATGCCTGCGGCCTTCATGGCGTCGTAGAAGCGTTTGCGGAGCTTGGAAACATCGTAAGGGTTGCCCGTGTGGGGGTGGCAGAAGACGAGCTGGTCGTCTCCGCGGTAGGCGGAGGGCTGGAAGTGGCGCTCGAGCTCAACCGCAGCACGGTCGGCTAGCGGCACCGCGCGACTCGAGCGTCTGGACTTCGGTGTCCCCCACTCGCCGCGCGTGTAGTTCCGTCGCACGCGCACGAGGCTCGCGGTCCAGTCGATGTCGCGCCAGCGCAGCGCCACGAGCTCGCCTTGTCGCAGGCCGGTCATCGCCGCGACCATGTAGAGGACGTGGTCGGTCGGCCCTAGGACATCGTCGCGGGACACTGCCCGCAGGAGGGCCTCGAACTCATCACTGGTCAGGAAGCGAATGTCGGGGTCGGCCTGCGCGGCGCGGGGTCGGTCGGTCGCAGCGACGGGGTTGGACGTCGCCCAGCCTCGCTTGACCGCGAACTGGAAGACGCCGTGGGCGAAGTTGAGGTGGTTGGTGATCGTCTTTACCGCCA
>Ga0210383_10004503_pt1 | contig 12347 bp, 9 predicted proteins | sample IncBWC14OmetaG_FD_160072 | JGI IMG/M metagenome (GOLD analysis project Ga0210383, IMG submission 160072) | Forest soil microbial communities from Barre Woods Harvard Forest LTER site, Petersham, Massachusetts, United States - Inc-BW-C-14-O ...
TTTCTCTCTCACGTCGTTCAAGTCCCACCCTCGAGAGGATGAGCTGCCCTGTGATTCAGCCGGGCTCCTCCAGGGCTGAGGCGATTGCGGGCGGAGTCTCCCAATGATCAGACTTCTAAGCGTGGTTGGGGCGCGCCCCAACTTCATGAAAATCGCGCCCATTGTCGAGGAGTTGAAGAAACATCCTGCCATCGAACACTGCCTGGTGCACTCCGGGCAACATTATGACGAACTGCTTTCTGGAAACTTCTTCGCCGATCTGGGCCTGCCCAGGCCGGACGTGAATCTTGAAGCCGGTTCCGGCAGCCACGCCGTGCAGACCGCCGAAATCATGAAGGGCATCGAACCGGTTCTCGTCGACTACAAGCCGCAAATGGTTCTGGTGGTGGGCGACGTGAACTCGACACTGGCCGCCGCTCTTACTGCCGTCAAACTCGGAATCGGCGTGGCTCACATTGAAGCCGGATTGCGCAGCTTCGATATGACCATGCCGGAGGAGATTAACCGCAAACTTACGGATGCCGTCTCCAGCCTCCTTTTTGTGACCGAGCAGAGTGGAGTCGAGAATCTAAAACACGAAGGCGTGCCCACTGAGAAAATTTTCCTGGTCGGCAACGTCATGATCGACAGCCTGCTACGGCACCGTGAGTTGGCCGCGAGATCGCCCATCCTCGACCGGCTGGGGGTCCGGAAGAATGGGTCGGGCTGCCGTCCCTACGGAGTCCTCACCCTGCACCGGCCCTCGAATGTGGACAACCCCGAAACGCTGCAAGGGATTCTCCGCGCAGTCAGCGCTTTGGCTGCCGAGTTTCCCATCTTCTTTCCCATGCATCCTCGAACCAGAAAAAATATTGAGAGTTTTGGTTTGGTGCGATACCTGGCCGACGCGGCAGGTGCAAACAACGGTGGAATTGTGCCGCTTGATCCGCTTGGATACCTCGACTTCCTTTCCCTCAACGACCGGGCCCGCATGGTCCTCACCGATTCCGGCGGAGTGCAGGAAGAAACCACAGTTCTCGGTGTGCCGTGCCTTACACTGCGGGAAAACACGGAGCGGCCGGCGACGGTTGAGCAGGGATCGAATCAGGTAGTCGGAGTGGATTCGGATCGCATTCTTGCGGCAGGCAGATCGATCCTCAAAAACCCTACGCGTCCCTCGCAGCGTCCTCCGCTTTGGGACGGTAACGCGGCTTCAAGGATCGTTGCGATCCTCCGCGAGCGCCTTCAGCCCGCTGTTGTTGCCTAAAGATCCAACCGGTCCAGCAGTGGCTTACTGCAGCCCTGATTGCGACGCCTGCACCGCGCACCCGCCGGTTCCACCCGTGCAAACCTGGTTGCCCAGCGTAGAGAAGTAGACCTGAGAAGCTCCCACTTGCACTCCGGAGCCCACGACGTTGTCGATGATGAACCCGCTCGTCCCTCCGGACGCGGCCAGAGCAGCGCTGGGCAGCACTCCGGCATTGATCCAGGTCAAGGTTCCGACTCCGTCGGTAGTAAGAGCGCCAGCAGTCGTCTTCCAGTTCGGGGCAGCGCCGACGCCGGACCTGCCTCCGGCTGCCACGATCTCTACGTTGCCCTTACTGTCAACAATGCGGGCGTGCAAGGCGTATACGTGATTCGCTACCCAAGTCGCCAGGGGGGTGAGCGAGGTGGCTCCCTGGTTCAACCAGATGACGGCGCCATCGATGGTTTCCGTGCCCACTCCGGCCGGCCACGTAGGCGGAGTCGCAGCCGTGCTGCCGGGCGTGATCGCCACATTAATCCAGGGCGTGTTGTTCGCCCGGAGGACGAGGATCTCCTGACCCACATTGTAGAGAGTGCTCGCTTGCCAGGGCGTGTCCACGAAACTCAGCGCGCACCCACCACCGGCGCATAGAGTTGGCTGGCCACTATTTACCACGCCAAAGAAAACCCGCTCCATCGTGCCTACGCTGGTATTCGGGTTCAAGATGTCGGTGACTGGAGCGCATGTCCGATGATTTGCGGCGGTAGTGGTTGCCACAATCGGCGTAACCGTGCCAAAACTTCCGGCCGCGATCGGGACGCGGTACAGAATCGCGTCGAGCCCCGTGTCGCCACAAACATAAAGGTTCCCCGTGGGCGGGTCCACGGAGCCTTGGTAGGTGCTATCAAAAGCGCCAATGTACAGAGGTTTCGGCGCAGTTCCGTGAGCTGTGCTGGATCCAATGTTCACCTTCTGAGGAGCAACAGGAATAACATTGGCCGCGAAACTCGTACTCACCTGGTAGATCACAGTGCAATCCACACCGCCAGCGCAACCGGAGGGGGTACCTCCGCTGCCGTCGCTGGTCGCGAACACATAGACCAGTCCCGCCGCGGAATCGACGATGGGGCCTTGCACCATGCCGGGGCCGGCATCCAACGCGGTCGAGTGATCGAGCAGGCCCGACTGGGTTACTGTACCCGCGGAACTGATCCGGTATAGGTAGCCACCTTTGTCCTCCACAAACACATTCCCCGACACAGAATCGAGAACCGGGTCGGTAAGAGCGGTGGGAGCGCTCGAGTTCACCTTCACCGGCCATCCTCCCGTGGTGACTTCCAGGGGAACTCCACTGAATACTGGCGCGAATTTGTGAAGGTAGCCGGAGTCATCCCCCACATAAACGGCATCATTGCCGTAATCGTAAAAGGGAGAAGAGTTACTGTCCTTGGCCGCTACACTCGAGTCTACGAGCGGCAATATCGTCATGCAGGGTGCGGGGCAGTTGGGGAACAACGGGGTCGTGGCGAACCCAGGCACGGCGGGGGCGGCGACGGTGCCGCTGGCGGCCTTCCATTTCAGCAAGACCAAATTTGACACTCCGCCGCCAGTGGTCTGCACAAAAGCAATTTGCGTACCGTCGCCGGATAGCGCGGTAGACGTCATGATCTGTCCGCCGGTGTTGAAGGCCCAGTAAACCGCGGGCACTGGAGCGGTACAGCCGGAATAGAGATTGTTGTACGCGAGAATGCTGGGTTTGCCGGCCGCCCCCAGATTCCCGGTGCTGAACACGACGAAATCGGTGGCACAACTCGCGGTGGTGCCCCTGAACGAAAACTTCGCGGGATAATTCCCGGCGCCAACTGTCGCGCCAGCGCCCATGTCCTCCGCCCAGTCCCTACTGAGTTTTTGATTCCTGGCGGATGACGCGTCTGAACTGGGCTGCAACATCAAAGCCGAGTCGGCCCCAGTCTCTTCAGGCAACACTACGGGCAACTGGCGGCGGAGTTGCTGTCGATAGCGCACATCCCGTTCCACGCGCTCGGCCAGTTCCGCTGTGGCCGGCCTGGAGAAGACAACGTGGTGGCTGCTCCAGTCGGTGATTACAGGTCCGGCCGCCTCGGAATCCGGCGACGCCTGAACCAATAATGCCGACAAAGTTAGCGCTGCGAGAATTGAGATACCCAACCAAACTAAAGCTCGCTGGTTCCTTCTCATTTTTTCTCCGTGATGCTTGAGAGCGCAGACACCAACCGAAATCACAACGGTTCGACGCCCACCTCTCCGGTCGTCTCCACTTTGAACTCTAGGCTGGCTTATTGGAAACTCATCATACACCCGCATGTTTTAAGGAAATCCCGAAAATTTGGCTGTCGGGAGGCAGATTTCCACAAACCTTCCGGCGTCGACCGCCGATCTCGGAGAAGAAAGCCGTCCGAACCACCAGTTCGCAGCGGCCGAACGCAAGAAAGCTTTACGTCGAGCTTTGGACTTGAACTACACTTCCCCGCTACACTACGGTTCAAAGCAGAGTTCGAAACCGAGTTCAAAGCCGAGTTCAAAGCAGAGTTCAAAGCAATGAGACTTTCCGTCGTGATGCCGGTGTACAACGAGCACGCCACGCTGCGGCAAGTGGTCGACAGAGTGCTTGCCGTTCCGCTGGAGATCGAATTGATTTGCGTCGACGACGGATCGACCGACGGCTCCCGCGAGATCCTTGCCGAATTGCAGGCCGAGCGTCCTCAAATTCGAATTCTGCTGCAGCCGAAAAACATGGGGAAAGGCGCAGCCCTGCACCGCGGCATCAAAGAAGCTACGGGGGACTTCGTCGTCATTCAGGACGCCGATCTCGAGTATGACCCGGCCGAGTACACGGTGCTGCTCGAGCCGTTGATCGAAGGGCGCGCCGACGTGGTCTACGGCTCGCGCTTTCTCTCCGCCCGCCCGCATCGTGTGCTTTACTTCTGGCACTCCGTCGGCAACTGGATTCTTACATTGCTTTCCAATGCGCTCACGAACATTAACCTCAGCGACATGGAGACTTGCTACAAGGCCTTCCGGCGCGAAGTCATCCAATCCATTCCGCTGGAAGAAAAGCGTTTCGGTTTCGAGCCTGAAGTAACGGTGAAGATCGCCAAGCGGAAGCTACGCATCTACGAAGTCGGCATCAGCTACTGGGGACGCACCTACGAAGAGGGCAAGAAAATCCAATGGAGGGATGGCGTGCGCGCACTCTGGTGCCTGGTAAAGTACTGCCTCACCGAGCCCGCAGTGGCGCGCCAGGAAGCGCTGCCGCCCAACGCCACTGCACTGGCCGCGCACACCCCACACGACAAGTTGCCTGCAGACTAAACGGTTCTAACAGTTGGCGCGGAGCGTATCAGTACGACAGAGCATAATGAGCCGGAGCATGATGAGCCAGAGCATGAACATCACCGACTCAGGCTTCCAGGTCAAGGCGCCGTTATCCCTACCGCACGACGAAGTGCAACTCTGGCGAATCGATCTGGAGGCTGTCGGCTCCGACGAATCCCGCTGGCGAAAAAACCTTTCACCCGACGAACTGGAGCGCGCTTCCCGCTTTCATTTTCCGCGTGACCGGCAGCGCTTCGCGGCCTCCCGATCTCTGTTGAGGATTCTCCTGGCAGGCTATCTGGCGACCGACCCGGCCGCCGTTAGCTTTTCGTACTCCGAAAAGGGAAAGCCTTCGCTAGGCCCGGCGTACGCAGGGAGCAATCTCAAATTCAATATTTCGCATTCCGGCGGAGTTACTTTGTTAGCCTTCACTCGCGGCCGAGAAATCGGTGTCGATGTCGAGCAAGTTCGCGGCGATTCCGATCTACAGGCCATCGCGCGCCGATTCTTTTCCCCAAAAGAGCGGGCCCAACTGGCCGATTTGCCCGTCGAGAAAACTGTGGATGCATTCTTTCGCTGCTGGACACGCAAAGAGGCTTACATCAAGGCAGTTGGGGACGGTTTATCGCTTCCCTTAGACCAATTCGACGTTTCGTTCGACGCTGGAGAAGCAAGCGCGCTGCTGGCAACGCGGCCCGACGCTTCCGAACCGGGACATTGGCTGCTCCGGGAAGTACCAGCTGGGCCTGGCTACATCGCCGCTCTCTGCGTGCGCGGCCAGGATTGCAAGCTCAACGACTGGTCCGGAGGCGCGCCCCGCGAGAGCCGCTGACCCCGGATGCATCTGCCCCGGCGCCAAGGTGGGAACTTGCTTGAGCCATTGTCGCAATTCTTTTCATACCCCGAGGTCCGGGCAGCCTTCAGGCTCTTGGAAAACCACAAACAGTATTTATTTTCATAGGCTTACACGGATCGCGACCCATCCTAAAGGCCTGCCAATTGCTCCACCCGTTCTGAATCATTATGTTCACAACTAGCTTTCTTGCTGCCGCAACTAAGTGTTACTCTATGGGTAACGTTTCAGGATTCCCTCTCCCTTAAAGGATCCGCAAAGCGGTTTCGCATGGTTCTGACGAAATCTGGGAAGTAATCCAGTCAAATACAATAGACGTAGTAGACAAGACTAGAAGAATCCAGGAGGAGTAAGACTTGACCGCTTCGACCAGCCATCTCATCCCGCCGCATGGCGGAGAACTTATTGACCTCATCGCCCCGCCCGAGAGAATCGCCGAATTGAAGTCCCATTCGAAAGAATGGCCCTCGTGGGATCTGACTGGCCGCCAGCTTTGTGATCTTGAGTTGCTGCTCACCGGCGGATTCTCTCCGCTCCGTGGATTCATGACACGCGCCGACTACGAAGGCGTCTGCCACAACATGCACCTGGCCAACGGAACGCTCTGGCCCATGCCCATCACCTTGGATGTAACCGAGGAATTCGCCAAGAAGCTGACTCCGGGAACCAGCAAAGTCGCTCTGCGCGATCCCGAAGGCGTGATGCTGGCAGTGTTGAACGTGGATGAAGTCTGGCAGCCCGATCGCAAGACCGAAGCCCAGGCCGTTTTCGCCAGCACCAGCGCCGCCCATCCCGGCGCCGATTACGCCATCAACAAGTCGAATCCCTGGTACGTCGGAGGAAGTTTAGAGGGGACCCAGATTCCCTCGCACTACGATTTTCGTAACCTTCGTTTGACTCCCGCCGAAGTGCGTGCTGAGTTTGCCCGCATCGGCTGGCGCCGCGTGGTCGCATTCCAGACTCGCAATCCCATGCACCGCGCTCACGTCGAGCTCGCATTCCGCGCCGCCAAGCAAGTCGAGGCCAGCCTGCTGATTCATCCCGTCGTGGGCATGACCAAGCCCGGTGACGTGGATTACTACACGCGAGTGCGTTGCTACCAGTTGCTGCTCTCCAAGTTTCCGCAGTCGACCGCCAAACTTTCTCTGCTGCCGCTCGCCATGCGCATGGGCGGACCGCGCGAAGCCATCTGGCACGCCCTCATCCGCAAGAATCACGGCTGCAGTCACTTCATCGTCGGCCGCGATCACGCCGGCCCGGGATCCGATCCCGCAACGAAGAAGCCCTTCTACGGTCCCTATGAGGCCCAGGAAGTCTTCAAGAAACACGAAGCCGACATCGGCGTGACCATGGTGCCTTTCAACATGATGGTCTACCTCGAGGGTCAGGACAAATACGTTCCCGATGACGAAGTTAAGAACGGAGACCGCGTGCTGAACATCTCCGGCACCGAGCTTCGTCAGCGTCTGAACGAAGGCCGCGAGATTCCGGGCTGGTTTACCTATCCCGAAGTTGTCTCTGAATTGCGCCGCAGTTTCCCGCCCCGTCACAAGCAGGGCGTGACCATCTTCTTCACTGGACTTTCGGGCTCCGGAAAGTCGACCATCGCCAATGTATTGCTGACGAAGTTCCTCGAAACCGGCGGACGTCCCGTCACCCTGCTGGATGGCGACCTGGTGCGCAAGCATTTGTCGGCCGAGCTCGGCTTCTCCAAGGAGCATCGTGACATTAACATCCGGCGCATCGGCTACGTGGCCTCGGAAATCACCAAGAACGGCGGTATCGCCATTTGCGCGCCCATTGCGCCTTATGACGCGACCCGCAAACACGTCCGGCAAATGATTGAACCTTACGGAGGCTTCATTCTGGTGCACATCGCCACCTCAGTGGATGTCTGCGAGCAGCGCGACCGCAAAGGCTTGTACGCCAAAGCCCGCGCAGGAATTCTCAAAGAATTCACCGGCATCTCGGATCCTTACGAAGTTCCGGCTGACGCCGAAGTCACCATCAACACCGGCGACTTATCCGCCGAAGAAGCGGCGCAGGAGATCATCCTGCACCTCGAAAGGGAAGGCTTTATCGGAACCGCCGCGGAGTCGATTTAATTCCGCATCGCGCCGGAAATGACGAGTCTGGAATCTGGACTGTCATGGATCTACTAACATGGATCTACTAACAATCGATCAGCTGATCAAGAGCCTGGTGGGTTTTGGAGTCGGCACCCTCATCGGAATGACGGGAGTCGGGGGCGGCGTTCTGCTGCTCCCCATCCTCATTTTCGGTCTGGGTGTCCCGCCCATGCTGGCCGTCGGCTCCGATGCTCTTTTCAACTTTGTCACCAAGATCGGCGCCAGCGTTGTCCACCTTCGCAAAGGCACAGTTCGGCGCAAGGTAGTCGTGGCTCTTATTATCGGCAGCGCTCCAGGTTCTTACCTGGGCGTGAGCTTTCTGGCGCATCTGCGAAGCACTTATGGCAATGGAGTGAACCACTTTATTACTGTTGCGGTCGGAGTTCTGCTGATTTGCATTCCGACTTTCTTGTTCTTCCAGAAGAAAATTGAAGACCGGGCCGCGGCGCAGCCGCCAACGATGAAGTCCTTCGCCTGGATCTCGCTCATCGGCCTGGTAGCCGGTTTCCTGGTGGGCATCACTTCCGTCGGCTCCGGCAGTATCGTCATGATGATGCTTCTGCTGTTCTACAGCTTTCAGCCAAAAGTGATGGTGGGCACCGACATCGTACATGCCTTGCTTCTCACCGGCGTAACCAGCCTCCTCCATTTTCGGCTACACAATATTGACCTCCGCCTGGTGGGAGCACTGGTGGTCGGCTCGATTCCGGGAGGATTGTTCGGTTCTTACCTGAGCACTCGGGTCCCGGTTCCGTGGCTTCGCCGCATCCTTTGCGCAGTGTTACTGGCCACCGGCGCCCGCATGTTAATGGCTTAATCAGATGATGCACTCAAATTCATACACACAAATATTGGAACGCATTCATTCCGCGCTGGAAGCTTCGCGCAAGGTTTTTGCCCGCTTCACGCCGGGCGAGATTGAAGCGGAATACAAGGTCGGACATGATCCAGTCACCGAGGCAGATCGCGCCCTGGACGCCGTTTTGCGCAAGGAACTTTTGCGCACCGAAGAAGGCTGGCTGTCGGAAGAGAGTGTTGACGATCCCATCCGCCTGCAGCATTCGCGGGTCTGGGTGGTCGATCCCCTCGATGGCACCCGCGAGTTTGTGCAAGGCATTCCAGAATTCTGCGTGTCCATTGGATTTGTCGAGAATGGCCGTCCTGTGGCCGGAGGAATTTGCAATCCCGCTACGAACGAGATTTTCCTCGGCTCGACAGAATCCGGGGTCACTTACAACGGCAAACCCGCGCACCCGAGCCAGCGCAACTCGCTCGATGGCGCCCTGGTTCTTGCCAGCCGCAGCGAAGTAAAGCGCGGCCAATGGAAAGCGTTCGAGAATTCCGGTTTCAAGATTCGCCCCATGGGTTCCGTCGCCTACAAACTCGCGCTGGTTTCCGCCGGCCTGGCGGACGTCACTTTCACTCTCACCCCGAAGAATGAATGGGACGTCGTAGCCGGCGCAGCCCTGGTGCAAAGTGCGGGGGGTTTTGTCAGCACTCTGGAGAAAACCACCCTGACCGCCAATCGCCGCGATCCGCTTTTGTCCGGTCTGCTGGCAAGTGGACCGCTCCTCAAAGACGAACTCTTTTCCCTCGTCGAGCCGCACATCAGGCTGGCCGCGGCGATAGAAAAGTAAGCAGGGGCTCCTACTGCTCGTTGGGGTTTCGCTTGCGATTGCATGAGACAGATGCCTGGTTCGAATCTCGAATCAGGCTGCTAGAATAGCTTTTTTGTACGGCACGCCTGATTCCACGAGGAAAGCTCTGAGTGGCGCTTTCAATGGGAAAGACGGGTTTCCGCGAGCATCTTTCCGGGACACGCATGATGAGACAGCTGGCACTCACGATGCTGCTGCTGGCATTGACTGCGATCGGGGGATGGGCGCAGGACGGTGGGGACGAGAACACCGATACCACCGCGACAACCAACGATCAAAAAACCTCGGTGCCTCTGCCACCGCCTCCCCCGGTCCCGTATGTGATCGGTATCGATGACATTCTTCACATTGCGGTGTGGAAGGAGCCGGATCTGACAACCACGCTGCCCGTCCGCTCCGATGGCATGATCTCGCTCCCCTTGCTGAATGACGTGCAGGCGGCGGGGCTCGCGCCCATGGAGCTGGCTGCGCTGCTTACGCAGAAACTGAAAAAATACGTGGCGAATCCGAATGTCACCGTACTCGTGACCCAGACCAATTCCCAGCGCATCTACGTGATCGGCGAAGTCTTGCGCACCGGACCAATGTCGCTGCTGCATAACATGACCGTTCTGCAGGCGCTCGCGACCGCAGGATTCACCCAATTTGCCAACACCAAAGGGATTTACGTTCTGCGCATCGACGGCGGCCAGGAAAAGAAGCTCCCGTTCAATTACAAGCAAGTCGTAAAGGGAGAGGCAGCATCGCAGAACGTCTTCCTGCAGCCTGGGGATACGATCGTTGTGCCATAAGAGCGTGCATGACGACGGGCATGACAACGTGCCATAAGAACGATTCGTCCCTCGCGGGAACGGAAACAAACATGATCGCGAATCGCATGTCGAAATTGGAGGATCACGTGGCCGCGTCTCGCCGCCTGAAGGTGATCTTCGTTCCGACACTGGTGGCGCTGCTGGCCGGGTTCCTGATTTCTTTTGCCGTTTCGCCCAGGTACACCTCGAAGTCTCTCGTCCTGGTGGAAAGATCAACCGCTCCGGCCACTTCCGGCAAGTCCGCGGGGACCGCGTCGGTGCGCGATCGCATGGCAACTCTGCAGCAACAGGTGCTCAGCCGCAGCCGGCTGCAAGCGCTGGTGAACCGCCGCTCGGACCTGGCCAGCGGAGGCAAGAGCGTGGATGACGTGATTGACCAGATCCAAAGCGCCGCCTCGGTCACTGAGGCGCCCGCGCCTGGTTCATCGGAGGCTGGTTCGTCCGCGGCTGGATCATCTGCAACGTCGCCTTCCAATTCCGCGACCCGGGGCGGCGACTTTGTTGGCTTTTATATAAGCTTCACCGCGAACACTCCGCACGACGCGCAGCAGCTCTGCAGTGAAGTCACGTCCATGCTGTTGGAAGAGAATCTCCGGAGCGACGCGCAAACCGCGTTAGGCGCATCCGATTTTCTTTCGCGGCAACTGAATGAAGCCAAAAGCAATCTCGATCAGACGGACCAGAAGCTCGTGGCCTTCAAAACCCTTTACGCGGGCCAGTTGCCAGGGGATGTGGAGAATAACCTCAAAGTTTTAGGGGGCTTGAATTCTCAGCTCGACGCCGTCACCTGGCAGCTGAACCGCGCACAACAGGACAAGTCTTATGCCGAGTCCGTTCTGGCTCAGCAACTCGCGGCCTGGAAGTCTTACCGGAGTTCCTCGGCCTCCGAGAGCACCGAGCAGCAGTTGGCGGCCATGAAGACCCAGTTGGTTACACTGCAGGCCCGATACACAGACGACCATCCCGACGTGATCAAACTGAAAAGTGACATCGCAGAACTGGAGGCCAAGCAGAAAGAAACGAGCCCGCCCTCAGATCCGAAAACCGGCGTTGCCGACGCAAGCGGCAAAGCGGAACCGCCGGAGATCCTGCAGTTGCGTCAGGAGATCGACCAGAATGCACGCTTCATCGCGAAGGCCACACACGAGCAGAAACAGCTGGCGGAAATGATCAGTGTCTATCAAAGCCGCCTGACGGTCAGTCCTAAGGTGGAAGAAGAGTACAAGCAACTCACCCGCGACAACGAGACTGCTTCTAAAATCTACGACAGTCTCCTGCTCAAAAAGAGCGACTCCGAGATACAAACCGGCATGGAATACCGGAAACAGGCAGAACAGATGCAACTCCTCGATGCTGCGAGCCTGCCGGCTTCGCCCAGTTTTCCCGTCCGCTGGAAATTCGCCGCCTGCGGACTTGGCGCCGGTCTGACATTCGGTATCGCTATCGCGATGTGGCTGGAGTTGCGTCATAAAGCGATTCGCAATGAGGACACGCTCGCCAGATTGGAACGGCCGATGCCCGCGCCGATTCCTATAGCGTCTCCCGTGCCAATCGAAGGACAGCGCGGGTTTCGAGGCCGCCTCAAAGCTCTCCTCGGTCAGAAAAGAACGGCTGGGGGCTAAGGCATCCCGTACCAGGATTTCTTTGCGCGTTGAACTAACCCGTTCAATGCGAACCTGAATCCGCGGCTGCTTGTTTTTGACAAAAACATAACCTGGGGCAACCGATTGCCTGACAAAAACGCGGACGCTGGCCCGCCGAACCGAATCTCATTCGTCTCTTCCGGCGTGTCCATCGCCGAGGCCCAAGATCCGAACCAGGATCCCAACCGCCCCAGGCGCGTGCTCGGCTTCCGCGACCTCGTATTGTTTTACGTGGTCACCGGCATCAGCCTGCGCTGGATCGCCACCGCGGCCGCCGCCGGCCCCAGTTCCATCGTCATCTGGATCGGCGCCTGGCTCTGCTTCTACACACCCCTCGCGCTTTCCGTGCTCGAGCTTTCTTCTCGCTATCCGAGTGAAGGCGGCCTCTACGTCTGGAGCAAGCGCGCCTTCGGTGATTTCTCCGGCTTCATGTCCGCCTGGACTTACTGGACCAGCAATCTCCCCTACTTCCCTGCCGTCCTCTACTTCGCCGCCAGCAACATCCTCTTCATGCGCCAGAATGCATGGGCGCATCTCTCAAACAACGCCACGTTCTACATTGTCTTTTCTCTCTTAACGCTGAGCGCAGCTACGCTGATGAACATCGTCGGCCTCGACGTCGGCAAGTGGTTGCATAACGTCGGCGCGCTCGCCATGTGGATTCCTGTCGGCA
>Ga0210383_10004506_pt1 | contig 12341 bp, 13 predicted proteins | sample IncBWC14OmetaG_FD_160072 | JGI IMG/M metagenome (GOLD analysis project Ga0210383, IMG submission 160072) | Forest soil microbial communities from Barre Woods Harvard Forest LTER site, Petersham, Massachusetts, United States - Inc-BW-C-14-O ...
GTGATGGCACAAGAGGAAACCCGCCTTAACCAGCGGGTGCGCAAAGCCTTTGAACAGGGTTTGACGTGGCGGCAGACGCGATAATCGGTCCGACGATCGAACAACTCCGCGCCTATTGCCCGTTCTTTGGCGGTCGCGTCGCCGGCGCCGCGGATTTCCAGTTGGGCTTGCGGAATTACAACGAAAATATGCCGCTCCCCGCCGCCTATGTCGTGCCGCTGTCGCAAGACGCCGAGCGCAACGCCAATCTGACCGGCTATTGGCAGATCGTCGAAAAGATGATCGGCGTCATCGTCGAACTGGACGCCACCCCGGACCGCCGCGGCCAGGACCCGGTGATGTCCTATGACGTCATCGAAGCCGCTCTGTTTTCCGCGCTGCTCAATTGGGAGCCGGCGCTGTGCCGGACGCCGAATAAGCAGGGCTATCAACTGTCCGGCGGGCGCTTCCTCGACCTCGATCGCGCGCGCCTGTTCTACCAGTGGGAATTCTTGCTGCCCTGGCAACTGACCGACGACGACGGCTGGCAACCGCCGGAGGGTGAAGACCTCACCGGCATTCAGGTCGACATCTACAAAGCCCCGCCATTTGAGATGACGCCCGAGCCGACCTATCCGCCGGCCGCGATCGTCGTCATTCCGACGAGCGATGCGCCTGTTGATCCCGTACTCCCGCCCGTTACGCCATTGGAGGGCTGCTGACCATGAAAGTTAAACTCGCCGAGGGCCGTTTGCTGCGCGACCCGACCACCAAAATGCACATGAAGCCGGACGTCGAGCGCGACGTGCCGGACAACAGCCCTTATTGGCGACGCCGGCTCCGCGATGGCGACGTCGTCAAGGTTGAAGCGCCGCCGCCGGACCCGCCGGAAGCGCACCATCGCCGCGCCGTGCCAAGGGAGGACTAAGCGATGGCGATCAATTTCACCTACTACCCCGATTCGAACCGGGTCCCCGGTGTCTTTGTCGAAATGGACCCGAGCCAAGCGAACAGCGGGACCGCGCTGCAACGCTCGCTCGTGCTCTGCCAGATGCTCGCGACCGGCTCAGCCGTGCCCGAGCACCCCGTCGAAATTCAATCGATGGTGCAAGTGCAGGAACTCGTCGGCCGCGGCTCGATTGGCGCGCAGATGGTGCAGAATTACTTGCTCGGCGACAATTTCGGGGATCTGTGGCTGCTGCCGTTTCTCGACAATCCGGCGGGCGAGGCGGCGACCGGCTCGATCGACTTTACCGGCAGCGCCGTCACCATCCCCGGCACGTTGAACGTCTACATTGGCGGCGTGCGGGTACAGATCGGATGCAACCTCGGCGACACCGCCGCGATCCTCGGGACCAATCTCGCCGCCGCGATCGCCGCCAATCCTGATCTGCTGGTCACCGCGGCCGACGCCGCCGGCGTCGTCACCCTGACCGCGAACCATAAGGGCCAAACCGGCGACGATATCGACATCCGGTTGAACTATCTCGGGGCGCTCGGCGGCGAATACACGCCGCAAGGGGTGACGACCGTCATCACCGCGATGGCGAACGGTACCGGCAACCCGGACATCACCGACGGCCTCGCGAACCTCTCCGATCAGACTTACGACTTCATCGTCAGCCCCTACAGCGACGCCGCCAACCTCGACGCGATGCAAGTCTTTCTGTCGGATTATCAAGGCCGCTGGTCGTGGGAGCAGATGCTCTATGGCGGGTGCTTCACCGCGTACCGCGGGACCCTCGGCCAACTGACCGCGTTCGGGAACTCGCGCAACGATCAGCACATGGCGGTGATGGGCTTTGGCGACAGCCCCGATCCCTCATGGGTCTGGGCGGCGCAGATCGGGGGCTTTTGCGCGTCGAGCCTGCGCGTCGATCCGGGCCTGCCGCTGCAATACATCACGACGTCGCTCAAAGCACCGCCGGTCGCGAGCCGCCTCGATATCGGCGAGCGCAATACCCTGCTTTACGACGGCATCTCGACCTTCCGGGTCAACGATGCCGGACAGGTCATCATCGAGCGCATGTGCACGACCTATCAGCAGAACGCCGCAGGCGCGCCCGATAACTCCTACCTCGACGTTGAAACGATGTACGGGCTCATGTTTGTGGCGCGTGACCTCGCCAACTACCTGTTGACGCGCTACGCCCGCAAAAAGCTCGTCAGCAACGCGACGCCGGTCTTGCCCGGCTCGAATTGCGTCACGCCGGCGATGATCCAAGCCTCGACCGTCGCCGAATACAAGGTGCTCGAAGCGAACGGCTACGTGCAAAACTCCGCGACCTTCGCCGCGAACATCGTCACCGAGGACGCGGGAAACGGGCTGGTGAAAATCCTCGCGCCCGTCGATCTGGTCAACCAACTGCGCCAGATCGCGATCTTGCTGCAATTCCGTAAGTCGTAAGAGGAGCCCCCGCTATGGCGAATTGCGAAAGGCTCGCCGGGATCACCGGCGTTTCGATCGATGGCACGTCCTACATGGTCGTGTCGGATGTCACTTGGTCACCCTCCAAGTGGAAGCGCGAGACCCTGGTCGGGCTCGATAGCGTGCACGGGTTCTCCGAAGTGCCGATACAGGGCTACATCGAAGCGACCTTGCGCGATAGCGGCGCGATCATGGTCGGCGACTTCAACGACATGCGATGCGTCGAAGTCCAAGTGCAATTGGCAAACGGCAAGATCGTCGCCGGCGCCAATATGTGGAACACCTCCGCGCTCGAGGTGCGCGCCGCCGAGGGGACGTTTCAGGTCCGCTTTGACGGCGTCGACGTGAGTGAACAGGCCGCGCAACAGTGAGCGGTCATTTCCCGCAGGCGGTCGCGGCGATAGCCGGCCGCGATGGTGATGATGCCGATCTGCCGCGCGTCCTCGACATCGAAATCGACCCGCCGATCGAGTGGAACGGCAAGACCTATTCGACCCTACACCTTGAGGAACCGACCGGCCGGATGATCGAAAAAGCCGAGCAGGAATTGAGCGGCGGCGCCAGTTTCGCCGCGCTGCGCAAATATCAATTCGCGCTCGTCAGCAACGCGGCCAACACGCCGCGCCCGGTCATCGAGCAAATGCGGATCAGCCAGATTCAACAGGCCGCGGATTTTTTAGGGAGCTTTATGCCCGGTGGCCTGGGAACTGGCGCGACCTGATCGCCGACCTCGCCTATTTCTGGCACTGGTCGCCGACCGACGCCTGGGCTCTGACCGGGACCGAGCTTTTGTGGTGGCTCGATCAGGCCAATCGGATCATCGCCCGCCAAAACGCCGCCATGCAGCAGGACGATTGAGTGGCCGGGTATAGCGTCACCTATACCGTCATCGATCAGGCGACGGCGCAGATCAACGCCATCAACAGGCGTATTCAGCAACTCCGCGCGCCGCTCGAAGCGCAGGCCAAGGCGATGACAAAATTTGTCAACGTCTCGGGCCTAAAGGCGATGTCGGATGGGTTTAAGGGCATCGCCGAGAGCGCGACCTCCGCGGTCCGCGCGGTCGGCGCCTTGACGCCGGCGATGGGCGCCCTCACCGGGGGCTCGATCGTCTACGGCCTCGCCAAGCTGACCACCGATTTTGCCGATTGGAACCGGCAACTTGAAACGACCGCGTCGTTGCTCGATTCGACACCGCAAAAGCTGAGCGGGGTCGAGCAGGCCGCGCGCTCGATCGGTGTTGCCGCGAAGACCGCGGAGGACGCGCTCGAAGGGCTGCGCCGCGCCCAATACGAAGCCACGCTCGGGCTCAACCCGCAGGCGGCAGCGCAATTCGCCCGGATGAATGTCCCGCTGGTCGACGCCAACAAGAATTTCCGCGACGTGCTCGACGTGCAAGGCGACGTGCTGCGGTATTTCGACAAGCTTCCGGTGGGCCTCGACCGTGCCGCCGCTGCGGCCCGCCTGCTGTCGCCGGCGCTCGCCGAGATTTACAACGAGTTCAAAGCCTCGGGTCTGACGGTCGATCAATACCTCGACCGCCAACGACGGATGCAAACCCTCTCAGAGCAGAACCGCCAGAATTTCGAGCACTACCGCGAGGCGATCGACGGGCTCAATTCGGCATTTTACGATCTTGGCGTGAAGGTCGCGGGCTCCCTGGCGCCGGCGCTAACCCCGCTCATCCAACAACTGACCACCTGGGTCGAGGCCCACCAGCCCGAGCTTATCGCTGGGATGCAAACCTTTGTGCGCGGTATGGTCACCGGCTTTACATGGATCGGCAGTCACCTCGACACGATCAAAACCACCGCGGAGGTTATCGCGGTGCTTTGGGGGGTGAAATGGGTCGCCTCGATCGTGCAAGCCGGTGTCGCGCTGTCGGCGTTCGTGGGGAGCCCGGCCTTTGTCGCGCTCGCCTCGCTTGCCGCCACGATCTACGCGATTAAGACGCTAGGAGCGCAGGGCACGGGCAAAGAGGGGTCGTGGACCGCGCCCAATAGCCCGAACCGCTTCGCCGATCCATCGATGCCGTTTGGCGCGCCAGCCCCGGAGGCGCTGTTGCCGCCCGCCGCGGCGACGCCGACGCCCGCACCAACCCCGGCGCCCGCGACGCCCGCACCAACGGCGCCCGCGACGCCCGGACCGAGCAGCGCGACCGGAACCGAGGGCGGGGCGCCTGCCGCGTTCAAGCAGGCGATCGAGAACGTCGAAAGCCCCGGCGGCAAATACAACAACGAACCGCAGCCCGGTCACTCGGCGACGGGTCCGCGGCAGATGATGCCCGACACCTTCGCCGCCAACGCGCTACCCGGCGAGCGGATCGACAACCCGGCGGACAATCGCCGCGTGTCCGACCGCCTGATCGACTCGCTTTGGAAAAAGTACAACGGCGATCCGCAAAAGGTCGCCTATGCCTACGCCAACGGTTCGCTGTCATCGCCCGATCGCAACCCCGGCTATGTGCCGAAGCTGATGGGCGAATATCAGAAACAACAGACGCTTTTGCCGGGGCCGGACGGCGTCGCGCCAAGACCGCCAAACACCCCGGGCGGGGGTGGCGCCGCGCCGATCGTCGATCAGATGGTCGCGCTCGCCGGTAGCCGCGGAAAGGACGTGCGCGAGTTCCTGCGCGATCCGCACGGCAAGATCGCCCGCGATCCCGACCTCGGCCTGTGGTGCGCCGAATTCACCAACGCCTATTTGCAGCATGTCGGCGTGCCGGGGACCGGAAGTCTGATGGCGCGCTCCTTTGCCGATTGGGGTCATCAGGTCGCGCTCGATCAGGTGCAGAAAGGCGACGTGCTGCTGAATAAGAACCTTGAACACGTCGGCGTCGCGACCGGCCGCACCCGGATGAATAACGGCAATCTCGAGGTCGAGGAGATATCGTCGAACTCGATCGGTCCCGGCGGTGAACTGCTCAACATCCCCGGCACCCGCTGGCGCAGCGATGTCAACGCGCGCCGATCGGATGAACTCGCCAAACTGCAAGCACGTGGGCCGGTCGGTGTCATGGCCTCCGGTTCGCCGGCATCGGGCAGCGTCGACGTGACGGTGACGCATAAACACGCGCCGGCCGGCGTCGAGGTCACCTCGACCGCGAGTGGATCGGGGCTCAAGCTCGGTGCGCCGCGCGTCGAGCACCAGCAATTCGGTCAGATATGAGCGCCGCGCCGCCGATCAATCCGGTCGGGACCGTCTCGCAATCGCCGATCGACACGTCCGCCGCGTCGTGGCTGGGCGGGACGTGGTGGCAACAACTGCAACCGGGATCCTGGCGCGGTCTCCCGTTTGTGATGGATACGACGCCGACCAAGGCCGGGCGCCGGGTCGCGGTCCACGAGTACCCCTATCGCGACACGGTTTGGCCGGAAGACCTCGGCAAGCTGCCGCGCCGCTATCAGGTCGCGGCCTTTCTCGTCGGCGATGATTGCTACCAGCAGAAGACCGCGATGATCGCCGCCTGCGAACAGGCCGGCGCCGGAACGCTGGTGCATCCGATCCTCGGCTCGCTGCAGGTCGTGCTGATCGACTTCACCACGACCGACCGCCGCGATCGCGGGCGCTATGTCGAGGTCGAATTCGATTTTATCGACGCCGGCGCAACCTTGCTGCCCTCGACCACGATGGCGACCGGGCAAGGAGTCGCCAACGCCGCGAGCGCGCTCAACAACGCGTCGGCCGTGTCGCTGTCGAACAGCCTCGCCGGTCTGTCGCCGGTGCCGACCGCGCCGACGCAGTTCATCAACAACTTTGCCAATCTCGCGGTGAATGCCGTCAACGATCCGGCCCGCGCGTTGAGCGCCGTCGTCGGCCTGGCCGGTCTTTACGGTCGCTATGCCACCGGACGGCTGTCGACGCTGCAACCCGCCGGCACGACCGTTGCCGACGCCCTCTTGACCAGCATCAACACGCGTCAAGCCGTGCTCGACGCGGCAAACGGGCTAATCGCCGCGGCGGGGGGCTTGTAGGGCACATGAGCGCCGCGAGTGATGTCTTTGCCGCCGCCGGGGTTACCCTGACCACCGCGCTCGCGGAGGCGACCACTGATCCGGCCGACGCGATCCGCTTGCTCTTGCCGCTCTGTACGATCGAGCCCGTCGAGACCTTCGGTTCGGGACCGCTCGCTCATACGATCCTGCAATGGCGCACCGCGCTCGCCTCAAATCTGCATTGCGCCGCGCTCGCCGCGCTCGCGACCGCGTCCGCCGCCTATCAGCCGGTGAGCTATCAGGACGCGCTATCGCTGCGCTCGACCGTCTGCGCCGCGATCGATGCCGAGGCGACAATCGCCGCCGACGCCGGGGACGATGCGACCTATCAGGCGTTGCGGGCCTTGCGCGCTGCCGTCGCGCTCGATCTTTCGATGCGTGGCGCGAATCTGCCGGTGCTCGTCGAGGTGACGACCCAGGTCTCGATGCCGTCGCTCGTCGAAGCCTTCGCGCTCTATCAGGACACCAGCCGCGAGCCCTCGCTTGTCGCCTCGGCCGACCCGCCGCATCCGCTGTTCCTGCCGCTGTCGTTTCCGGCGCTGTCGCGATGACCGACACGATCGACCTCCCCGACGTCAACGTGACCGCCAAGGCGCCGACGCCGACCGCGGACCCGGTCCCCGCCGCCAACAACCCGACCGCCTCGACGACCTATCAGCCGCAATCGCCGGTGGGGGGCGACGACCTCACCCTGACGATCGGCAACATGAGTTGGTCCGGCTGGCAGCGCGTGCAGCTTATGCGGTCGATGGACACGATCCCGGCAAACTTCGCGATCGAACTCACCGAGAAATACCCCAACGCCGCGGATATCGACATCAAGCCGGGGGCCGCCTGCACCGTGAAACTCGGCGGGGACCTCGTGCTGACCGGATGGATCGACCGTTACGAGGCGTCGATCAGCGCCACCGAGCATAGCGTGCACGTCAGCGGGCGCAGCCTGACCGCGGACCTCGTCGACTGTGCCGCCTTTGTTGGCGATCAGGCGCCGGACAAAGAGCAATATTCGCTGAGCGGCACGACGACCTCGATCATCACCCAACTGGCGAAGGCTTACGGGATCAAGGTCACCTCGCAGGCCGGCGACGGGCCGACCGTGCCGAATTTCAATATCAACCTCGGCGAGACCTCGTGGGAGATTATCGACCGCCTCACCAAAATCGCGCAGATGGTCGCTTACGACATGCCGGATGGGTCGCTCATGCTGGCCCAAGCCGGAAACGAGGCGATGGCGTCCGGCTTCGTGCAGGGCGTCAACGTCGAGCGCGCCGACGTCGCTTTTACGATGGATCAGCGGTTCTCGGTCTATGAGGGTTTCGGGACCTCGACCGCGATCATGATGGCGGGGAGCGGCGGAACGCAGCCGCCCTCGGCGATCGCCAAGGACCCCGACGTGCCGCGTTTCCGCAAACGCATCATCGTCTCGCAACAGGTCGACGCCAGCGGGTCGCTCCTGCCAAAACAGGTCAATTGGGAGGCCGCTCGCCGCGCCGGCCGCAGCCTCGCCGTCACCGTGCTGTGCGATAGCTGGCGCGACACCTCAAATAATCTCTGGGCGCCCAATCACCTCGCGCCGGTCTCGATCGCCGCGGTCAAAATCCCGAGCGTGTCGTGGGTCATCGGCCAAGTGACCTACATCAAAAACGAGCAGGGCCGTCATGCGCTGCTGCTGTTGATGCCGGCGACCGCGTTCCTGCCCGAACCGCTTTCGGCGCTCGGCGCCTATCCGATGGCCGCGGATGCCGGGATCGGCGCCAACAACCCGACCGCGCCGGCGCCCGCCGACAACCCGACCGGGACGCCCTCGACCTCGACCGGAACCGGGACCAAGGTCGGGGGCGGCTGATGCAGGAGCTACAAAGCCAAATCGACCGGCTGACCCGCCGAATCCTGATGATGGTCACGCCGGTTCGCATCACCACCACCGACGACACCGGGCTGATCCACACGGCCCAGGTCGGCGTGTCGAACACCCCGGAAATTCTCGATAAGGTCCCCGTCGCGCATTATTACGGGTTCCACGCGAACGTGCCGCCGGACACCGACGCGATCGCGATCTTTGGGTTTGGCAACCGCGCTAATCCGATGATCGTCGGCCACAACAACACGCAATATCGACCGAAAAACTACAAAGCCGGCGAGGTCTCGCTCTACAGCATGTGGGGCGACTCGGTGAAACTCGGCGAGAACAACACGCTGACGCTCTCGACCAAAACGAGCCAGATCACCGGGTCCGATACCGCGACGATGACCGGCACCAATGTCGCCAACGTCGACTCAAATTCGGTCGTCAACATCAACGCGCCGACGATCAATCTCAACGGTAAGGTCAACGGCGCGCTGGTCGACGCGCTCGAAGCGCGGATCGCCGAACTCGAAACCCGCCTGCTTGCGGTCGAGGCCCGCGGTGCCTGACGCATCGTGGATCGAGGATGACGGGCTGTGGCTCCCCGTGGCGCCGGACCCGCTGCCGCCGGCCAATTGCCAGGGCGATATCTACATCCTGTGGGACAACACGCAGGCGCAAGGCGACTGGACCCTTGCCGATGGCGATCTGCAAACCGGCCAGGACCTCGAAACCGCCTGCCTCGTGTCGCTGTTTTCCGACGCGCTCGCGACGCCCGATTTTGTGCCGACCGATGGCACCACCGATCGCCGCGGCTGGTGGGCCGACTATTACGCGACCTCGCCGCTCGGTTCGAACCTCTGGCAACTCGACCGCGCCAAGGCGACCCGCGGCAATCTCGGGCTCGCGCAAAGAACCGCACAAAACTGCCTGCAATGGCTGATCGATGACGGGCTCGCCTCGACGATCCTCGTCAACACGCAATGGATCACCTCGACCATGATGGGCATCGCGATCGCCATCACCAAACCGGACGGGACCGAAACCCGGTTCATGTTTGGTTGGGCCTGGGACAACCTCGCCGCGCTCCGCTCGCCGGTCCGCATGATCGCGCCTTTCGGCTGATATGCCCTATCCCCGCCCGTCACTGACCGCGCTGCGCAACCAGTCGGTTCAAGACATCACGACGTCCGGCGTGCCCGGTCTCACCGGGCTGTTGCGCAATGCCGTCCTGCGCGTGCTCGCCTGGGTGATGGCCGGGCTCGCCTATTCGGTCTACGGCTACGCCGATTGGATTGCCCGCATGGGCGTGCCGTTCACCGCGCAGGACGAGTACCTATACGCCTGGGCCGCGCTGATCGGGATCTATCCCGAACCGGCGACGGCGAGCACCGGCACCGCGCAATTCCTCGGCAATCCCGGCTTGCCGATCGCCGCCGGAACGCCGCTCACCCTTGAAGACGGCACCCCGTTCCAGACCACCGGCGACGGTACGGTCGACGTCACCGGCCAGGTCACCGTAGCGATCGCGGCCGAGGTCAACGGCGCGTTTACCAATTGCCCCGCCGGAACGATCATTCGCATCGCAACGCCGATCCCCGGCATCAACTCGAACGGCACGACCGGGCTTTGCACCGGCGGCGCCGACGCCGAGACAAACGACGCGCTGCGCACCCGGATGTTGTTCAAGTACCGCCAGCCGCCGCAGGGCGGCGCGACCGCGGACTATGTCGAATGGGCAACGGAGGTCCCCGGGTGTACCCGCGCCTGGGCGGTGCCGAACGGCGCCGGCGCCGGGACCGTCGTCGTCTATCCGATGTTCGACGATGCCGAGGCCGCGTTTGGCGGGTTCCCGCAGGGGACCGATGGCGTCGCCACCGACGAGCCCCGTGCAGCGCCGGCGACCGGCGATCAACTTGCCGTCGCCGATCACATTTACCCGGTGCAGCCGGTCAACGCGCTGGTCTACGTCGTCGCCGCGGTGCCGTTCCCTGTCGACGTCACCCTCGAAGCCCTCGACCCGAACACCCTCGACATGCAGGCGCAGATCACCGCCGCGCTCAACGATATCTTTCTGGCGATCGGCTCGCCCGGCGGCTGGGTTTGGCCCTCCGATCTTTACGAGGCGATCCTCGCGACGCCGGGGATCAACCATTTTGATATCGATGCGCCGGCCGACCCGATCCAAGCGCCGGCGGGCAATTTGCCGGTCCTCGGCACCCTTACCTGTCCGCCGATCCCGCCACCCGCACCGGCCCCGAACGGTTGAGTGTACCCGTACCCGCCACCGACCAATTCACCCGAGGATTACCTCGCGCAGTTCCAAAAGCTGTTGCCGCGTGGGCGCGTGTGGCATCGCGGCTGGGGCTGGGTGCAGGATGCCGACCTCCTTACCCTCATGCCGACCTGGGCACGGCTACAAACCGCGCTCAACGGGCTTATCGGTGCAATCTTCCCCTGCACCCCGTCGCCGGCGATGCTGCCCGAGTGGGAGGCGACCCTTGGGCTCCCCGATCCCTGCATCGGGCCATTGTCGACGATCCAAGCCCGCCAATTGGCGGTTTGCGCCAAATTCGTTGGCCGCGGCGGACAATCGGCGAGCTACTTCGTGCGCCTCGCCAACAGCCTGGGTTACGACGCCGAGGTGGTGCAATTCGCGCCGTTCCGCTGCGGCATCAACACGTGCGGTCAGCCGCTCTATGGCGAGGATTGGGCCTATGCGTGGTCGATCGTCGTGCACCCGACCTCGATCATCTATTTCAGCACCGGCGTCTCGGCCTGCGGCGAACCGCTGCGCGATTGGGGCGACAAAATCCTCGAATGCCTCATCCACGAATACGCGCCCGCGCACACGATTCCGATCTTCCAATACGCGTTGACCGAGTCGGTTTGGGATAGCGACCTCGTGCCGGTGAGCATCTGGGACGACGGCGCGAGCATTTGGGATGAAGGGGCGATAGTGCCGCTATGACCTCGCAAATCGATCCGACCGTCCCCGTCGCGGGCAATCCGACCACCGCCAGCGTGCGGGCTAATTTCCTGACCGCTCAGGGCGAGATAACCGCGCTGCAAAACAAGACCAACGCCGCGCCGTTTCTGCCGCTCGCGGGTGGCGCGATGACCGGGCCGATGTACCTCGCCAACGACCCGACCGATCCGCGGATGCCTGCGACGAAAGCCTATGTCGACGCCGGGGGCGGCGGGGGCGGTGGCGGCATCCCCGAAGCGCCCGCCGACGATACGCTCTACGGTCGCTTGAATGGCGCTTGGTCACAGGCCGCGGCGCTTGCCGACATCACCGCCGCGATTGCCGCGCTGCCGGCGGCGACCGAAACCGTCTCGGGCCTCATCCAAATCGCGACGACCGCCGAGGTCACCGCCGGGACCGACGATACCGCCGCGGTGACTGCGCTCAAGCTCGCGGCGAAACTCGCGACCGCGACCGCTTCCTATCTGCCGCTGGTCGGCGGCACGCTGACCGGCAATCTCACCATCGCGCCGACACCCGCCGCCTCGTCGCCGACGCTCATCCTCAACAAGCCGGACGCGAACGGCGCGAACCTTATCGCGGGTCAACAGGCCGGCGCGCTGTTGTGGTCGATCGCGCTCGGCGGCAGCACCGGCGCCAACAACTTCGTGATCCACCGCCAGACCGGTGTTGCCGCCGGCGATGCGCTGACGATCGAGCAGGCCAACCCGTTTATCAATTTCGCCGGCTTCGTCAGCATCGGGCCGCAAAGCAACAACACGCCGCAGATGCCAATGATCGCCGGACCGAGCGCCAACCCGCCGGCGGCGCAAGACGGCTTTGTGCTCGCCGCGCGCCGGACGATCGCGCCGGCATCGAGCGGCGCTTATTACGATGGCGCGATCATCGTGTTGCACGGACCGTTCGCCAGCGGGAACCCCGGCGGCGTCGATATCGTCGTCGGGACGCAAGCGGCGGGCTATGGGGGCGCGGTCACGATCAACAGCAGCGGCGCGGTGACGCTGCCATCCTCGCTCTTTGTCCAAGGAACGGGCGGGTTGACGGTCACCAACAACGCGCAAGTCAACGGCTCAATGGTCGTCGCCGGCACCTTGACCGTCCAAG
>Ga0210383_10004507_pt1 | contig 12339 bp, 7 predicted proteins | sample IncBWC14OmetaG_FD_160072 | JGI IMG/M metagenome (GOLD analysis project Ga0210383, IMG submission 160072) | Forest soil microbial communities from Barre Woods Harvard Forest LTER site, Petersham, Massachusetts, United States - Inc-BW-C-14-O ...
TGAGACCAATGCGGCGCGCTGGTTCGTGCATGGATTGTTTGCGTAAGTGAGTCGTTTGCGTGCGTTTTTTCGCGTGAGAAAGTAGATGAGCGCGTATGCCGAACTGGCGGTGACCACCAATTTCTCGTTCCTGCGCGGCGCCTCGCATCCGCGGGAAATGGTCGAGACAGCCGACGAGCTCGGCCAAATCGCCGTCGGCATCGCCGACCGCAATTCGTTCGCCGGCGTGGTGCGCGCCTATGACGAGGCCAAAAACCGCAGCATCAAGTTCGTGGTCGGCACGCGGCTCGTCACCGTCGACGGTTTTGAAGTGCTCGCCTATCCGACCGACCGCCGAGCTTACGGCCGGCTTTGCCGCCTACTCACCACCGGCAATCTCGCCGCTGAGAAAGGCGAGTGCAGCCTGACTTTCGCGCAAATTCTCGGCGCTAGCGAAGGCCAGACGCTGATTGTCATCCCGCCCCTGGATTTGAAAGCCTTCGCTCATTGCCGCGAAAGCCGGCCAACGCTGGATCCCTGCTTTCGCGGGGACGAACGCAGAATGGATGCCTTCAGCACCCGCCTCGCCGCCCTCGCGCACGCCGCGCCCGGCCGCGCCTTTCTCGCCGGCATTCATTATCATCGCGGCGACGAGCAGCGCCGGCTCGGCCTGTTGGCCGAACTCGGCGCAGAGACCGGCGCACCGCTCGTTGCGATCAATGACGTGCATTATCACGTGCCGGAACGCCGGGCGCTTCTCGACGTGCTCACGTGCGTGCGCGAGAAATGCACCATCGCCGAAGCGGGTCTGCGGCTTTCTGTCAACGCCGAACGATACTTGAAAAGCCCGGCCGAAATGGCGCGGCTGTTCGCCCGCTTTCCCGACGCCATCGCCCGCACCGTCGAGATCGCGCAAGCCTGCACCTTCTCGCTCGGCGAGCTCAGATACGAATATCCCGACGAACCAGTGCCGCCCGGCAAGACCGCCCAGCGGCATCTGGAAGACCTCACCTGGGCGGGCGCGCGCGAGCGCTACCCCAAAGACAAATATCCCAACGGAATTCCGGCCGACGTGCAAGCGCGACTCAACGACGAGCTCGCTTTGATCGCCAAGCTCGACTACGCGCGCTATTTCCTCACCGTACACGATGTCGTGCATTATGCGCGCCGGCAGGAAAAGGAAATTCTCTGCCAGGGCCGCGGCTCTGCGGCCAACAGCGCGGTGTGCTATTGCCTCGGTATCACCTCGGTCAATCCGGAAAAGACCAAGCTTCTGTTCGCCCGCTTCATTTCCGAAAACCGCGGCGAGCCGCCCGATATCGACGTCGATTTTGAGCACGAGCGGCGCGAGGAAGTGATCCAATACATTTACCAACGCTACCGGCGCGACCGCGCCGCGATCTGCTCGACCGTGGTGCATTACCGTTCGCGCCGCGCCATTCGCGAAGTCGGCAAGGTGATGGGGCTGACCGAGGACGTCACCGCGGCACTGGCGAAAACCGTCTGGGGCTATGGCGACGGCCTGCCCGACGAGCATGTGCGTCAGGCCGGGCTCGATCCCTTAAATCCGGCGATCCGTCAGGCCGTGCAGCTCGCCGACCAGTTGATCGGCTTTCCCCGCCATCTCTCGCAGCATGTCGGCGGCTTCGTGCTCACCCGGGCGCCGCTTAACGAAACCGTGCCGATCGGCAATGCCGCCATGGACGATCGCACCTTCATCGAGTGGGACAAAGACGACATCGATACGCTCGGCCTGATGAAGGTCGACGTGCTTGCGCTCGGCATGCTGAGCTGCCTGCGCCGCGGGCTCGACCTTCTGCAGCGGCATTACGGCAAGAGCTATTCGCTCGCGAGCCTGCCGCAGGACGATCCGGCGGTCTACGACATGCTCTCGCGCGCCGATTCGGTCGGCGTGTTCCAGGTCGAAAGTCGCGCGCAGATGTCGATGCTGCCGCGATTAAAGCCGCGCTGCTTCTACGATCTCGTCATCGAAGTGGCGATCGTGCGACCGGGGCCGATCCAGGGCGACATGGTGCATCCCTATCTGCGCCGGCGCGACGGCATCGACGAGGAGCATTATCCCTCGCCCGATCCGGCGCACGGCCCGGCGAACGAACTCGAAGACGTGCTCAAGCGCACGCTCGGCGTGCCGCTGTTTCAGGAGCAGGCGATGCAGATCGCCATCACGGCGGCGAAGTTCACGCCCGACGAGGCCGATGGCTTGCGCCGCGCCATGGCGACTTTCCGCCACAATGGCAACGTGCATCTGTTCCGCGACAAGTTCATCACCGGCATGACCGCACGCGGCTACGATCGCGCCTTCGCCGAAAATTGCTTCGGCCAGATCGAGGGTTTCGGCGAATATGGTTTCCCGGAAAGCCATGCGGCAAGCTTTGCGCTTTTGGTCTATGCCTCGGCGTGGATCAAATGCCATTACCCGGACGTGTTCTGCGGCGCCATCCTCAACAGCCAGCCAATGGGCTTTTATCAGCCGGCGCAGCTCGTGCGCGACGCGCGCGCGCATGGCGTCGAGATCCGCCCTGTCGACGTCAATCGCAGCGATTGGGATTGCACGTTGGAGCCCGGAACCCCTGGCCCGACTATTCCCCCTTCGGAGGTTGGGGGTATGCGAGGCAATCATGCGGTGCGTCTGGGCTTCCGCCTCGTCCACGGCTTGAACGAAGACGAACTGAAAAAGCTCGTTGACGCGCGCGGCAACGGTTTTGCCTCGATCGAGCGGCTGGCGGCGGTCTCAGGGCTCTCGCGCTTTAGCATCGAGCGGCTGGCGGAGGCCGATGCGTTCCGCTCCATGGGCCTCGATCGCCGCGCCGCGCTGTGGACCGCGCGGCGGCTCGACGTCATCGGCATTCGTACGACGCGGCCTGTGGCGGCTGCGAAAGACGCAACCGCGAAGAGAAATAAATTTGGCGATGAAAGGTTGCCACTCCTGGCCCCGCACATGAGCGACGAATTGTTCCCCGAACCTGCGGTCGCGCTTCCCGCCATGCCGCTCGCCGAGCATGTGGTGGAAGATTATGTCGCAACCGGCCTGTCGTTGAAGGAGCATCCGGTGCGCTTCTTCCGCGCGCGGCTCACCGCGCGCGGCGTTCTGCGCAACGCGGCGCTGCGCGGCGAGGATTTGCGCCAGGACATGCGCGTGACCGTCGCCGGGCTGGTGTTGGTGAGGCAACGGCCGGGCACCGCGAAGGGCGTGATATTCATGACGCTCGAGGACGAGACCGACATCGCCAACATCATCGTCTGGCCGAAAGCCTTCGAGCAGAACCGCCGCATCGTGATGAGCGCACGTTTCCTTGCCGTGCGCGGCCGCCTGCAGCGCGCCGGGCTTGTGATCCATGTGGTGGCGGAAAGTTTTGTCGACCTGTCCGACGAGCTGCTGACATTACGCGATAACGGGGTGGGAGAAGACGGCGATCTATTCGCCCCGAAATTCTCCGGCAGCCAGCATCCGGTCGACACGCACTTGCTGCTGAAGAGCCGCGATTTTCATTGAGGCGCTTCACAGCAAGGCGTGGACGCCCACAAGGTTGGGGATGACGAGTGAGAGCACACTCTAACCGCCCTTCCCCACGCTCTTTTGCAGCACGCGGGCGAGCCGCTCGGAGAAGGAACGCGGATCGGCCGGGCGGTCGCCTTCGAGCACGCGCGCTTCGTCGAGTAGCAGATGCACCGCGTCTTCCTTGAGGCGCGTTTGCTCGCCGCCCAAGCCCGCAAGCGCCACCACGAGCTGATGCCGCGGATTGACTTCGAGGATCGGCTTTGATGCCGCGCTCAACCGCCCGGCGCCGGCCAGCATGCGCTCGAGCGCGCGATCGGGACCGAGATCGGACGCCACCAGACAGACGGCGCTGTCGGTCAGCCGCTCCGACGCGCGCACCTCGGCCACGGCGTCGCCGAGTGTCGTCTTCATGAACGCCAAAAACTGCTTGACCGCATCCGCAAGCTCCGGCGCCGACGCCTCCTTGGCGTCGAGGAGCGGAATGGCCGCGAGATCGGGGGCACCCTGGGTCACCGATTTCAACGACTTGCCGTCGAAGGCGGGCGCCGACATTACCCAGAAAGAATCGACCGGATCGGCGAGCAGCAGCACTTCGATGCCGCGCGCGCGAAAGCCTTCGAGATGCGGCGAAGCTTTCAGCAGCTCGAGGTCGTCGCCGGCGAGATAATAGATCGCCATCTGATTGGGCTTGAACGCCGCCACATAGTCTTTGAGGCTTCGCCATTCATCGGCGGCGGTGGTCTTGAACCGCGCCAGCGCCAGCAGCGCATCGCGGCGCTCGAAATCCTCGTACACGCCTTCCTTGAGGACGACACCGAACAGGTCCCAGATTTTCTTGTAGTTGTCCGGCTCCTTGTCGGCGAGCCGCTCCAACTCGGCGAGCACGCGGCTGGTGGCGCCTTTTCTGATGGCGCCGAGAAGCGGGCTTTCCTGGATCTTCTCACGCGAGACGTTGAGCGGCAGATCGGCAGAGTCGACCAGTCCGCGCACGAAGCGCAGATAACGCGGCAGGACGTCCGCATCGTCGGTGATGAAAACGCGTTTGACATAAAGCTTGATGCGGCCCTTGCGGTCGGGATCGAAAAGATCGAACGGCCGCGAACCGGGAACGAAGAACAGAGCCGTATAGTCGTGCCGGCCCTCGGCGTGAAAGTGAATGGTGAGGGCGGGCTCGTCGAACTGGCCGGCAACGCTGCGATAGAAGTCGGTATAGTCGGCCGGCGTGATCGAGGACTTCGGCTTGGCCCAAAGCGCCGCGCCGTCGGTTATCTCGGCAACTTCCGCGCCTGGCTTCTCGACGATCGCGATCGGCACCGGCACATGGCCCGATTGCGCGCGCACCAGCCGTTCGATGGTCGCGCGCTCGGTATAGGACTTGGCGTCGGTCATGAGATGCAGCACGACACGGGTGCCGCGGTGCGGCGCGTACGCCGCCTCCACCGCCGCCACGGCAAATGCGCCCTTGCCGTCCGACGACCAGACATGCGCCGTCTCACTGCCGGCGCGACGCGAAAACACCTCGACCTTTTCGGCCACCATGAAGGCCGAGTAGAATCCGACGCCGAAGCGGCCGATCAGCGCCGTCTCTTCTTCGCTCTTGGCCGCATCCAGCCGGTCGATGAAGGCCTTGGTGCCCGAGCGTGCGATGGTTCCGAGCGACTCAACCAACTCCTCGCGGCTCATGCCGATGCCGTTGTCCTCGATCATCAGCTCGCGGCGCTCGGCATCGACCGTGATGGTGATGCGCGGCTTCGGATCGTCGCCGAGGAGCGCGTTCGCGGCGATCGCCTCGTAGCGCAGCCGCTCGCAGGCGTCGGCGGCGTTCGAGATCAGCTCGCGCAAGAACACCGATTTCTCGGAATAGACCGAGTGCACCATCAGCTGCAAAAGCTTGGCCACATCCGCTTCGAATGGGCGGCTTTCCGAACGGCTCTCCTCGGCAACAGTCATGACGGCACTCCGGTGATTTTCTTGGCACAATTTCTTGGAGCGAATTCGTGCTCGAATTCTCCCGCCGAGATGGCGAGGACGCGCCGCGCAGTCAAGCCCCGAAAAAGTGGGTCAAGACGAGGCCAGCATGTCGGGCGTATGGATGTGCTCGGGCCGCACGCCGACGGCGAGGAGCCGACCAGGGATGCGCTGAAGCAGCGGCAGTGCGCCGACGAGCTTGAACAGAAGCGGCGGTCTCGGCCGCTCGGTGCTGGCCAGCGCCGGGCTGATGATGCGCTTCTGCATCGTCAGTTGCAGCGCCTGGGTAAAGCGCACCGGGAAGCTCCGGCGCGCCTCGATGGCGCGCAGGTCGTCATCGCTGGCGGTGCCGGCTTTGAGCGGAGCGGCAAGCCGGTTGGCCGCGGCGACCGCATCCTGTACGGCCAGATTGACGCCAACGCCCCCGATCGGCGACATGGCGTGCGCCGCATCGCCGATGCAGATCAGACCCGGCCGCCACCAGCGCCGCAGCCGATCGACCGCCACGCTCAACAGCTTGATGTCGTCGAAGCTTTTCAATTCATCGATGCGGTCAGCCAGGAACGGCGACATGAAAACGACCCGCTTGCGGAACGCGTCGAGCCCTTCGGCCTTGATCCGATCGATGCCGCCTTTGGGAATGACATAGGCGCACTGCCAATAGTCGCCACGGTTGAGCATGATCATCATGACGCCAGCCTCGAAATGGCCGAACGTCTCGGTATCATCGTTGTCCTTGTGGGTGAGGCGAAACCACAGCACATCCATGGGCGCGCCATAGTCATCGCTCGTAAAGCCGGCTTTCTCGCGCACGGTCGAATGACGGCCGTCGGCCCCGACCACGAGATCGGCGCGGATCGACAATTCGCCCTCGGACGTCTTGGCGCGCAGCCCTTTGACGCGGCCACCTTCCTCGATCAGGTCGGTCGCCTCGGCGCTCATGTGCAGGTCGAAGGTCGGATAGCGTCTGCCCTGCGCGGCGATGAAATTGAGGAAATCCCATTGCGGCATGAGCGCGATGTATTTGCACCGCGTGGGCAGGTGCCGCAGGTCGATCATGTGCACGCGCTCGGCACCGATCAGCGCACTCATCCGATCGACTTTCTGGTGCGGAAGCTTGAGGAATTGCTCAAGCAGGCCGAGCTCGGCCATCAGCTCCAAGGTCGAGGGATGGATGGTGTCGCCGCGGAAATCACGAAAGAAGTCGGCGTGCTTCTCCAGCACCGCGACATTGACGCCGGCGCGCGCCAACAGAAAGCCGAGCATCATTCCGGCGGGACCGCCGCCGGCGATGGCGCACGTTGTGGCGATGGTCGCGTTCGGCATGTTCCGGCCCTCCCGCGCGATTGATCCGCCGAGCGCCGCCAAGCGCCGTCAGGCCGCCGGCTGCGGCGCCTGCGGTGCGACGCCGAGTTTCTTCTGCAGACTCGTCGACGACGTGGTGTATTGAAAGACTAGGCGCTTGTCCGGATAGACGTAGTGGTGCGCTTTCTGCGCCATCAGCGCGCCTTCGTGGAAACCCGAGAGGATGAGCTTAAGCTTGCCCGGATACCAATTTATGTCGCCGATGGCGAAAATTCCGGGCACGCTCGTCTCGAACGCCGAGGTCTCGACCGGGATGAGCTCGTTGTTCTTGAGCTCGAAGCCCCAGTTGGCGACCGGCCCGAGCTTCATGGTCAGTCCGAAGAACGGCAACAGCGCATCGCAGGCAAGCTCATGCATCGAGCCGTCGTTGCCCTTGACGATGGCCTTGCTGAGCTGACCGTTGGCGCCGTGCAGCTGCGTGACCTGACCGAGCAGAAAGTCGATCTTGCCCTCGCCCACGAGCGCCATCATCTTGTTGACGCTGTCGGGAGCTGCGCGAAATTCGCTGCGCCGATGCACCAGCGTCAGGTGGTTGGCGATCGGCGCCAGATTGAGCGTCCAGTCGAGCGCGCTGTCGCCGCCGCCGACGATCAGGATGCGTTTGTCGCGAAACCGATCCATCTTGCGCACGGCATAGTGCAGCGACTTGCCCTCGTAGGGCTCGACGCCCGGGATCGGCGGCTTCTTCGGCTGGAACGAGCCGCCGCCGGCGGCGATGACAACGACCTTGCTCTCGAACACATTCCCCTGATCGGTGGTGAGGCGAAACAGGGGATCGCCGATCTTTTCCACCTTCTCGACCATCTCGCCGAGGTGGAACTGCGGATTGAACGGCTTGATCTGCTCCATCAAGGCGTCGACCAGCCCCTGGGCGCTGGTCATCGGGACGCCGGGAATGTCGTAGATCGGCTTTTCCGGATAAAGCTCGGCGCACTGCCCGCCGATCTTGTCGAGAATGTCGATGAGATGCGTTTTCATGTCGAGCAGGCCGAGCTCGAACACGGCGAACAAGCCGATCGGGCCGGCGCCGACAATGACAACGTCTGTTTTGATAGGTTCAACCATAACGTATCCGTACTCGTCCAGGAAAGCGTCTGATGCGGTGAATGGGGTTGCGAGTGTCTAAAGCACATCCCGATCGGATGGAAGAGGAGGCTTTCGCACCTCCGCCGCCCACGCCGATTTGATCCAGTCACGATTGAAATATGCCAGCGGGCGCGGCAATTGGAAAAAAACGATCTCGAACCGCATCGAGGCCGAGCTTGCCGCTGCTGCGGACATGGCGACGGCCGGTGTCGGTCGTGAAATCGCGCAGGGCCGCGAACCCCCGCTAAGCCTGCCGCTCGGGCGTGCGCACCACGAGGCCATCGAGATCGTCGGTGACCTTGATCTGGCAGGACAGCCGGGAGGTCGGCTGCACCCCAAAGGCAAAGTCGAGCATGTCTTCTTCCATGGGCGAAGGCGCGCCGACCTTTTCGCGCCAGCCCTCGTCGACGTAAACGTGGCAGGTCGAGCAGGCGCAGGCGCCGCCGCATTCGGCTTCGATCCCGGGCACGCCATGCTTGATCGCCGTCTCCATGACGGTCGAGCCGACCTCTCCCTCGACCGTGCGAGCTGTGCCCTCGACGTCGATAAAAGTGATTTTGACCATGTGGGAAGGCAATCGCTGGAAAGAGAAAAAACCCGTAGCCGGCGGGAATGGTCGCGGGCGAAGCCGGCCGGCGCAGTCTTCTATCGGTTCGGGCCGCGCGGCGCCAGCCCTTGATCGGCATTCCAGCGGGCGACTAGAGGCCCGAACATAGAGACGGCGAGCGGAAAGAAAGCGAGCGGCCGAAGAACTCAGTGGTCGCGCACACGGCCGCTGTCGGGGACGGGCGCAGCATGGACTTGGCGCAAGTGCACGCCGATCGCAAGCCGCGTCTCGAAACTTGCAGCTTCGAGCTCGGCGATCGCCGCCAGCATTGCGGCAGCGTCGGCAGCACCAATCGCGGCTTGTTCGAGCCGCTCAGCCGCCTCCGCCACGCGCCAGGCGCCGATACCGCGCGCCGAGCCTTTCAGGGTATGAGCGGCCGTGCCGTGCGCGCCGGGCCGGCACCGGCGATGCATTCGAGCGTCATCGCTGTCTGGCGAACGAAAATCTCCAGGACTTCCCGTTCGAGAGCGCGGCCGCGGAGCGTCATGCGCTCAAGATGGACGTGATCGATACTCGTCGACGCCTGCTCGCGCGCCGGCAAGCGCGCCGCGCTGGACTGGGTCACCATATGCCTCCCGAGATTTTCTTCCCCTGCTTCCGCCCAGCATCGCAGGGGTGGCACGAAAAAGCGGTAAATAGCGGCGCCCGCCAAGCGGCATGGCCCGTCCATTTCGGCGCTCTGGGTAAGCGTGGCGTTACCGCGACACGTGCGGGTCGCCTTGCTCCCGTGCTTCGCACAAAAAGGCGGGTGCCACGCGGATCTTATGCCGAATTGCCCTTAAGCGGCCAAACACCGGCCGCATTGTTGTCCGCACAATGGCGGATATCGTTTGGGGAGCCCGAAATTGCGGATTAAGGTAACCAAATCGTTAAGCCGTTAACGATGATTAAAAGATGGTTACCGACCCGGTTTCTTTCGATCCGCCAGACCAATAGGATTGGCTCTGGCAGTAGGACGTGAGGGCGGGGGAAGTCCTCATGCGGATGGGTACTTGAACGATAAACGCCTTCGTGGGTGCGGCCGAGTTCGCTCGGATCGCCCTGGCTTGGCGTAATTCGCGAGGCGACGACCGACATGGCCAACAACCCGAAGAAGATTGTGGATCCGACCGAGGCGGCACTCTCGGCGATTCAAGAGGCTTTGAAAGTCCGGGATGATGAGGACTTGCCGGATGGCCGCACGGTGCGCGTTTCCGCGCCTGCTCATGAAGAGTGGGACGACAGCCCTGCGATCGGCAACCAGCATGCGTTCGAGCCGGAGGAGGTAAGCCCCCCGATCGGCGGGCCGCGCGCCTACCCGGCCAATGACGACCAGCAGTCGATCGGCCAGATCCTGCGCGCACTGCAGAACCGCCCTCCCCGCACCTCCTATCTGGTGGCGAGCATCTTTTCCGGCGCCTGGATTCTCGGCTGTCTGTCGCTGTCCTGGGCGTATCTGGGCGACGTGAGCGCCGCGCTCGGCCCCAATCACTCGCCGATGGCGATCTTGATCGGACTGGGCACAGCGGCGCTGCTGCCCATCATCTTCTTTTTCGGCGTGGCGCACATGGCCTGGCGCTCGCAAGAGCTGCGGCTGATCGCGCAATCGATGGCGCAGGTCGCCCTGCGGCTCGCCGAGCCGGAGAGCGTGGCACGCGAGTCGATCGTCACGGTCGGACAGGCGATCCGGCGCGAAGTCGCCGCCATGGGCGACGGCGTCGAGCGGGCGCTCGCGCGAGCGAGCGAGCTCGAAGCGATGGTGCGCAACGAAGTGGCGGCGTTGGAACGTACCTACAGCGATAACGAAGTACGTATTCGCGGGCTGCTGCAGGACCTCGCCAACCAGCGCGACACCCTGGTCGGGCAGGCCGAACAAGTGCGCTCCGCCATCAACAACGTGCACATCGACCTGACGCAGGATCTATCGACCATCAGCGACCTGGTCGGCCAGCAGGTGAACGAGGCCGCCGAACGCATCACCCATTCGCTCGCCGAGAAAGGCGAGCACATCACTGTGGCGCTCGGACAGATCGGCGACAACATGATCCAGCAGCTCTCCGTGCGCGGCGAAGACCTGATCGTGCGCCTGGAAGGCGCCAGCGAAGAGACCGCGCGCGCGCTTGCGACCGCGAGCGACCAACTCACCACCAGCCTCAACTTCAAGACCGATCATATCAGCGAGGAGTTCTCCGAGATCGCCCGCGGCCTGGAAGACATGATGTCGGCCCGGCTCGACGCCGTGACTGACAATTTCTCTGAAAAATCGCTCACCGTGGTCGATATGATGGTCGGCCGCTCGCAGGAGCTTACCGACTCGATCGTCAACACCTCGAGCCAGCTCGCCGAGACGTTTGCAGCGCGCGCCGAGGAAGCCAACTCGACGCTGAAGGCGTCCGGTGAATCGATCGTTCTCGACCTCAATCTGCGCGGCGGCGATGTCGCCAAGAAGCTCGAAGCCGCCGGCACGCGCGTCGCCGAGACGCTGATCACGCGCACCGCCAAGATGACCGACACGGTGCGCGAGACCGCCGAACAGGTGGCGGAGACGCTCGCCGCGCGCACCGGCGACGTGACCAATACGCTCAAAGCCAGCGCCGATCAGGTCGCGGGCGTCGTTTCCGCCCATGGCGATGAGGTGCAACAGCTGTTGGCGACGCGGCTTGCCGCCTTCGAGCAGATGTTCGGTCAATCCGGCGCCGAGCTCGGCGAGAAAATCTCCCGCGAAACCTCGACGCTCGGCACGCTGATCACCCGCCACCTTGCCGAGTTCGACCGCACGGTGAAGACCTACGGTTCGGAACTGGTCGAGCGGCTCGGCGCTCGTACCCAAGACGTCTCGGAGTCGATGCGCAGCTACGTCGACAATTTCGACACCCGGGTGACCGCCAAAGCCGCCGAAATCGGTACCAATCTCGACCAGCGGCTGACCAGCTTCGAGCAGACGCTCGACAGCCGCACTACGACCATCACCGAAACCTTGGCCGCGCGCGTGATTGATATTGCCAAGACGTTCAACGAGGGCGGCCGGGACGTCGTCAACGCAGTCGACAAGCGGATCGTCGATGTAACGACGGCGATCGACGCGCGCGCCGCCAAGCTCGCCGAGACGCTCGGCCAGCGCGGCGGCGAAATCGACAAAGTACTGGGCGGACAGGCGCTCAAGGTCGCCAATGCGCTCGACAGCCGCATCGGTCACCTCGAGCACCTCCTGGTCGGCCGTACCGAAGCGGTCAGCCAGCAAATCGAGTCGCGAAGCCGGGCCGCTGCCGACCTCCTCAACGCCCGGATGGAAGAGCTGTCGGAAGCCATCAGCGCGAACGCCGGCAACGCCGAGAAATCGCTCGGCGAGCTCACCGCCCGCACGGTGGAAGCGCTCGGCAAGAATGTGACCGCCAGCAGCGCGGCGAGCGAAGCGCTCGGTCGGACCGCCGCCGCGGCCACGGAAGCGCTTAACCGCACCACCGCCGAGGCGACCGTCGCGCTCAATCGCAGCGCCACCACCTTGAGCAACAATATTGCGACCAGCGCCGGGGCCGCGAGCGACCTGCTCGGCAAGGCGACGCAAAGTGCTACCGAGCTGGTGAGCAAGAGCGCCGCCACCGCCCACGATGCCATCACCAAGATCGGCGATGGCGCGGCCGCCACGATCGCCCGCAACTCGGCCGCCGCCAACGAGGCGATCGGCAAGACCGGCGAAAAGGCGGCCACCCTCATGACCAGCAGTGCCGCCGCCGCCAACGAGGCGATCGGCAAGACCAGCGAGAACGCCGCAGCCCTGGTGACCAGGAGCGCCACTACCGCCAACGAGGCGATCAACAAGACCACCGAGACCGCC
>Ga0210383_10004509_pt1 | contig 12332 bp, 9 predicted proteins | sample IncBWC14OmetaG_FD_160072 | JGI IMG/M metagenome (GOLD analysis project Ga0210383, IMG submission 160072) | Forest soil microbial communities from Barre Woods Harvard Forest LTER site, Petersham, Massachusetts, United States - Inc-BW-C-14-O ...
GGCGGACGGCGCGATCTCAATGTGCGTGTGCATCGTCGAGAGCACCTGCGGGTGGTCGTTGACCAGCACGGTGATCGGCTCCGGCTTGGGGTCGACGCGGTGCAGTGTCGCCGCGCCCTCGATCCCGGTCATGCCGATCGTGACCTCGGCTTCGCCGTTGGCACGGAGTTGCTTCATGACGGCGCTCGACGCGGCCATCCACGACGACCCGCGGTGCTGGTCGACGTCCGGGCTCTGGTTCCCCAGCCAGATCTCGCGGGCCAGCGTCGCCTCACGATGCGAGACCGTGCGATCGACGTGGATCTTGCCCAATTTGTTCGACGGCTTGAGCACATTGGTCGCGTCGTCGCTCAGGTGCAGCTCGTCGGGCGTAAGGCTCAGGACTAAGATGTCGCGCTCGAAATCGTAGCGCGACGTGGAATCGATCGGCTGGGTGGCGTAGGTGAGCAGGACGCCCGGTTTGAGGGGGATGGTCTGTCCCGCTATTGCCTGTGGGCCGATGACGAGCAGGGTAGCCACGCTGGCGAGCGTGACGCCCCCGAGCAATCGTCGCATGTGTTGTCGAGGCGAGAGGCGAGGAGGGTCGCGGGAAATTGCAGCCCGAAGGGTAATGCAGTAACCTCACCCCGTGCATCGGATACGCTTGTCTTGGGTCGTCGCCGGGATCGCGGTGGCCGTGGTGGCCTGGGGCGTCGTGAGCGCGTCGCCCGTGGGCTTTTGGGGTCTCTTTCTGCTCGCCGTCTTCGGCGTTCCGCTGCTGGTGGGTCGCGGTCTGTTGTCGGTCCTGCGCGTGCGAAACCGGTGGGCCCGCCTGGGCATCTATACGCTGCTGATGCTGGCGGGCCTCTGCATCGGCGTCTGGTTGTTCGCGCGGTCGTTCAAGCCACAGATGTAATGGATACGCCATCGGGTGATCGAGCCGCGTTACGTTGAGGCGCACTCAACAACACGGAGAATCGGCGATGAATGCCCGCCAGTCCTATCTTCAGTCGCTGCTCCCCAAGCCTTCACCAGTCTCCAATCCGTCGCTCCTCACACTGGCAACGGCCACGATCCCCATCGTGGACCTGCCAAAGACGAGCGACCCGAAACCAAAGCCGAAGCCCTGGAATCCGTCGCAGTTCGAGCTCTGGGTAGAGGACGGAGTGGTATGGGATCTCAAGACGCTCACGGTGATGGGATTCATCGACTACTCGTCGATCGCACCGTATTTCGCGCCGACGCCTTTCAAGGCGAACAAGACCATGTTCGGCGGCAGCCCGTTCTCGCTCACCGACTTTCCGACGTACGGACTGTGGGATGACGACCCGGCCATGGGGTGGATCTTCAGCGCGCTCAACATGCTGTCGTTCCTCCCGACCGCGTGGTACCTGTTCCGTGGTCAGGGCCTGACGAACGGCAAGACGTCGCCGCCAGGCGGAGCCGGTCCAGCGGCGTCGGCCAAGGATATGGGATTATTCCTGGCGCAGTCGCCGAGCGGCACGCAGACGTTCAGCGCGAAGTACGTTGGCTACATGTGGCAGGTCAAGCCGACGCTCCAGCCGTGGTGGCCGCCGGCTTGACGCAGTACGCTAGCTACACCCCGAAGCCGTAGCGGACTTGAGGACGTTCACCCGGCCGAAGTTATAGGCGGGGTCAGGGCGCTTGCCGGTGATGTTGTCGGCGTTCTTGAGGATGCACTGCTCGACCGCCGACGGCGTGAGCGTGCCTGCCTGGGCCTTGATGACCGCCGCCTCGCCCGCGACGAGCGGTGAGGCGAAGCTCGTGCCGATGCCAATGAGATATTGATTCTCTTGCCCGGGACAATCCGCGGTCGCCGAGCTGCACGCGCCGATGACCCAGATCGAGTCCAGCGAGGCCTGCGGTACGCTATCCGGGCCTTCATTGCCGCCGGGAGCGAACACGCCGACGCCCGCCGAACCGTAGTTCGAGTACACGGCGATGCTGTCGTAGTCCTGGAATGTCCCGGTGTAGATCGGGCCGGTCGCGCCGACGGAGAGGACGTGCGGCGTGCCGCCGGGCCACTCCAGGCTGTCGACATAACTCGCGGTGGGCGTCATCGCCGTATTGAAATTGAGCGATTCGTTGCCCGCGGCGGCGACGACGACCGATCCGCGCGACACGCAGTACTGCACCACTAACTCGAGCAACGTCGCCAAGTCCATGTCCCCGCTGAGCAGGCGATTCAAGTAGCCGCCGAGGCTCATGTTGATCACATCGGCGTTCAAGTCCGAGGCGTAGACGAGCGCGTTGAGCAAGCCGAAGAACGAGCCGTTGCCGCTGTCGTCGAGCACGCGCACCATCGTGACGGTCGTTTGCGGTGCGGTGCCCGCGATCACGACCGAGTTCGTCGTCACGATCGAGCTCACGAACGTGCCGTGGCCAACGACATCGTGATAGTACGGCAGCGGGTTCTGCTGGAGCGAGTCGGTCGGCGCGAACGCGAACGATGTGCTGTTGGTGAGGTCGATCTTACCCGCCAGCTCCTGATGCGCGGTGTCGACGCCCGAGTCGAGGATATAGACGTGCGTACCCGCGCCTTGCGAGGTGTGGGCCCATGCGCTGTCCGCGTGGGCCACGTGCATGTTCCACTGCAGCGTGACCGCCGCGGCCGAGGCCGGCCCGGCCTTCGCGTGGATGCTTCGGCCCGCGGCGAACTTGACGATCCGCGGCGTGGATGCGGGTCGCAGCTTGAAGACGAAATCAGGGACCACGGCGCGTGCGCCGCCGGTCGACACGAGCGCGCTCGCCGCCGCGGGCGACAAGCCCTTAACGAGCGCGAGACCGAAACTGGTCTGGACGCGCAGGATCTGCCCGCCCGCCTTGTGGATGGCCGCGGTGAGCGCCGGGGACGGCGTTCCCGGGCCTCCGAGCTCTACGATGTACCGTGCGGCGGCCGGGAGCGGGGTCGTCGACCGCACGTGGGACGTACCCGTCACCGTCGCGTCCGTGCAGGCGGCGACAAACCCGAGCGCCAGGCAAGCCAGGCGAAGACCAGCAGATCGAGACATTGTGGCGAACATGCGCGCGTGCACAGATGGCGTCAACTCCCTCGCGCTCCGGCGTCCCCGCGCTACATTGTTGCGCGTGCGCCCTCTTCGTGTCACCTGGGTTCCCTTCGCCGCCGCCGCGCTCGCGGCCTGCGGTCACTCCACCTCCCCGCCACCACCGAGCTTCTCGGTGGCCCGCCACCTGGACTCGATAGCGGTCTCGGCCGCGCAGTCACAGGATCTCGGACGCGACTTCTACATGACGTTCGCGATCGCCGTGCTCGGCGAGGGCGTCTCCGCGGCGCCCGTATCTCTGTCGGTCAACGGTGCGACCCAGACCTTCCAGGGTGTCGGACTCGAGATCGTCGAGGTCCTTGGAGGAGCGAATCCGGTGCCCACCGACTCGTTGTTCGTGTACACTCTGTGGACGAATCCGGACGCCGTCTCGCTGGTATCGCTGGAGGCCTTCCAGCCGGACACGGTCGATGAGCTCGCCGACGTCGAGGACACGGTGGCGAATACCAACTTCGTGCAGACCAGCACCTCGCCGGCCGTCACGGTGGGGACGTTCACGCAAAGCGGCAGCTGCCGCGCGTTGACGTCGATCATCACGGGGTCGTACCTCATCAACGGCACGACGTGCACGAGCGGAACGCTCACCGGGTCCTTTCAGTTCCAGGTCAGCGCCTCCGGCTCGGCGCCCGCCAACGCGTTCGTGTTCGGCACCACGTCGCTCCCCGCGGTCCGGATCGTGTTACCCGCGGGAGACGGCGGACAGCAGCGCCTTCGGGCACTGCGCATACGTCGCTAGGCCCGCCGGCGCGACCGTACGTACCGGATCACCCACGCCACAAGGGCGCCCAGCACGATTAGGACGGCGGCGACCTCGGCGATGAGTATCCGCATCTGGTCCATCATGATGAACGGCCCGCTCTCGGTATAGAAGCCATTGAACCGGTCGACGGCCGTCGGCAGCGCGAGCACGTCGGCCCTGGTCATCTCCAAGGCTCGCTCGTGCGGGTGGTACTGCGAGTAGAAGTCGAATGTGTGACCGGCGGAGTCGAGCTCGATGTGACCGCCGAGGGCGTATGTCACGGGGCGGCTGGCGATGAACGCCGCGACACGGCGGGCGCTGGCGCGGTCGGCGTCGGCGTCATCGATCAGCAGGCGGCCCGGCATCAGGAAATCGCCGGTGAATAACAAGGCCGTGTTCCGGTCGTAGAACGCGACGTGCGTGGCGTTGTGGCCCGGTGTTGGCAGCACGTCGACGATGCGGCCGCCGAGGTCGAGCGTGGCGACACCGGTCGGCCAGCTGGTGGTGAAGCCGTAGAAGCGCTTCACGCTTTCCAAGTCGTAGCCGACGACCTCGACCCGTGGGAGCCCGGCGAACTGCGGGTCGCCCGCGCGGTGGTCCAGGTGGCGATGCGTGTGCACGACCAGGAGCGGGAGGTTCGGCGGGAGGAGGCCGAGCACCGTCTGGGCGAGTGGCATCGCGTGCGGGTCGGCGACGTCGCCGTCGTCGATCAACAGGGCGCGCGTCGACCCGATCAGCAGGTACATGAACGGCGCTTCGAACGTCGCGCAGAGATTCTCGCGCAGGACGAACGTGTGCGCGTCGTAAGCCTGCACCTGGATCGGCGGGGCGCGATGCGACGCGCAGTCTTTGGCGCCCTCGTCCCAGCGCGCCTGCAACTGCAGCAATGTTGCCAATAAGAGCATGCCCAATGTAACGTTCGTTTCATGGCCACGCGCAAGGCCCAACTCCTGTCGGCCGCTGTCGATTACTTCGTCGCGCACGGCGTCGCCGATCTCTCACTGCGACCGATGGCCGCGACGCTGGGCACCAGCGCCCGGTTGCTGATCTTTCACTTCGGGTCGAAGGAGCACCTCATTCTGGAGGTGCTGGGCGAGATCCAGCGGCGACTGCAGGCGTCATTCCAGGGACTCGTCGAGACCCGGTCACCCATCAAGAGCTATTGGCTGTGGGCGACGCGGGCCGAAAACCTGCCATCTTTACGACTGCTGTACGAGGTGCAGATCATCGCGATCCAGAACCCGCGCGTCTATGGACGGTATCTCGAACAGCACGCGACCGACTGGCTCGCGATCGCCGAGGCAGCGATGTCGAAATCACTGCGATCGAGAACGATGGCCACCCTGTGCATTGCGGTGTTCGACGGCCTCTTTCTCGAATTGCTGAGCACCGGTGACCGGGCGCGGACCACGCGAGCGCTCGACCGGTTCGTCGAGATCGCCCGGGCTAGTGCAGGATCCGGTAGAGCCGCGCGAACCGGTCGAGGGCGTGCGCGTCCGTCGGATCGAGCACGACGGCCCGCTGGTAGTCGGCGAGCGCGCTGAGGCCCAAGTCCCGCTTGGTGCGATCGGATTGCGACCAGAGCGCCTCGCGCGCCTCCCCGCGCCAGAGATGGCCAACGGCCCCTCCCGGCGCGCCGGCGACCGCATAGTCGAGATCCGGGAGCGCGTCGCGCGCGCGGCCCACGCGCACGAGCATCTGCCCGCGCTCGAGATGGAACTGCGTCTCGTCGCCGTAGCCGATCGCGCGCGTGTAGGCCGCCAGCGCCCGGTCCTCGTCGCGCTCAAGCTCGAACACCTCGGCGCTGTCCAAAACGATATACCCGGCCAACGCGTGGAGCCGTGGATTGCTGTCGGCCATCGCTTGCGACGCGTCGGTGAACGCGCGCATCGCCGCGTACGAGCCGCCCCAGCGCGGCACGATATTCCGGAGGTACTGGCGACGCAATGAGAAGCTCGCCGGAATATCCTCGAGGCCTTTGGCGAGATATCGTTGCGAGACGACGGTGTCGCCCGACGTCCGCGCCGTGTACAGCAGCACCATGTACGCCTCGGCCGACCGCGGCGTCAGAGCGAGGGCCGAGTCGACGCAGCTCGCGGCTTCCTTGAACAAGTCGTTCATGCGCTGCATCGCCTGCTGCGGCGTGTTCTTCGCGTAGGCGGTGCCCCGCGCGCTCCACGCCTGCCCCTGCAAATAGACCGCCCGGGCGAGGTGGGCCGGCGCCGACGCCGGCCGGTCGTGAGACCAGTGCGCGAGTGGCGCGGCCAACGACGTATCGCCCGCCATGGCATCGTAGGCGCCAAAGAGGTAGCCCTCGGTGCGATAGTCGCGGTGCGCGCTGTCGGCCGCCGCCGTGAGCAACGAGTCGAGCGTCGAGAACTCGCCGCGGAGGACGAGGCGGCGGATCGCGAGCGCGTTCGCCGTCCGTGGCGGATACCCGTTCGCGCCGCTTGTCGGAATGGTCAGGGTACTGTCATCGAGCCCCGGCATGCCGCGAGCGGTCGCGTAGGCCGCGTCACGCGAGGCCTGCGTCGGACCACCACAAGCGAATGCGCCGCATGTAACGAGCAACAGGCCCATTGCCCTCATACCCGGGGGACGCGGCGGGAGGCGGCCAGGCAACTCGGGTGGCATATTGTACGCCCATGAGAATCTGCTTCGCTCTCGCGCTCATCCCGAGCGTCGCGTTCGGCCAGGTCGACCCCGCGAATTTCAGCGACATGCGGTGGAGGCTCATTGGCCCATACCGCGCCGGTAACGTGTACTCCGTGACCGGCATCCCGAGTGATCCGAACACGTATTACATCGGGACGCCCGAGGCTGGGGTCTGGAAGACGACCGACGGCGGAACCGTGTGGCAACCGATCTTCGACGACCAGCATGTGCCGTCGGTCGGCGCCGTGGCGGTGTCCGAGAGCAACCCGAAAGTCGTCTACGTCGGCACGGGCGATCCGACCGGGTGGTCATTCACGCCCGGCAATGGCGTGTACAAGAGCACCGACGCCGGAGCAACCTGGCGAAACCTCAGCCTCGAGCAGACGAAGTACATCACATCGCTCCTCGTCGACCCTCACAACGCCAACATCGTGCTCGTCGGCGCGCTGGGCTCGCGAGAATTCTTCGGCGACACGAGTAGCGCGCGCGGGGTGTATCGCTCGATCGATGGCGGGAAGACGTGGAAGCGGGTGCTGTTCGTCGACCCGTACACCGGCATCGGGGGCATGACCGCTGACGCCGCCAACCCGGCGATCATCTATGCGGCGCTGCGGCGCACCAAGGCTGACACGGCCCATCCGCTCGGCGTGACCATCTACAAGTCCATCGATAACGGTGCGACCTGGCATCCGGTCGCGGGCCAGGGATTGCCCAAGAACGCGAGGTTCGAGGTCGCCGCGAACGGGCGGCGGGTGTACGCCGAACGGAGTGGGAATGGCCGCGATGCGAGTGGCCTGTACCGGTCGGACGATGGTGGCGCGACGTGGACGATCGCGACGAAGCAGTTGCTCAGCGCGGGCGGTGGGCCGATCTATGTCGACCCCAAGAACCCCGACGTGCTCTATCTCATGGGGACCGCGATGTATCGGTCGACCGATGGCGGACATCGCGTCGACGCGCTCAAAGGATCGCCCGGTGGTGATGATCCGCGCGACCTGTGGATCGACCCCTCGAACCCACGTCGGATGCTGCTGGGCGTGGACCAGGGTCCGACGATTACGGTGGACGGCGGAGAGACCTGGACGCCGTGGTACAACCTGCCCAACGGGCAGTTCTATCACGTGTCGACCGACGACCACTTCCCGTATCGCGTGTGCGGCGCACAGCAGGATAGTGGAACGGCGTGTGTGCTGAGTCGAAGCGACTTCGGGGCGATACGGGATAACGATTGGTATCCGATCGGTGGGTTCGAGGATACCTACATCGTCACCGATCCACTCGACGAGCGATGGGTGTACTCGCAAGGTTGGTACCAAGTGTTGCGCCGATATGATCGCGAGACCGGGCAGGTCGCGGTCGTGTACAGCCCTTCGGCCGAGGACCGGTTCAGCTACGCGCCGCCGCTGGCGTTTTCGCCGCAGGATCCGCACACGTTGTACATGGGCGCGCAGTACGTGCTCGCGTCGAGCGACAATGCGAGAACCTGGCGGCACCTCGGCCCCGAGCTGACCACGAAGTCGATCGAGACGCTGGCGCCTTCGCCGGTACAGAGTGGCGTGATCTGGGTTGGTGCGAGCAATGGGATCATTCAGGTCACGCGGGACGGCGGCGCGACGTGGACCAATGCGACGCCTCCCGACATGCCGAAGTCTCCGCTCGGTCCGATTGTCGAGGTCATCGACGCCTCGCACAAAGACGCGGGTGCGGCGTACGCGGCGGTGACGGCGTTTCCCGATCTGGATCCGCTCATCTATCGGACGACCGATTTTGGGGGGCATTGGGACCTCGTCGTGAACGGGTTGCCGCAGGGCGTGCCCGTGACGAGCGTCCGGGAAGATCCCGTTGATCCGAATCTGCTCTATGCCGCTACGCTGACCGGCGCGTGGGTGTCGTTCGATCGCGGTGATCACTGGCAGTCCCTGCAGCTCAATCTGCCGACGACCGATGTGACGGATCTCACGATCCACGGGAACGATCTGGCGATCTCGACGTATGGCCGTGCGCTCTGGATTCTCGACGATCTCACGCCGCTCCGGCAGGTGCGGTCGGCCATGGCGGCGAGCGCGTATCTCTTTCAGCCCGAGCTCGCGTATCGTATGCGGTGGGACAACATCGAGGACACGCCGCTCCCGCCCGAAGTGCCAGCGGGAGACAATCCGCCGGAAGGCGCGATTCTCGACTACTATCTGAAGACCGCGGCCGCCGGGGCCGTCACGATATCCGTCTACGACGGCCAGGGGCAGCTCATCCAACGGCTTTCGAGCATGGCGCCACCAGTCGATACCGTCCGGCCGAATATCGCCGAGTACTGGTTGGCGAAGCCGACGGTGTTAGCGACGAGCGCCGGGATGCATCGTGTGGCCTGGGATCTTCGGTATCCGCCGCCCGATGTGATCAATTACAGCTACTTCGGCGACCTCCTCGACTATCGAGAGTACACGCTCAATGTGCACGCCGTGAAAGGAACCACGCCGCGTGTGCAACCAACCGGGCCACTGGTCGTCCCCGGGACGTACCGCATCGAGATGGCCGTGGGCGGACAGACGTATACGCAGAGTCTCGTCGTGCAGAACGATCCGCGCGTCCAGGTGACGCAGGCCGGGCTCGAGGCGCAGATGAAGCTGCAGTTGCGCATGATGGCGGGCATGAAGGTCAGCTATGCCGAGTTTGCGAAGCTCCAGTCATTGCGCGCGACCACGAGAGACAGCACCCTCACAGCGAAGCTGCGCGCGCTGGCGGATAGCGGGTTCGGTCCCGCGAACCGCGATCTCACGCGGCATCTCGAAGACATGGAGTCAGGGGACATCGATCCAACGCCAAGCGACGTCGCCGTCGTCGACGCGGATTGCCGCGCAATTGACGTTGCGCTCGGCCGGCTGGCGGAGATCAACAAAGCGTTGGCCGCCCCGACGTCGGGTGCGGGACCCGCATGCCAATAGCTAGTTTCGCATCGCCCCCGCTGGCGGTACGCTCGCAGCGCGGGCGGCGGGAATCCAGCACGCCGCGAGCGTGACGATCGCGAGGATGAGCGCGAGCCCACCGAAGGTGGCGGGGTCATGTGCGCTCACGCCGATCAGAAGACTGCGAAGCACACCCGTGGCGATGAGCGAGAGGATGAAGCCGACGCCCAAGCCGGCGCCCGTGAGCACCATTCCCTCGCGCAGCACCCCGCGCAGGATGTTGCCGGACGTCGCGCCGATTGCCATGCGGATCCCGATCTCGTGCCCGCGCTGGGCGACCGAGTACGCGACGACGCCGTAGAGGCCGATCAAGGCCTGGATCAGACCCAAGAGACCGATCGCGGTCGCGAGCGTCGCCGCGAGGCGAATCGGCGTGAAGGCGATCCCGCCGTCCAGGTGCTCCCGCATCGTCTTCATGGCGAACGGCGGGAGATTGGGCTCGAGTGACGCGACCAGGTCGCGCACCGGAGCGGCGAGCTGGCCCGGATCGCCAGAGGTGGCGAGGTGCAAGGCCATCTGCGCGCGATACCGCCGGGCGAATGGGACGTAGAGCATCGGACGGGGGCGCTCGCCGAGGAACATCGACATCACGGTTCGCGCCACCCCGACGACCGTGACCTCCGGGCCATCCGCGCGCAGTCGCATGCGCTGGCCGATCGCGTCGGCGCCGGGCCACAGACGCGCGGCCATCGCCGCATTGACGATCACAACGGAGGACACCGTGTCATCGTGTGTCGTGAAGTCGCGACCCTGCAGCACACCGATGCCCATCACGTCGAAGTATCCCGGCGTGACCGACACCATCTCGACGTGTGTGTGCCCTCGCTCGGCGGCCAGCGTCGGCAAGTCTGCGTAGACATCGCCGTCGTTGTGGCTGGTGCCCAGGGGGACCGTGCTGGCGAGCGCGGCCCCGCGAACCCCTGGGAGCTGAGCCGCCCGGGCGAGGAGTGACCGGTAAAAAGCCTTCCCGCGCGTGCTGTCGTAGCGCGCGAGCGCGACGTCCGTGGTGGCCATGAAGGCATGGTCCTGACGGAACCCGAGGTCGAGCAGACGCGCGTGCTCTACACTGCGCAGAAAGAGCCCGGCCGCGACGAGCAACACGAACGAGACGGCGATCTGCGCGGTCACGAGGCCAGCCCGGAAGCGCTGGCGCGTGATGCCACCGGTGCCGCGCGCGCCGGCTCTGAGCGCGTCGCTCAGCTGCGGATCGGACGAGCGGAGCGAGGGCCCCACCCCACTCAGGATCGCGGCCACGAGTACCGCGCCGGCGGTCATGGCGAGCACGCGCCAATCGAGCGAGACGTCGAACTCGATCGGCTCATTCGTCGAGAGCCTGATCGAGTTGAACCAACGGGCGGCGCCCAGCGCGAGTAGCGTGCCGACGAGTCCACCGCAGATGGCGATGAGAACGCTCTCGGTCAACAGCTGTTGGACGATCCGGGCGCGGCTGGCGCCGAGCGCGGTGCGAACGGCGAGCTCGGTGCGGCGGCCGCTCACGCGCGCGAGCATCAACGAGGCGACGTTGGCGCAGGCGATGAGCAGGACGAGCGTCGTCAGCGCGATGAAGACGGCGGCCGCGCGCGGGAGCACACCCGAGACCGCAATGTCTGGCCGCGCCCTGAGCTCGCGCTCGATCACGAAACGCTCGCCTTCGTTCTCGACGGGATATTGATGCTGCAGTTGCTGCGCCAAGACATCCAAGGTGCTCCGTGCCGCGGTCAGATCCACGCCCTCCCGCAGGCGGCCGATCACCTTCCAACCGCCGGCGGCACGACGTTGGAGCAGGTCGGGCTCATGGACGGACGCTGGCACCCAGGCATCGGAGATCACCATGGGCTGTGTCCCCAAAAATTCGCGCGGGGCCACGCCGACGACCGTGAACGGGTTCCCGTCGATGATTATCGAGCGGCCGAGGACGTTCGGCGCCCCATTGAAATCGCGCTGCCACGAGCGGTAGCTGATCACGGCCAACGGTGATCGCTGGAGCGCCTCCTGCGGTGTGAACGCTCTGCCCAGGATGGGCCGAACGCCGAGCATGGCCCAGTAGTTGTCGGACACGGCGGTGACCTGGCGGAGGTTCGTCTCCTCGCCAATCCGCACGCTGACGCCGTCGAAGTTGTACGCCGCCGCATCCGAGACAACGGATCGCGTGGATCGGATGTCGAGATAGTTCGGGTACGATATGTCGCCCGGCAAGCCGACGCCGCTCGACAGCGCGGCGATCACCACGAGGTTGTCCGGCTGCGCCACGGGGAGCGGGCGGAAGAGCAGCGCGTCGACGACGGCGAACACGGTCGCGGTCGCGCCCGTACCGAGCGCCAGGCACAGGATGGCGGCCGTCGCGAACCCCGGCGACCGCCGGAGGGTGCGCATGGCGTGCCGGAGGTCGGTGGCAATCATGCCGACCTATACGCGGAACAGGTAGCTGAGTTTCAGGAAAAAGCTGTCCGCCTGGCGCCGGAGACCCGTGAAGTGGAGCGCCAAGGGCTCGTACGAATCGTTGCCATACCCCAAGAACGCCACCGTGCCGGGGATCGGCTGGTAGGAGAACAGGAACGAGCCCTCGAGCACATTGCTGGTCGCGGCGGACGCACGGGAGATGACTCCGGTCGTGGTGCTCTTGATGAAGATCGGAAGCTCTGATCGGGAGTCATCGCGAAGGCTGTCCTGGTACTGGGCGTCGTATTGGCCGACGAGGCGAATGAAAATTCCGCGCGTGATCTGATACTCGGCGTCGAGGCGCGGGATGAGCGTCCGGCCGACCGTCGAGCCGTCATCGTGCCGGTGATAGAAAATGCCGTTGTACGTCGCGTTGACTCGGATCTGCTGCGTGGGTTGCCAGGTCAGGGTGACCTGCGGCAGATCCACGTCGGCCGAGGCCCACTTGAAGAAATTCTCGTCGCGGCCCCAGAC